>Ga0068856_100001252_pt1 | contig 26697 bp, 20 predicted proteins | sample KBSCornC62_FD_66595 | JGI IMG/M metagenome (GOLD analysis project Ga0068856, IMG submission 66595) | Corn rhizosphere microbial communities from Kellogg Biological Station, Michigan, USA - KBS Corn C6-2 | ecosystem: Host-associated > Plants > Roots > Rhizosphere > Soil ... | reverse complement strand
ACTCGCGCCGACATCACGAGCGTGCTGAAGGAAGCGGCGATCGGCTTCGACCGGTCGCGCGCCCGGCTGCAGCGCGGTTTTGTCGTGGCGCAGGTCTCGCTGAGCCTCGTCCTGCTCGTCACAGCGGGAATGTTCCTCGGCGCATTGTACAAATCGACGCGAACCGACGTGCACTTCGACGCCAGCGATCGCGTGCTTGCGGCGTCGTTCAGCCTCGAGCTCAACGCATACACTCCGGAGCGCGGCTCCGCGTTCCTGGACGAGCTTCAGACGCGCGTCATGGCGCTGCCGGGCGTCGAATCGGCGACGTTCACGAACCAGGTACCGATGGGCGAGCGCCACATCGGGACCGACGTCACGATTCACGGCGATGGGGCGGCGACACGGCGGTTCGGCGAGTCGGCCGGGCTCGAGGTGTACGAAAGCACCATCCGCCCGGACTATTTCAAAACGATTGGCATCCCGCTCGCGCGAGGGCGTGACTTCACGCGCGACGATCGCGTCGGGTCCGAGCCGGTCGCCCTGGTGAGCGAGGATTTCGCTCGCGCCGCGTGGCCGAACGAGGACGCCCTCGGCAAACGCGTCAGCACGAATGGCGAGAAAGGACCGTTCATGACCGTCGTCGGCGTCGCGCGCGAAGCGCAGACCTACGGCCTGACCGAGCGCCGACGCCCGATCATCTACGTGGCCCAAACGCAGCACCCGAAGGCTCTCGACGTGACGCTGCTCGTCCGTCATCCTGGCGGGGCGACCCAGCTTGCGCCGTCGCTTCGCAAGGTCATCGGCGAGATGGACCACAATCTCCCGGTGTACGACGTGCAGACGCTTGCCCGCTATCGCTACGACCGCGGCTCCGAGTCGCGCCTCGGATCGACTCTGCTCGCCATCTTTGGCGCGCTCGCGCTGCTGCTCGCGACGATCGGCGTCTACGCGGTGATGGCGTTCGCGGTCAACGAGCGAACGCGTGAGATCGGCGTTCGTGTCGCGCTCGGCGCGGCGCGCGCTCAGGTCGTTGCGATGTTCCTCCGCGAAGGGTTCAGGCTCGCCGCCATCGGGGTCGTGATCGGGGTCGCGCTGTCGGCCGGGGTCGCGAAAGTGCTGGCGTCGGTGTTTCTCGGCCTGCGGATCACGGACGCGGTCGTATTTGCACTGGGGGCGGGTCTCCTTTCGCTTGCCGTGCTCGCGGCGTGCTGGATTCCGGCGCGCCGCGCGGCCGGCGTCGACCCAATGATCGCGCTGCGCAGTGAATAGCACCGCGCCCAGCCGCGCCGTAACTTTCCGCTCGATGAGTACCGAGAACGGCCGCCCGCACATTCTCGTCGCCGACGACCAAAACGACGTCCTCGAGGCGCTTCGCCTGCTCCTCAAGGGAAACGGCTTCGACGTGGACACCACCACGTCGCCGAGTGCCGCGCTCGCCGCCCTGGAGCGTCGCGACTACGACGCGATGCTGCTCGACATGAACTACACGCGCGACACCACGTCGGGGAAGGAAGGTCTCGACATGTTGTCGACGTTGCAGTCGCTCGAGCCGCACATGCCGGTCGTCGTCATGACGGCGTGGGGAAGCATCGACAACGCCGTCGAAGCGATGCGGCGCGGTGCGCGCGACTACGTCGAGAAGCCGTGGGACAACGCCCGCCTCGTCTCCATTCTCACCACGCAGGTCGAGCTCGGCCGCGCGCTCCGGCGCGCGCAGCGTTTGGAGTCGGAGAACCGGCTGCTGCGCCGCGACCATTTGCCGAAGATGATCGCCGAGTCGCCGAAGATGAAACCGATCCTCCAGCTGCTCGAGCGGATCGGACCGTCCGACGCGAACGTGCTGATCACCGGCGAGCACGGAACGGGCAAGGAGCTCGTCGCGCAGTGGCTGCACGCGTCGTCTCCACGAAACGCCCGATCGTTCATCGCGGTGAACATGGGCGGCTTGTCGGAGGGCGTCTTCGAGAGCGAGTTGTTCGGTCACGTGAAGGGCGCGTTCACCGACGCCAAGACCGATCGGGTGGGGCGCTTCGAGCTGGCCGACGGCGGGACGATCTTTCTCGACGAGATCGGCACGGTGTCGCTCGCCCTCCAATCCAAGCTGCTGCGCGTGCTGCAGACGGGCGACGTCGAGCGCGTGGGGTCGTCCAAGTCGCGGCACGTGGACGTTCGCGTCGTCTCGGCGACGAACGCCAACCTCCAACTGGACGTCGCCGAAGGACGCTTTCGCGAGGACCTTCTCTTCCGGTTGAACACGATCGAGGTCCATCTGCCGCCGCTGCGCGACCGCCGCGAGGACATCCCGGCGCTGGCGATGCACTTTTTGCGTCGCCATGCGGCGCGCTATCGGAAGCCGCTCAACAGTTTCGACGCCGGCGGCATGCAGGCACTGCTCGCGCACTCCTGGCCGGGCAACATTCGCGAGCTGGACCACGCGATCGAGCGCGCCGTGCTGTTGGCCCACGCCGACCAGATTCGCGCCGGCGACCTCGGCTTGCGCGCGACGACGAGCGCTGCTCCGCGCCTCGAGGACTTGCCCCTCGAGGATGTTGAGAAGATGCTCATTCAGAAAGCCTTGGCTCGCTACGAAGGAAACGTGAGCCGCGCCGCGCAGGCGTTGGGGCTGTCGCGAAGCGCGCTGTACCGGCGCATCGCGAGCTATGGCCTCTGAGCGCCCGACACGGCGCCGGAGCGGTGATCACGCGGCCGTCTCCGCGCCGCGCGAGAATCCTGACCACGAGAAGCTGGTCCTTCGGCTCGCGCTGTTCACCGGGCTTCCGGGAGTCATCGGCACGGCGGTGCTCCTCTGGCGCGGCGGCTACAGCGCGAAGGTGCAATGGACGTTCGACCTGCTCGTCGCCGGGTCGTGGCTGATCGCCGCGTTCGTTCTGCGGGAGCGCGTCGTGCGGCCGCTCCAGACGCTGTCCAACATGCTCGCGGCTCTGCGCGAGGGGGATTACTCGATTCGCGCGCGCGGGGCCGATCGCGAGGATGCACTCGGCCTGGCCTTCCTCGAGTCCAACCTGCTCGGCGAGACGTTGCGTACGCAGCGCCTCGGCGCGATGGAAGCCACGGCGCTCCTGCGCACGGTGATGGCGGAGATCGACGTCGCCGTCTTCGCGTTCGACGACGCGAATCGCGTCCGGTTGGCCAACAAAGCCGCCGAGTCACTCCTCGCGCAACCGGCGGAGCGGCTGCTCGGACGGACCGCGGAGCAGGTGGGCCTCGTCGACATGCTCGAAGGCGCGTCGCCACGCACGATGGACGTGACCTTCCCCGGCGGCGGCGGCCGTTGGGAAGTGAGACGCGGCGCGTTCCGTCAGGACGGTCGGCCGCACACACTGCTCGTGCTGGCCGACGTCAGCAAGGCGCTGCGCGAGGAGCAATTGCAAGCCTGGCAACGCCTCGTCCGCGTGTTGAGCCACGAGATCAACAACTCACTCGCGCCGATCAAGTCGATCGCGGGCACGTTGCTCGCCATCGTCGACAGTCCGCACCCGCCCAGCGACGCCGACGCCGATCTGCGCCGCGGCTTGAACGTCATCAGCGGGCGATCGGAGGCGCTGGTGCGATTCATGTCGGCGTACGCGCGGCTCGCCAAGCTGCCCCCTCCGAACAAGGCCCCGCTCGACATCGCCGCGTGGGTTCGACGGGTCGCGGCGCTCGAGACGCGAATCGCGGTCGAGGTCATTGGGGGACCGCCCACGACGATGAGCGCCGACGGCGACCAGCTCGACCAGCTCCTCATCAACCTCCTGCGCAACGCGGTCGACGCGTCGCTGGAGACGAGCGGCAACGTCGACGTCCGATGGACGCGTCAGAACGGCACGCTCTCCCTCATCGTCGAGGACGAGGGTCCGGGCCTCGCCAACGCGGCGAACCTCTTCGTTCCGTTCTTCACGACCAAGCCGGCCGGGTCGGGGATCGGGTTGGTGTTGTCGCGCCAGATCGCGGAGGCGCACGGAGGGACGCTCACTTTGGAGAACCGCGGCGACAGGCGTGGCTGCGTCGCTACAGTCCGCTTCGCTCTCGACGAGGACTAAGGAATTAAGGCCGGCTCGGCCTGTCGATTCGAGTGAAAGCCTCCGGCACATTGTATGCTTGAGCACGTCGGCGGTGCCGCGACGTTGTATGGTCGTTCGGGGGACGTATCTCTCCGCCCGGTTGTCGTCCGCGGGGGCAAGTCGAGGACGGAAACGGAGAAAGGACAAATCTCAATGCGAATTTCCGCGAAGTCTCTGGCGGGCGCCGTCGCAATGGTCACACTCGGTGCCTCGGTCGTGCTGTCGCAGGACAGCACTCGTACGCGTCCAACCTCGACGCGTCGCATTCCCATCACGAAGGAAGGCGGCGAGGTGGCGCGCAAGGTCGACACAGTTACGGTATATCGCACGGACACGCTTCGCGTGAACGTGAACACGCCGCCCACGATCGTTCACGACACGGTGACTCAGACTCGCACGGTGACGCGCGTCGACACCGTGACCACCACGTATTATCCGCCGGTTCGGCTTCCGAATGGATTGTATTTCGGCATGAACGGTGGTGTGAATGCACCGAACGGCGCGATCTACAACCCGAACGGCGCCGGCCCGACGGTAGGAGCGCAGCTCGGCTGGCAAGGCGCGAAGAACTTCCTCGGCATTCGCACCGATCTGAATTGGTCGACGCTGGGTGAGGACTCGCGGTTCTCGCAGCCTCAGGGCGATCCCGACATCTGGAATTGGAGCATCGACGCGAAGCTGCAGGTCCCGTGGCTCACGCACACGTTTGGCGCGATCCATCGTTTCTCGCTGTACGGGGTCGGCGGCTACACGCACACCTGGTTCAAGAATCTGCCGATGCGTGTCGATGCAACGGATCCCAATGCGGTCGTCTTTGTACAGGGCGTCCCCGACTGGACGAATCAGAACGGCTGGAACGCCGGCGGTGGTGCGTCGCTGATGTGGGGACGCTCCGAGCTGTTCTTCGAGACACGCGTGCTCGCGTTCAAACCCGAGAACGCGCCGCAGTCGCGCCAGATGCCATTCGTGCTCGGCATGAACTGGTACGGGTCGCGCTGATCACAAAACTTCGATCAATGGATCGGAAGCGGCCCGGACGTCAGTCCGGGCCGCTTCGTTTTTCCCGGCCGAGCTCGCGTCTCGCAGGGCCGCCTCAGACTCACGCCGGTCCGGTCGCGCGAAGGCAGCGTTTGCGGCACGGGGCCTGCTTTCCTCATGCGCCAGTGCCGCGACGAAGTACGTCGACCGAGGATGTCGGTTGTAATGCAGTTGTGTAGCGCAGTTAGTCGTGCAGCGCAGTCACTATGCAGTACGCTGAGATCCTCGCCCGGTAGCCGTCCGCGGGGGCAAGACGAGGACGGTGCAGAGGGAGGAGACCCATGTTGAATCGTAATGCCTTGTTACTCGTAGCCGGCGCGGCGTTCTTCGCTCTCGACGCATCGGCCGCTTCGGCGCAGGACAGCACAAGCACGAGACCGCGCTCGCAGCGGCGGATTCCCGTGAGCAAGGAATCACACGGCGAAGTCGTCGCGCCTCGCGTGGATACCGTGACTGTGTTCCGCACCGACACGCTCCGCATGGCGCCGCGCGTCGATACCGTGACTGTGACGAACACCGTGACCCGCGTCGATACCGTCGTGCAGACGGTGCCGGTCATCACCCGCGCCGTGAGCGGCTTCTATTTCGGGGCCGCCGGCGGAACGAACATGCCTGCGAGTGGTTTGAACACGGTGAACACAGCCGGTGGTACGGCGCAGTTGCAGGTTGGCTATCGGAACCTCATGCAGTACTGGGGTGTGCAGCTCGATGGACAGTACTCGCAGTACGGAAGAGCGAACGGCTTGGCGTTCCTCGGCGATCGCCCCTCCGTGTGGAACATCAATCTCGATGGCCGGCTCGACCTGCCCTGGGTCAATCGGATCTTCGGCAACAACACGTGGTTCACGCCATACGCCATCGGCGGCGGGAGCTGGGTGGACTATCACGACCTCCGTCAGAAGCTCGAAGGTGAATTCACGACGGCGTCGGGCGACGAGATCAACGCGGTCGTCAGCGACGGTGGTAGCCATTGGGGTTGGAACGCCGGCGGTGGTCTCGCCTGGCACATGGGCCGCACCGAGGTCTACGTCGAGGCCCGCGCGATTGGGTTCAGCCGTGGCAGCGACGACTTGAATGTCACCACGATCAGCGGCACAACCCGTAACGGCGTTGTCGTCAACAATATCAATATCGAGGGACGAGGCTTTAAGCATGCCATCCAAGTCCCGATCATGTTCGGCCTGAACTTCTTCTAGTCGCACGGCACCAAGGCACCAGAACCGAAGTTCAAGTCCGCGCGGCAGGTTGGGCCTAACCGCCCAGCCTGCCGCGGTATTGTGCGGTATGGCACTTTGGAACGGATTTAGCGTACGTTGTGGGCAGGAGCGCAGAGCGAATGGACGCCGCGCCGTCAGCAGAGCCCACCATGAGCCGTACCCGACTTTACACTTATCTGACCAGCCTCACCGCCGCCCTCGCCCTGAGCGTCGCGCCGCGCCTCGGCGCGCAGACGCTGCGGGAGACCGGCGACGGCCTGCGCCGCGCCGCGGATCAGGACGGCAGTGGCGATGAGGTCTCGTATTCGTTCAAGTCGCGCGCGGATAGCTTGGCCTGGTCCAAGAACCGCTCGCTTGCCGCGAAGTCCACTGGTTTCCGGTTGGTCGTGTCGCTGCAGGACCGTCACCTATGGGCGATCATCGGCCGCGATACGGTGCTGAGCGCGCCGGCCGCCGTTGCGAAGGGAACGACCCTCGAGTTCGGAAAGAAAGAGTGGACTTTCGACACGCCGCGCGGAATGCGAACGGTGCTCAGCAAAGAAGCCGACCCGATCTGGCAGCCACCAGAGTGGCTGTACGCGGAGACCGCGCTCGAGAACGGGCTCAAGCTCGGCCATCTCAACAGCGGCGAGAAGATCAAACTTCGCGACGGCCGCTACCTCACGGTGCGTGACGGCGTGGCCGGCGTGGTCGACGGTGGCATGTTCGCGGCGCTGCCGACGGACGAGCACATCGTGTTCGACAACACGCTGTTCGTGCCGCCCATGGGATCGAAGAATCGGAAGATCGAGGGCGAGCTCGGCAAGTATCGCCTCAACCTGGGCGACGGCTATCTGTTGCACGGGACCCCGTACAAGGAGTCGATCGGTCTCGCCGCGACGCACGGCTGCGTGCGCATGCGCGACGAAGACATCGAATGGCTCTACGACCACGTGCCGGTCGGAACACGAGTCTACATCTACTGATCAGGCGATCAGCCGACGGCATTTGACGAGAACGGCCGCGCAATCGCGCGGCCGTTCTCGTGTCCTGTGTGATCGCTCGCCCCGCTTCGCTCGCGCGAGGCTACCTACCAGCCGTCATGCGGCCGTCATGTGGTTGCGAGCGCGCTACTTCGTGAGCTGAGCGCGGATCTCACCGCCGCCATTCTGCGTGGTGTGAATGTTCACGTACGTCAGTCCGGCGAGCAGCAGTTTCTTCAGCGAGTCGCCATTGACGGTCGCCGTGAGCTGATTGGCGGCGTTGAGCGTGGTGGACCCGTGCGCCGTACCCGAAAGACCGCCGATGGTGAACAACGCGCCCGGAAGCGTGCCGAAGTTGAGGATTGGGCTCGCGTTGGCCGTCGCCGCCGCCGGGCCGTGGATGTGTCCGAGCGTGACGTTCGACGTCATCCCCTGAAAGGTCACGTCATACGTGAACACGCCGGTTACCGTGTCCAGGGTGGCGAGGAAGGTGCCGGTGCCCTGAGACGTATTGGCGGGGTTTTCCTTGTTTCCTGCAAGACTCGCCGTGAATGTCACGACGTTGGAAGGGGGTGGCGACGTAGTGCTGCGGTCAGTGTCGCTGCCGCATGCGGCCACAAACCCGGCCAAGGCAGCGATTGCGAGTACTGGCATTCGGTTCGGCATGGTGACGCGCTCCTCAGTGGGTTGAGCCGGCGGCCCACCGGGTGTTGTGGACCGGGCGAGCGATGAATCCACCATCGCTCGGCCCGGTTCCACGTCGCGTCTTAACGCGGGGCGACCAGCCTGTCCCCGCCCGCGATGATCACGAATTCATCGCGCCGATTCTGCTTCCAGCAGCTTTCATCGTGCTCCTGACAGACGGGACGCTCTTCCCCGTTGCTCGAGATCTCTATACGCGCCGCGTCGATGCCATGATCGATCAGGTACTTCCGCGCCGTCTGCGCGCGCCGCATCCCGAGCGCGATGTTGTATTCGTCCGAGCCTCGCTCGTCCGCATTACCCTCGACGCGAATGCGAACCCCGGGGTTCGCGCGGAGCACCGGGAGCTTTTCGTCGAGGACCGCGCGCTGATCCTCGCGCAGCTCCGACCGATCGAAGTCGAAGTAGAGCTTGGCGAGCAGCGCCTCGCGCGCGCGATTCACGGCGTTGATCGAATCCGTATTGACGCGCGGTGGCGGCCGGGTGGTGTCGATTCTGGCCGGCGGTTGCTGCGGCGGCTCCTGGCGCGGTGGCGGCGGGGTGGGTCGCGTCTGCGCTACGACCGGCGGAGGCGCCGGCTGCCGATTGCCGAGCATGAAGCTCAACCCGGCGCGCAGTTCCACATTGGTCGATCGTGCGGCCTGTGAGTTGACCCCGATCACCGGCGGAAACCCGAAGGTCGCGGCGGTCGGATTCTCCACGTACTCGACGATGCCGTCGAATCGCAGCGCGAGCGCATTGTTCAGCGAGAACCGGAAACCGGCGCCGAGTGGGACCGAAAAGTCCGTGTGCGACGCAAATCTTTGTGCTCCCGCCCCGGCCTCCAGGAGGAAGTGATGCGTCCTGCCGCCCATCCCGAACGGCAGATTGAAATTGATCTGACCATTGAAGGTCTGATTCGACGAGCTGCCGCTCGCGCGCGGCGCTTCGTTCGTGAACGTCGAGAAGGCCGCTGCCGCCTCCAGTTCCCAGTGAGAGGCGAGGAACACGCCCAGCCTTCCGCCGAGGCCCCAGCCGTTTTGTACGTGCCAGGCGTCATCCGCGACTGTGTATTGTCCGAACCCGCCAACCTCCACCGTCCCGCCCTTCTGCGCCGCAACTGGGACCGCCACGACTATGGCGGCGAGCGCGGCGGCGAACAGACGATGTTTCGCCATGCGTCTTCTCCGTTGCAATGAGTGAGGGCGGCTCGCGGACCGCCGAGACCGCCGTGGGAATTATATAGGCTCCGTAAATCTCTCGCTGCGGAGGCGAGCCATTTTCCGGCACTCTGGGTATTAGTGCGCGCCAATCAACCGGTCAGCGGAGCCATCCCTCCATGCCGATGAAACCCGAGCTGTACAAAGAGCTCCAGGTCAAGCGAGAGGCCGAGCATCGCGCGGCGGAGCGAGACCGGCAGTGGTCGATGGTGCGCAGTGGGATCGCGTGTCTCGCGTGGGCCACACTGGGACTGGTCTGCTACGCTTTCGCCTTCCACACAACCGATGCTGGGATGGCGGACATCTACAAGTGGGGCGCGTACGTCATCACCTACGGCGGCGTCTCGTTCACGCTGCTCCGAGCGTATCGGAAAGGTGAAAATCGAGGCGACTGGTAAGCGCGGCGTCAAAGAGGCTTAATCGCGTTCGTCTTGGAGTCGCGGTCTGGAGGTCTCAGGTCCCGGGTCTCGGGTGTCAGGTGGAAACAGCGGTGCTGTTCACCTGAGACCAGGGACCAGGGACCTGAGACCACTGAACCCAGAGCGCACGATTCCCGCGATTAGTGCGCGTCGCGCCCCGACCGACGAGGGCGCCTAACGGTCTCCTCCCCTCGATGGCGTCGGATTTCCCCCATCAACCACGAACTTCCAAGTGCCGTCGCTTTGCAGGCGCCAGACCGTGAGATACTTGCCGAAGCGCTGTACGGCGGCGCCGGTGGGCCCGCGGCCGGTCGAGGTGTATTCGCCGATCGTGAAACCGAGATCGCGCGAAGCGGCGACGGATGCGAAGACCGGCTGCCATGACAACGACGCTCCCGCGCCGGCGGCGAAGAATTCCTGCACCGCCTGTGGTCCGATCACCAGCTGTGGATTGCCGAACATCACACCGTCGGTCGCGACCGTCGCCGCGAAGGCGTAGCCGGTACCCATTCGATAGGCGAGGTCGGCGAATAGACTGTCGGCTGCTCGTACCGCGCTGCGGGCCTGAGCCAGCGAGCGCGGAAGGTTAGTGGTCGGAGGTATAACGCGATCGACCGGTCCGCTACCTTCGCTCGCGGGCGGCGCGCCGACTTCGGCGTACGCGGCGATGCGCCATGCCTCACGCGGTTCGCGACGCCAGTAGGCGATGTACCGCTCGAGGCGTACCGGCGAGCGCGGAGTCACTCGAGCCGCGATGCCGTAGGTATATCCAGAGCGCAAGTCATTGGAGACGCCGCCGCCGAGTGGCTGCCACGTGATCGTGGTGCCCGACGTCTCGGGATTGGCGGCGAACATGGATCGAACCGCGTCGATGCCATACAACGCCGGCACTCCGGCGCGAAGATATGCCGCGTCGGGACTGAGGATCGCGAGCATCGCCTCGCTAATGCCGCGCGCTGACGCGCTGTCGCTCCGAGACTGGTCGCGCGCGAACAGCGTGTCGCGCGCCGGCACGCGGGCTGGTGAAGGCGCGAACTCGTCACCCCGCCGGTGGCAAGCGCCGGCGAGCATCATCGCGACGGGGACGGCGAGAACGCGGGTGTTCATCGATGATTTGACGCTATCGCCGAGAAATCCACGCCGCCAGGCTTGCGTTCCTTACCCGCGGCGCGCTTGGAAATCGGTCAGAACTTCGCGGGTGCGCGCCCGTAAGCGACGCCGTCCGGCGACGCGCCGACGGGGAACTTCGTCTTCAGCATCCTGTCGACGAGATCGATCACACCGACGCTGTTATCGGCGCCGAATGTAACGAACGCGGTACGATTGTCCGGAGCGATGAACACGCCCCGCGGCGACGGCAACGACCCGACGCTGCCGACGATCTTCCGTGACGAGACGTCAGCGATGTGAATCGTATTCTGCTGCGGATCGCAGATCACGGCGATCGCGCCATTCGGTGAGATGCCGATCCGATACGGCATGCCGAGACCACTCAGCGTCGCCGCGACACTCCAGCTCTTCGTCTCCACGACGCTCACCGTTCCGGTCGAATTGCTCCCGACCCATACGGTGGCGCCGTCGGGGGCGACCGCGACGCCTTCCGTCTGCGGAGCCACGCTCAGATCGCGCGCGAATGCCTTGCCCTCGAGGTCGATCTCGGTGATGCCGCCCCACGACACGTTCGACGTGAAGACGTGTTTTCCGTCGGCCGTGATGCCGAGCATGTGTGAACCCGGATGGTGCGTCGGAATCGCCGAGAGGACCTTCCCGGCATTGATGTCCACGATCACCACGTTCTGCGACGCCTCGGAGGTCACCACGACGGTCGTCGTCGAACCGGGCAGGAACGCCGCGCCGTGCGGGCGGCGATACTCGCCGAGGTCGATCGTCCGCACGCCTTTCTTCGCGACGAGGTCGATCACGGCGAGTGAATTGCCCGGCGTCTGCGTGCCGTAGATGGTCACGACGCCCCACCGGCCGTCGGGCGAGATCGCCGCCTCGTGTGGCCCGACGCCGACGTCGATCGTTGTCTCTGCACGGGTCGCGAGATCGATGATCGTGGCGCTGGCCGACTGTTGATTGGCGACGAGCACCGTACCCGACGCCGCCGACTGTCCGGGCAGCGGGTCGGCGCCTCCGAGAGCCGCGATCAGGGCGGCCGTCAGGGATACCGCGGCGAAAGATGGAGTGCGCATCAGGCCAATCTGCCGCGGCCCGGGCACGCCTCCTAGACGGCCTGCAAAATGCTTACGACTCGCCGGCGCGCAATCGCGGAGCGATGCGCATCGCAGTGCCGTAGCAGAGGACCTCCGACACGCCGGGAAGGATTTCCGTCGCATCGTATCGGATCGCGACCAACGCGTTCGCACCGAGGGCGCGGGCGTGCTCCACGGCGCGAGAGAAGGCGTCCTCCCGGGTGTGTTCGCACAGCTCCGTGAGCAGCGTGATGTTGCCGCCGAGAAGCGTCTGGAACCGAACTCCTATCTGACCGAAGACTGAGCGGGACCGTACGACGATCCCGCGTACGACACCAAACGTTTGAACGACATCGTAGCCGTCGATCCCGTTGGCCGTGGTGGTCATGAATTCGACGCCGGGAAGCCGGGGCATGAGGGTCGCTCGCGAGGAAGAGGTCTCTCGAATCAGCGACCGCAGCCGTCGGGATGCAAGCGTGATCCCGATCACAAGCCGGAAAGTCGCTTGAGGTCGGCATGACTTCTGCGCAAACGGACGTCGATGCGCTCGCCGTCGCGCCTGCGACGTTGCAGCTACGTGACACCGCGTTCCTCGACGCGGTTACGCGGGGTGGACGACGGTTGCGCCGGTGTGTATCACTATGAACTGGCTCGCACTGCTGGCGGTCGGAGCTTTCGTGTGTTCGCGTCGCCGCGCGCAGTCGACCGAACGTCAATCCAGGTTCTCTCAGAGGTCATGACGCTCGTCGTTGTCGCCGTTTTGATCGTTGCCATCGCGGCAGGTGCGGCGGTGCCGCTCGCGGTGTGGTGGGCGGAGCGGCGCCGTGGACCGGCGCGTCCGCTTCCGCCGCTCATCTATCCGCTCGTGCCTCCCGGTCATCGCGATATCGAGATCATACCGATGATCGGTCGCGTCGGGCCGACGAACGGGCACGGCGTCGTCGCGCCGAGATACTCGCCGTCGGTGCCGGCGGCCCCGGTCGCCGCAGCGCCGCCGCCGATCGTTGATCGCGCGATCGAGCCCGTGATCCACGTCGATCGATCGGCGTTCGAGAATGGCAACGGCGGCGAGTACGTCGCTTCGGAAACGATCCGCTTTCGTCGCCCGTCCGACGAGCCGGTGCAGATTCTCCCCGGGCGTCTCGAAGTCGTGTCGGGCGAACCGCGTCATCGGGAAATTCGCTTCGTCCGCGTTCCCGGCGAGCCCGCGCAGCTCATTGTGGGTCGCGAGCCGGGGCGATCGCCGCAGCACGTCACGCTGCAGTCGAGCACCGTGAGCCGCCTGCACGCGCGCTTCGCGTTCAACAACGGGCGTTGGGCGGTGGCGAATCTTTCACAGACCAATCCCGTCGTGGTGAACGACGAGAACCTTCCCGACTCCGCCGGTGAGCGCCCGCTTGCCGACGGCGACAAGATCGAACTGGGCGAAGTCGTCCTTCGATACCGGTCCCAATAATGGCGAACGAACGCGGCACACCGCTCGCTCGCCTCTGTCGCTGAGCAGCTGTGAGCTCCGAGAAGGAACCGGCGGCACTCGCTGCCCTCGAAAGCGATTACGAGATCGTGCGCGAGTTGGGTCGCGGAGGCACCGCGATCGTCTACCTCGCGCGCGAGCGCGCGACCAATGAAGAAGTCGCCATCAAGCTGATTCGCGCGAAATACATCGAGGACGATGAAGCGATCACGCGCTTCGCTCGTGAAGCGCGCTTCGTCGCGCAGCTCGACCACCCGAACATCGTCGCCGTCCACCGCGTTCTCGACCTCGGCACCTCGGGAACGGCGCTCGTCATGGCGCACGTGCCGGGACGGACGCTGAAGCAGGTCATCAAGGAGCATGGGCGGCTTTCGGTCAGACGCACCGAAGAGATTCTGCGCGGCGTCGCGAAGGCGCTCGGGGCAGCGCACGCGATGGGCATCGTTCATCGCGACGTGAAGCCGGAGAACATCTTCATCGACTCCAAGGGGCACGCGCTGCTCGCCGACTTCGGCCTCGCGCGCTCGATGAGCACCGACAGCACGCACCTCACGATGGCCGGCGTGGCGATCGGGACGCCTGCCTATATGGCCCCCGAGCAGATAGACGGCGGCGATCTCGACGCGCGCGGCGACATCTATAGCCTCGGCCTCGTAACGTGGGAAATGCTTACGGGGCATCGACCGTGGGAAGGCGAAAGCCTGTACGCGGTGCTCTATCACCAAAAGCACGAGCAGCTTCCCGACGTCCGCGACATCCGCGACGACGTTCCCGATTATCTCGCCGCGATCGTGTCGCGCGCCATCGCCAAGAACCGTGGCGCTCGGTGGCAAGACACCAACGAGCTTCTGGCCGCGCTCCGAAAAAAGGGCGCAGGCTTCCGATCGACGCCGCACGTTCGCGTGAGCGCGGAGACGGTGCGCTTCGCGCGCCCAGTGAGTCCACAGTCCGTCGCGGCTTCGTCCAACCCGGCGCTGCCGCAGCCGGTGCTCGAGCCCGCGGCTTCGACGACGCCCACAGAAGACGATCGCTCGGCGACCTTCGCTCTCGTCGCCTCGGAGCTGGCCTGGCAGGATTCGGGTCATCTTCCGGCGCGCGCGCCAAGCCGCCGGCGGTACGCATTGGCCGGTGGTGCGCTGGTCGGCGTCGCCGCGCTCGCCCTCGCCGCGGCAACTCTGCAGCATGGACCCGAAGAACGCGCGCGTCCCGGCCGCGTCGTGTCGGCGCCCCGCATCGCATTGAGCGACACACCGGTGTCGTTGCTGCCGCCGATCGTCCCGGCTGCGCCGGCCTCGGATCCGATCGCCGACAGCATCAAGGCGGCGGTGGCCGATTCCATCGCGCGCGACGACTCGGTGGCGGCGGCAAGCAAAGTCGGGACGACGCGCGCCGACGAGGATGCGAAAAAGCCATCGCCTGTTGCGTCCAAGGCTTCACCCGACGCGAAAAAAACCGCCGTACGTTCGGCTTCCCCCGCGCCCAACCCTTCCACGACGCAGACGAAGACTGTCGCATCGCCGCCGCCCGCTGCCGCGGCGACGCGAGCTTCGGGGGCGCCGGCGACGACGTCCGCGCCTGCGCCCACGCCGCCGGTGAGCGCACCGATGCCGACGTCGCGCGTCACGGTGGTGGCCGGCGGGATGCACACCTGCCTCGTCGGCCCCGACGGCCGGGCGTATTGCTGGGGCGGCAACGATCGCGGTCAGGTCGGCAATGGCGGCACGATGCGAACGGCGGTGCCGTCGATCGTATCGCCGGACGTGCGCTTCGGAACGATCGCCGCCGGAATGTCGCACAGCTGCGCCCTCGCTCGCGGAACGGGGGGCGGTGCGGCGTGGTGCTGGGGAGACAACGACCAGGGTCAGCTTGGCGACAAGACGATCGCGCCGCGACCGACGCCGGTTCGCGCCGCGGAAGGGCACAGCTTCATCGCGATCGCGGTCGGCGCCGCGCATTCGTGCGGTCTCGAAGCCGACGGCGAGGCGTGGTGCTGGGGATCGAACGTGCACGGCCAAGTCGGCGGCGGAGAGGCTGCGTCTCCGGGCATCTCGGCGCCGGCGCTCGTCGCCGGAAGCCACACGTGGACGGCGATCACCACCGGATGGAACTTCACTTGCGGGTTGGAGCGCGGCGGACGTGCGTACTGCTGGGGGGACAACGCGTCCGGGCAGCTGGGGAATGGTGCGATCTCGGAGCGTCGAAGCCCCGAACCCGTATCGGCTAGTCCCTCGTTCATCGCCATCGCCGCGGGAAACGCTCATGCGTGCGGCGTGACGGCCCAGGGCGACGCGTACTGCTGGGGCGAGAACAGCAGCGGACAGCTTGGCGACGGAACGCGCGTGGACCGCCACGAGCCTGCGAAGGTCAAGACGTCGGTGCGTTTCGTCGCGCTCGCGGCGGGTGCGGTGCACACGTGCGGACTCGCCACCGACGGCGAAGCGTACTGCTGGGGGCGCAACTCATATGGTCAGCTCGGTGACGGCACATCGGTCGATGAGGCGCAGCCCGTGCGGGTAGCGGGCGGCCATGCCTTTGCGTCGCTGCGCAGCTTTGGATCTCACACCTGTGGATCCACGCTGTCCGGCGAAGCATTTTGCTGGGGTTACAATCTGGACGGCCAGCTCGGCGACGGGACGCGGGCGCATCGCAACCGGCCCGTCTATGTCGAGCCACCGCCGGGCGGTGGGTGACGATGCAGATCTCTTCGTTACGAACCGCGCTTCGGTGCGGGGCCTTATCGGTCGCGGCGTTCGTCGTCGGCTCGTGCAGCGGCACGACTGACTTCATCCAAGGCGGCGACATATCGTCGGTGGTGGTGAATCCGTCGTCGACGAGCGTTGCCGTCGGCGCACAGGTGCCGCTTCAGGCGACGGCCGCGGGCGCCGACGGCAAGCCGGTAAGCGGCATCGCCGTCGTGTGGACGGTGAAGGACTCGGACATCGTCAGCATCTCGCCCGCGGGCGTGGTGACCGGACTCACGCTCGGCACGACGCAAGTGGCGGCGAACGTCGGCGGCAAGTCGGGGATCGCCGCGATCACGGTGCAGAAGACGCCGGTGGCGAGCGTCATCGTGCGGCCGAACCACATCGACGCAAGCACTGGCGGTCAGTCACAGCTCACTGCCGTCGCCTACGACGGTGGTCAGAATCCGTTGACCGATCGTGCGATCATCTGGTCGAGCAGCAACACGGAGGTCGCGACGGTGGACCTCAACGGACTCGTGACGGCGACCGGGCCGGGCACCGCGTCGATCACCGCGACGGCCGAAGGCAAGAACGACGTCGCAACGATCAGCGTGACGCAAGCGCCCGTCGCCTCCTTAACCGTCTCACCGAGCCCGTTGTCGATGTCGGTGGGACAAACGACGGCGCTCACCGCGACGACGAGAGATGCCGCCGGCAATGTGGTGACGGGACGACCCGTGTCGTGGACGTCGAGCAACATGGCGGCCGCCACCGTGTCGTCATCCGGCGTCGTGACGGCGGTCGCGGCGGGGACGGCGACGATCACGGCGACGAGCGAAGGAAAGAGCGGAACCGCCGCGCTAACCGTTTCGAACTTCGCGGTTGCCACCGTCAACGTGCAGCCGCAGAACAACACGATCTTTCAGGGATCCGGCATTCAACTCTCCGCAACGCTCACCGACGTGAACGGCGCGCCGGCGAACGACCGACCGGTCACGTGGACCTCGAGTAACCCGAGCATCGCGAGCGTCTCGAGCGCCGGACTGGTGAGTGGCGTCGGACTTGGCAGCGCGACGATCACAGCGACGAGCGAGGGGAAGACCGGTACGACAACGGTAACCGTGCAACCCAAGCCCGTGGCGACGGTGACGGTGACGCCGCCGACGGCGACGGTGCTCGCCGGACAAACGACGACACTCGCGGCGACATTGCGCGACCAGAGCGGCGCGGTTCTCACCGGCCGGTCCGTCGCCTGGACGACGAGCAGCGGCGCGATTGCTACCGTGTCGTCGAGCGGCGTCGTAACGGGCGTCGGCTCGGGAATCGCCACGATCACGGCGACGAGCGAGGGCAAGTCGGGGACGGCCTCCGTCACGGTGACGACGATTCCAGTGGGCAGCGTCGCGGTGTCGCCGCCATCGATCAGTGTCCCGGCCACGACGACAGCCGGTCTCAGTGTGGTCGTGAAGGACGTGAATGGGACCGTCGTCACCGATCGCGTGGTGACGTGGACCTCGAGCAACGCGGCCGCCGCGACGGTCTCCTCGAGCGGCGTGGTGACCGGCGTGGCGATTGGAACCGCGACGATCACCGCGACGAGCGAGACCAAGAGCGGCTCGGCGACGGTGACGGTGACGCAGGCGCCCGTCAGCACCATGACCGTATCCCCGCCGACGCCAACCGTCGTGATCGGAACGACGACGATACTTACCGCAATCCCGAGGGACGCGAACGGGGTCGTGTTGACCGGACGCGGTGTGACGTGGAGCTCCGGCACCCCGGCGATTGCGACGGTGTCCGCGGCCGGCGCCGTCACCGGCATATCGACAGGCACGGTGACCATTACGGCCACCAGCGAAGGAAAGTCGGGTACAGCGTTGGTGACGGTGGTTCCGGTACCGGTGGCCACGGTTGCCGTCAGCCCACTGTCCGCCAACGTCTTCGTCGGCGCAACGCAGACGCTCGTGGCGATTACGAAGGACGCGAACGGTCAGACGCTCAATGGCCGGGTGGTGAGTTGGAGCTCCAGCGCAACTGGAGTTGCAACGGTATCGGCAAGCGGTGTCGTGACGGGTGTCGGCCCGGGCACGGCGGTTATCACCGCGACGAGCGAAGGGAAGACAGGGACGGCCACGATCATAGTGCTCAAGGTCCCCGTCGGTACCGTAACCGTTGCGCCGTCGCCGGCGACGGTCGGCTCCTCGCAGACTTTGCAGCTGACGGCAACGGTGAAGGATCAAAACGGCGTCGTCGTCACCGATCGAACAGTCACCTGGAGTAGCAACAATTCGTCGGTTGCCGCTGTTTCATCGACTGGTCTCGTGACCGCGGGCCTTGTCACCGGGGGCACTTCGCTTAGCGCCACGATCACCGCGACGAGCGAAGGGAAGAGCGGCTCGACAGTCGTCACCGTTACTCCCGCGCCGGTTGCGACCGTCACGGTGTCGCCGTCCCCTGCGTCGGTCAAGAGAGGATCGAACCTCGGTTTGACGGTCACGTTGCTCGACGCCGCCGGGCATGCTCTCACGGGCCGTGTCATCACGTGGTCGTCGAGCGACACATCCAGAGCCACGGTCAACTCGAGCGGTGTCGTGCACGGCGTTGCGGAAGGAACCGTCACGATCACCGCGACGAGCGAAGGAAAGACGGGAACTTCGACGGTGACCGTGACGAAATGATGCGTAGACTGACTCTCGCCGCCGCTCTCATCGCCGCCGGAAGCGCCGGTGCGCAGTCGGCGCGACGCGAGCCGATCAGACCGAGCACACTCGCGAACCGATCGCAGAGCTCCTGCGCGCCGATCGTCATGGGAGGGAAAGCGCCCAGTGACGACGACCGTCGGAAGGCGCGCGATCTCGCCGCGCGCGGGCAGCAGGCGGCAATCATCGGCGACAGCGCGGCCGCCCTCAACTCGCTCCGACAGGCGGCCACGCTCGACCCGACCAACGCGGATTTCGCCTACCAGCTCGGACGTGTGTACGAGCAATCCAAGGCGGGAACGAACGCCGCCGCCGAGTACTGCCGCTTCCTCGTCCTCGCCCCGAACGCCCTCGAGGCGGTGGAGGTGCGCGAGCGGATCATGACGATCATCCCGCCGCGCACGGACCCGACGATCGCGACGGCGCAACGGGAATTTCAATCGGGAATCAGCGCGTACAACGCCGGACAACTCCTCCAGGCCGAGCTGCACTTTTCCGGCGCGCTGAAGGCCGACTCGACCTGGGCCGACGCGTACTACGATCGCGCGCTGGTGCGCCTGGCGCTCGCCCAGCGCGTGAACGCGATGTCGGACTTCGAGAGGTATTTGCGATTCAAGCCGGAGGCGACCGACCGGCTGCAAGTCGTGGCGCGGATCGAACGGCTGCGGCGCGCCCAGCTGTCGCAGTCACAGGCACTCGTGTTGGGACTTGTCGTGCCGGGCGGAGGGCAGATGTACACGCGCCGCCCCGTCCGCGGAGCCTTGCTCTTCAGCGTGGCGGCGGTCGCGCTGGGCGTCGGCGCGAAAGGCCAGACGAAGACGAGCACGGTGCAGGAAACGGGGACCGATCCGTTCGGTCACAGGTACACCTTCACGACCACGCACTCCACCACGGAGCATCCGTATCTCGCCCCGGGAATCATCGCGGCGGGCGGGATCGCGATCGTGAGCGCGATCGAGGCGTTCCACTTCGCGGGACGCGTGAACACCGGCACCGAGCGATTGTCTTTCTACGTTGCTCCCGGCCCGGATCGCTTGGTCGCGCGCATCGAGCTTCGCTAGGATTAGCGTTTACTCATCGGCGGTCAGAACGGCAGCTGGTGCGACGCCGAGGTGTTCTGTGTCTGCGGAGGCACGGGGCCGGTTGGCTCGTTGGACGCGGGCACGGCCGGATTCGCGGGAGCGGCGGGTTGTCGAGTCGCGGCGACGAACTTGATCGGATCGACCGCGGTGCCCCTCACGATGACCTCGAAGTGCAGGTGTGGTGCCGTCGCCAATCCGCTCGAGCCGACCGTTCCGATCTGCGCGCCCGCCGCGACCTGTTGGCCCGGTTTCACGTTCGCTGATCGACAGTGGGCATAGCGCGTGACGACGTTGCCGGTGTGCGCGACCTCGATTGTCAGCCCGTAACCGAATCGCCGTCCGACCGATCGCACCGTGCCCGCCGCCGGCGCGACGATCGGCGTGCCGGCGGGTGCGGCGAGATCCACCCCGGTGTGCGCGCGGAAGATCTGAAGAATCGGATGAAAGCGATTGTGCGAGAACCGGCTCGACACCGACCCGCTCACCGGCATGATCATGTCCACCGGCGGACTGTTGCGGATCCGCTCGGCCATCGTCGCCGTGCGCAGCGTTTGCATCGTGTCGCGCAGCGCGAAGATCTCGACGCGCGCTTCCGCCAATCGCTCCGCGGCGAGCGCCGCGGCCTCCGAGCGGCCCGCTTCCCAAATCACGAGACAGGCCGCCGCGGTGGCGAGATACATCACGACCATGCGAACGGTTCGCATCTTGACGCCGAGCCGGCGAGGTGCCGCGCTCGGCGTCGGCGGGACGACGATGACCGTCCACGCCGGAGTGCCGCCTCCGATCACCATCGATTACGCGCTCTCGGCGGCAGGCAGCCGCGGTGCGGCGCCGATCTCCAGTCTCTGCTCGTCGTCGAGCCCGCCCGCGGTGGAGCCGGCGGGATGAATCGCGACGTGGCCGTTTACCGTCCCACCCTCGTGCAACAACACGGCTTCGGCGCGGATGTCGCCCTGCACCGTCGCCGAGGCTTGAACCTCGACGCGGCCGGCAACGGTGACGGTCCCAACCAGCGTGCCGCCGACGATGACTTCGCGTGCTTCGACGTCACCGATCACGGCGCCGTTAACGCCGACGATCAGTGTGTCGGCTCTGTGGAGAGTGCCTTCCACGCGGCCGTCGACGCGAACCGTGCCTTCGGTATTCATGTCGCCGGCGATCGATAACTGATCGTCGATGACGGAATAGCCTGTGGCGTTCGCGGGTCGCGAAGATTTTCGGGGGACGAGACGCATCGACAACTCCTCCTTGGGGGGTGCATCACACTCTGGAGGAATGACGCGCCAATGGGCGCCAGGGTATCGCGTGAGTTGGTGCCGCGGCGCACAGCGCCCGGCTGGTCCTCAGGGCGCCAACATCATGTCTTTCCACGCTTTGGCGACACGTTCCGTGACCAGCCACACTGACGGGTAGTTGGGAGCTCCCTTCGCCGGGGGTGGTCCGAATTCGTGTGTTTTCGCGTCCCCAACGAGACCAGCGGCCTCGCCGAGCGCCTTGAGCGTGCCATCCTGGTTCAAGCGGGCCGCGAGCACGTCCTCGAAGAAAAGCATCGAGACGTCGCGCGATTTGCCGACCACGTGCCCCACGCCGGGCTCCTCAGCGAGCGCCCATAACGCTCCGCCGCGGCGGTTGAGCGCGAACAAACCGGTGATCGTGTGGACGCGCTGCTCGAGATCCTTGCCGCCGATGAAGAGCATGGCGGGGATTGCACGCGTCTCGCGCGGCGTCAGCGCCGTGTAATAAATGCCCCCTTTGTTGACGATGAACGCCGCGACTTTCTCCGGCTTCCACGCCGCCATCTCGTAGTCGAATTGTCCGCCGGCCGACATTCCCCAAAGCAGCAGCGGAGCGGACGACAGCTCGGCGTGGCCCGTCTGCGTGGCGAAGTGACCGATCGCGTCGAGCAGCGCCTGTCCGCTTCCGCGCGAGACGTTCACGTAGTCCTCGATGTAACCCTGGTCGTGCGGCTTGTCGGTGAATCGGCACGCGATGATGGCGAGCTTGTTCTTCGTCGCGAACGCCTGCCACACCGTGTCTTCCGCCATCGCGCGACCGTCGCCGTTCGATCCCGGCACGAGCACGAGAAGGGCGCGAAGCTTCTCGTTCGTTCGCGGTGTCCAAAGCCGGAACTGCGCCTTATCGAAGTTCGCTCCGGGCGGGATCGAATCGTCGACGGTCTGTGAGTGCGCCTGGCGCGCGGCGATCAAGGCGACCGCCGCAATGAGACACCGCTTGAATGAGAGCATGTCTACAACATGGTAGCCACGCGTCGCGACCGATAGCAGCGGCTATGCGGCGGCCGTCCGACGCCGGACGTCGGGAACGATCTCGCGCGCCGTTCGCTCCAGGTATTCGACAATCTCTGGATTGCGACGCGGATCCCACTCTCCGGCGAGATTCTCGAGATGCTCGCGCCGCGCCGTGACGAGGCGCGTGAGGACGTCGCAGCCGGCATCCGTTACAGCGAGGGATGGGGGGCTGCCCGCCACCAAGCCGCGACCCAGCAGCTCATCGATCGCACTCCGCATGCGATCGTCGTCGATGTCGTGCTTGCGCGCGAGAGCGAGAAGATCGCTCGACGGATCCCGCTCGATCCGGACGAGCAGCCAAGCGGCGAGCGGCGAGATCGTCTCGCCGGCGCGCTCGACGATTTGCCGAATGTGCCCACGCTGTACGTCGCGATCGGCGAGCCGCGCCAGCGCGGCGTAGATCTGGGCGGCGACCGCCTCGACGTCCGATGGCCGCGCGAAAGCCTCGCCCGCTTCCTCACCGGGATTTGCCGCCGCGGAGGCGATCGTCGCGCGCAACGGACGCTCCGGCATAAGCCAAGTGATCAGAAACCCCACGGCACAAATGACCGCTGCCACGAGGAACACACGATCCGACGCGCCGGTGATCGCCGCGGCGTAGCGGGCGCGAACATCGGGCGGAAGTTTGCCAAGCGTCTCGAGATTCAGTCCCGCGCCCGTCGCTGGCGATGTACCGGCACCGGCAAGGAGAGAAGCCAACCGGCTCGCGAACACCGCGCCGAGAACGGCGGTTCCGAGAGAGCCGCCGATGAAACGGAAGAGCGTCGCGCCTGAAGTCGCGACGCCCAGGTCGTGATAGTCGGCGTCATTCTGTACGGCGATGACGAGTACCTGCATCACCATGCCGAGGCCGGCGCCAAGAATGAGCACGCGCAACGCCGCTGTCATGACGCTGCTTCCCGGCGTCAATCGTGAAAGCATGACAAGACCGAGCGTCATCACGGCCGTCCCGACAATCGGAAAAACGCGGAATCGGCCGATGCGACTGATCAGTTGACCCGAGAGAATCGACGTCGTCAGCATGCCGCCCATCATCGGCAGCATCTCCATTCCGGACGCGGTGGGGCTCACGCCCTTCACCGCTTGCAGAAAGAGCGGGAAATACGTGACCGAACCGAAGAGAGCGAAGCCGACGACGAGACCGACGAGCGTCGAGACGACGAACGTTCGGCGCTGGAAGAGTCGCAGCGGCAGCACCGGCTCAGTGGCCCGTCGTTCAACGACGACGAACACCACGGTGGCGACGGCGGCGACCGCGATCAAACCGATCACCAAACTCGAGCTCCACGGATAGGCCGTTCCGCCGAGATCCGCCAGGAGGGTGACAACGCTGAGCGCCACCGCGAGCAGCGCAGCGCCGGCGTAGTCGATCGCGTGCTTCGTGCGCCGTGTTTGCGCGGGCAGCGTCACCGCGAGGACGACGACCGCGATAACGCCCAGTGGCAGATTGATGAAAAAGATCCAGCGCCAGCTGAGATGCGTGGTGAAATAGCCGCCGAGCAACGGGCCGGCCACGCTCGCCAAGCCGAACACGGCGCCGAAGATTCCCTGATATCGTCCGCGTTCGCGCGGCGCGACGATGTCGCCGACGACAGCCTGCGTGGTGACGTTCAAGCCTCCGCCGCCGAGTCCCTGCAGCGCGCGGAAGAGAATGAGCTGGAACATGCTCTGGCTCACACCGCAGAGCGCCGAACCGACGAGGAAGATCGCGATGGCGACTTGCAGGACCACCTTTCGCCCATAGAGGTCGCCGAGCTTTCCATAGACGGGCGTGACGATCGTCTGCGCCAGCAGATAGCCGGTGACGACCCACGCGAGGTGTTCGAGTCCGCCAAGATCGCCGACGATCGTCGGCAGCGCCGTCGAAACAATCGTCGAGTCGAGCGCCGCCAGAAGCATGGCCAGGACGAGCCCGCTGAACACCACCAGGACTTGGCGGTGTGACAGACGTCCCGGTAGCGGCGACGGCGTCGCGAGTGGGTGCGCGGCGGTCGCGGTCATGTCGGCGAGTCACGAAGCATGGCTCGCCGACAAACGCACGATGCAGGCCGCTCCTATTCGCTTCGAATCGCGATCACAGGATCGACGCGACTGGCGCGGCGCGCCGGCACGAACGCGGCAACGACCGCCACGAGTGCGAGCGTCACGGCGACGGCGGCGAACGTCGCCGGGTCGTTGGGTCGAATCTCGTACAGCATCGTCCGCACAAACCTCGTGAGACCGAGTGCGGCCATCAGGCCAACGATCACACCACCCGCGACCATCGGCGCGGTTTCTTTGGCGACGAGCCTCAGCACGTCGCCTCGTTGGGCCCCGAGCGCGAGGCGAATGCCGAGCTCGCGGGTGCGTTGGGCCATCGCGTACGACAGCACGCCGAAAATGCCGATCGCCGCCAGCACCACGGCGAGTCCGGCGAACGCGCCGAGGAGCACGGCGAGGAGGCGGTCGCCCGCCATCGATCGCTGCATCGCTTCGTCCATCGTCGCGACGTTGGCGAGCGCGATCGCGCCGTCGAGCGTCTTGAGCTCGCGCCGCACCGCGGCCAGCACCGCAGTCGGATTACCGCGGGTGCGCACCGTGAGGACTCCCAGGCTCCAACCATTGCGTTGGGCGTACGGCACCCAGACGAGCGCGCGGCTCGAGTCGGAGGCGCCATAGAACTTCACGTCGCGGACGACGCCGACGATCTCGCGCTCGACCTTCTCGTCGCGCGACGACATCGCGCGCTTCCCGATCGGATTCTCGGCGCCGAACATTCGCTTCGCGAAGGTTTCGTTCACGATCATCACGGGAGGGCTGAGCGTATCGTCACGGGTCGTGAAATCGCGCCCGCTTAGCATCGGGATTCGAAGCGCGGCGAAATAGCCCGGTGTCGTCACGGTCCAGTTGACCGACAGCTCGTTCGCCGGAATAACGTCGCGGCCTTCCGCGACCATCGAGCGGCCGAGATAGAACCCGCCGCCGCCGAGCGGGCTCGCGGTCGCGATTCCCACTGCCTCGACGCCCGACAACGCCGCGATGCGGTCACGAAACTGGTAGTGGAACGCGGTGGCTTTCTCATTGGTGCCGTATCGTATGCCTGGCAGCGAGATCGACGCCGTCAGTACGTTGCGACGGTCGAAGCCCGGGTCGACCTGCCGGAGACGCGCGATGCTGCGCAGCGCCAGACCCGCGCCGGCAAGCAACACGACGGACAGCGCGAGCTCCACGGTGACCAACGTTCGTCGCGTGCGAGTGGCGGTCCGACTCGTGCCGCCGCGCGCGTCGCCCTCTTGCAACGATTGGCGGCCCACCCCGCGTGCCACGTGCACTGCCGGCGCCAGCCCGAACAACAACGCCACGCCGACCGACACTGCCAACGCGAAGCCGAGCGCCATCCAGTCGATGCGGGCGGTCTCGATTCGTGGGACATCGGTAGGCGCGACGGCCACGATGATCTTCAGCATCCAGAACGCGAGCATCGCGCCCAAGGCGCCTCCGGCGAAGCCGAGCGCTCCACTCTCCACCATGCTCTGCCGAACGAGACGGAAGCGACTCGCGCCGAGCGCCGTCCGCACCGCGAGCTCACGACGCCGCGCGGCCGCCCGTGCGAGCTGCAGGTTGGCGACGTTCACACAACCGATGAGCAACAGAAGCCCGACGGCGCCGAGGAGAATCCACAGCGCGCGCGGCGTCGTTTTGCCGAGCATCGACTGAAGAATCGGCGTTGGAACCGTCGTGATGTCCTTCCGAATGTTCGGCTGTTCGATGGCGACGCGCTGGGCCAACGTCGCCATCGTCGCGCGCGTGCTGGCGAGCGTCGAGCCGGGCTTGAGGCGCGCGATGCCGCTGTACACGAAATTGTCGCGGCGCTGAAGGTCGGGGTCTTGCTCGGTGCTCAGGCGGAACGGGACCCACAGGTCGGCTTCGAGGGGCCAGCGGACTCCGGGCGGCAACACGCCGACGATCGAGCGTTTGATGGCGTTGATCTCGACGGTGAGCCCGGCGATGTCGGGGCGTGATCCGAATTGCGTGCGCCAGAGCCGATCCGAGATCATCACGGCGCGAGGCGCGTTGACCGGGTAGTCCGCGACGCCGAGCGTTCGGCCCTTCGCCGGCCGTACACCGATCGCGCCGAAGAACTGCGGGGTGACCGCGGCCGCTCGCACTCGCACCGGATCGCTCGACCCGTTGATGTCCATCTGCGTGTCCTGGTACAACGCGACTTGTGCGAACACCTGGTTGTCGCGCCAGTCCATGAAGTCCGCGTAGGTGATCGTCCAGGTGTCATTGCTCGACACCTTTTTCGATTCCGGCACGACGACGCGGTCGGCGTCGGGAAATGGCAACGGCGCCAGCAACACCGTGTGTACGACGGAGAAGATCGCCGTCGTCGAGCTGATGCCGAGGGCGAGCGTCACGATGGCGGCAAGGCTGAAGCCGACACTGCGGCGTAGCGAACGAACCGACTGCACGAGCTCCTGTCCGATGATCGACATGCGTTCCTCCAGTGAACGCCGTGGTGCAGGATAGGTGTGGAGTGCCGCCCGGCGACCGGACAGGGCGCGTATCCATTCGAGCGCCGCCGTCACGACGATATCGACGACGGCTCGCCGCCAAACGCGCCACCGCGATTCTCCCAAGCGCGAGGCCTCGGCCAGGCGCTGTCGTTGGAACGACAGCATCGACTCG
>Ga0068856_100001248_pt1 | contig 26722 bp, 13 predicted proteins | sample KBSCornC62_FD_66595 | JGI IMG/M metagenome (GOLD analysis project Ga0068856, IMG submission 66595) | Corn rhizosphere microbial communities from Kellogg Biological Station, Michigan, USA - KBS Corn C6-2 | ecosystem: Host-associated > Plants > Roots > Rhizosphere > Soil ... | reverse complement strand
GTTACTGCGGAGAAAAACCGCCGAACGGTGTTCGTTCCTACTGTCATCCAGACAACTACGATGGCCTGAGCAATATCCTGTACCACAACAATGGGGATGGCACGTTCACCGACGTCTCCCACAAGGCGGGAATCGCCAACCTGCACGGCAAGGGACTGGGTGTTTCCTTTGCCGACTACGACGGAGATGGGTGGCCCGATGTTTTTGTTGCCAATGATTCCGTGCAGTGCTTTCTGTATCACAACAATGCCAACGGCACGTTCACTGAACTCGGCCTGCTTGCAGGTGTCGGCTACAACGAGGATGGCAAGACTTTCGCTGGCATGGGCATCGACTTCAACGACTACGACAACGATGGCCTGCCCGATATTGTAGTCACCGATCTTTCGAACGAGCGCTATATGCTGTTTCGCAACGAGGGCACGGGCACGTTTCGGGATGTTACAAACGCTTCGGGACTAGGCGGCGCCACTCTCGCATTTTCGGGCTGGAGCACACATTTATTCGATTATGACAACGACGGGTGGAAAGACCTGTTTGTAGCTCAGTCGCACGTGATGGATACCATTGAGAAAACGTCACCCAACCTGCGCTATATGGAGCCGCCTCTATTGCTCCGCAACAGCTCTGGGCATTTTTCACGGGTACTTGCTGGAGATGTTTTTCAGCGGAACTGGGCGGGTCGCGGCGCCGCCTTTGGCGATATCGATAACGACGGCGATATAGATGTAGTCGTCAGCAATCTCGGACAAAAAGCTTATGTGCTGCGAAATGATGGTGGAGATCGCAACAACTGGATCGGAATTCAGCCTCTGGGCACCAAGTCGAACCGCGACGGTATCGGAGCGCGAATCAAAATTGTATCGGCTTCCGGCCTGACGCAGTACTTTACCGTGAATACGGCCGTGGGCTATCTTTCCGCCAGCGATAAACGCGTGCTCGCGGGACTGGGTAAAGACTCCACCGCAAAACTAATCGAAATTCGCTGGCCGTCGGGAATCGTACAGAAGTTTGAGGACGTGAAAGCCCGCCAATATCTGAAAGCAGTCGAACCGAAGCAATGATTACTCGTCGGGAGCTGATGTTCAGGATCGCAAGCGCCGCGGGTGCTTCCCTCTTGGTTCCTTCCGCGTTTGGTCAGGGCATATCCTCCCGCGGCCTGAAGCCTCAACCCCGTGGCAAGCCGTCCGGCCGTCCATTTCCCGCGCGCTTTACTGATGTTGCCAAGCAGGCCGGATTGATCGAGCCCATCATCTACGGCGGCCTCGATACAAAAAACTACATCGTGGAGGTGGTTGGAGCGGGAGTTGCGTTTATCGATTACGACAACGACGGCTGGATGGATCTATTCATTTTGAACGGTACCAAACTCGAAGGTAATCCACCAGGTGTCACCAATCGGCTCTACAAGAACAATCGAGACGGCACATTCACCGATGTCACCGCAAAGTCAGGCCTGACCCGAGCCGGATGGGCGTCGGCCGTAACTGTAGCCGACTATGACAACGACGGTTTTGACGACATCTTCATCACCTACTACGGCCACAACGTGCTTTATCGCAACAACGGAAACGGCACGTTTTCGGATGTGACCAAGCAGTCCGGGCTCGCACAAAGTGCAGTCCGTTACGGTTCGGGATGCACCTGGGTAGACTACGATCGGGACGGACACCTCGATCTGTTTGTGGCCAACTACCTCAGCACCACTCTGGATGCACTGCCCAAGCCGGGCACAAATCCCGACTGCACTTGGAAGGGGGTTGCGGTGAACTGCGGTCCTCGCGGACTGCCTGCAGGTTCCGTACAGCTTTTCCATAACAACGGCGACGGTACCTTCAAAGATGTAAGCAGGCAAAGTGGGGTGGCTGCCGCGTCCGGTTCGTATCCCATGACTGCGGTGGCGGCCGATTACGACAATGACGGCTGGCCCGACATTTACGTAGCGTGCGATTCCACTCCAAGCTGGCTGTTTCGCAATCAACACGACGGCACATTCCGCGAAGAGGCTCTCGAACGCGGGGTTGCCCTCAGTGAAGACGGGCTTGAGCAGGCGGGGATGGGTGTAGCTGTGGGCGACATTGATCTCGACGGCAGTCTCGACGTTTTCAAAACAAACTTCGCCGACGATACCAACGTCCTGTATCACAACGACGGTAAAGGAAACTTCGACGACGTGACGATTCACGCGGGATTGGGGGTGGAAACGCGCTACGTAGGATGGGGCGCTGGCATGGTTGATCTGGACAATGACGGATTCCCCGATCTCTTCGTGGCCACAGGCAGTGTCTATCCCGAAGTGGAAAAGAAGGTGCCGGCGTACCCGTTTCGCACTCCACGCCTGGTGTTTCGCAACCTGGGCGATGGCAGGTTCGAAGAGTTGATCGACGAAGCCGGGCCGGGCGTCGCCGATGCGCACGCCAGCCGCGGATGCGCTTTCGGCGACTTCGATAACGACGGCGACATCGACGTCCTCATTTGGAATATGAACGAGCCCCCCTCTTTGCTGCGAAACGATTTGTCAGGAGGAGGCCACTGGCTCAAAGTGCTGCTGGTTGGAGTCCACAGTAATCGCAGCGCCATCGGCACGAGAGTGACTGCGCGATATGGCAAGCGGCAGCAATCACAGGAAGTGACCGCGCAATGCAGTTTCTACTCGGTCAACGACCGCCGGTTGCACTTCGGCCTGGGCAGCGAGGCCGTAGCCAACCTGAGCATCCGCTGGAGCATCGGCAACACAGAGACGATTTCAAATGTTCCGGCCGATCAACTTGTGGTGATCCGGGAAGGTGCCGGGATCATAAGCAAGGAAGTTGTAAGGCACGCTCCTCCCTCGTCAGGGAAAACGATTTCTCGCCCGCCGCGAGCGGACTAATCTAAGGCTTCTGCTCTCCAGGCAGCTCAGGGCCCGACAAAAGGCTCCTCATCCCCGAAGTGCGACCTTACCCGACAGTGCTCAACATAACGCAGAATAACGTTTTTCTCCGTGGGTCAAATTTGCCTTCGGCCTCCGGAGATCGCCATAACCGTTTGGTATTCAGCGACTTCCGAGGCCGACCAGCGGGGACAAATTCTAGAATCATGTTCGAATCCTTGGCCTCCGGCAAGCGGGTGCGAAAAATTTCTTCGCTAGTAGAAAAGAATTACCTTGACAGTGACCGCGGAGAATTGTAAAAAATGCACCCATCTGAGAAAAGGTTTTCTCAAGCGTCCGTATTGGGGCCCTGTCACCTTGAAACTGGGAGGCGCTGTAATGAAACGCTGGTTCCTTTCTGCTGTCGTTCTGCTACTCACGTTTGTTTGCTTCGCCAACGAACACGCCTTCGCGCAGTTTGCCGATCGAGCCACAATCACGGGCGTGGTCACCGATGCCAGCGGCGCAGCGGTTCCGGATGCTCGGGTCACAATCACAGATGAGCAGACTGGCGTAAAGACGGTTGTGGGCTCAAACAGTGCAGGAAACTACAGCACCCCTCCCCTCATTCTAGGCACGTATCGTGTCGACATCGAGAAGCAAGGGTTCAAAACCTTCAGCCGCACCGGGTACGCGCTCACCGGCGGACAGACAGTGCGTGTTGACGCGAAGCTCGACGTTGGAGCGACCTCGGAAACCGTGCAGGTGGAAGCTTCCACCACAGAGTTTGTGAACACTGAATCCGCAACCGTTCAGCACACGATTGGCGAAACTTACTACCATGATCTTCCCGCCGTGATGGGCGCAGACATCCGATTGGCCGAATCGCTGCTGCAACTGCAGCCCGGCTACGTCCCGATGCAGCCGAACGGTGATGCGATTTTCCGTGGCAGCCAGTTCACCTCGCGCATGAACGGCGGCCAGACCATGGCCACTGAGAACTGGTTTGACGGCGCCGCGTTCGGATACGCTGAAGGACACCAGCAGACGCAGGAGAGCTCGATTCCCTATCCCTCGGTCCGTGAAATGACGGTTGTGCAGAACACGTTCTCCGCCCAGTACGGGCACACCAGCGGCGGCTTCATAACCTACACCACGAAATCCGGCACTAACAAGCTGCACGGTAACGTGTACGATTTCTATACCAACAATAAGCTTGATGCTTCCAACTATTTCCTCGGCCCAGTTTTGAGTGCAGGCGGGTTGGGGAAAACACTTCCCCTTGGCCAGAATAATTGGGGCTTTGCCCTTGGCGGCCCGATTCCGAAACTGAAGCAGACGTTCTGGTTCTTTAACCTGGATGGTCTCGACTATCACAGCACGGTCAACACCGGGTATGTGAACACACTACCGTCGCCCCTGCAGACGCAGGGCAATTTTAGTGAGTTTCTCACCGGTCAACAGCTACTGGACTCAAATAATAGCCCAGTGTTCGATGCACTTGGTCGGCCCGTCTATGCAGGCGAAATCTACAATCCGGCGAGCACAAGAAGGGTAACCACAGGTGTTCTGGACCCTGTGTCGGGGGTCTTGGCAATCGGCACCGGTCCTGTACGGGACGGCTACGGATTTAACCTCGCAACGGGTGCACCCACCGCCCAAGCCAATATTATCCAACCCAATGACCCGCTCTGGAGCCCTCTTGCCACTGCCGTCCTCCCCCTGATCCCGTCTCCGGACCGTGCGACTCTGCGTGTCAATGGCTTCGGTGGCAGCTCCGACGACAACAACAAAATCAATGTTAGGACGTGGTTGTTCCGCTTCGATCACAATTTCAACGACAAGTTCTCGATTTCGAATACCTATTACGAAAACATTCGTCCGCGCATCGCGCACTGCGGCGGCCCACAGGGCTGTAACACGCTGAAGGACGGGGAGACAAGTTCTGCCCAAAATGACACGTACATTGGTCAAGGCTTCTATCAGCGCATCACCAATCATTTCGAACACCTTCAGATGAACTGGATCATCAAGCCAAATCTGTTTAACCATACAACCTTGGCCTATGACCGCTGGGTCATGCTCGGCCATCAGCTGTCCGGCGGAGTGGGATGGAATCAGAAACTAGGCTTGGGTCTTCCCGACGCGCCGATCTTCAACAACGCTGGATTCCCTCAGCTCAACTTTAATGGACCCACGGGATACACTCATTTCGGAACCCCTTGGGCCAGCGGTGGGGCCGATATCAACAACCGCTATCAATTCCTGGACGACGTAGCTTGGACGACTGGCAAGCACACCATCAAAGCTGGCGTCGAATACAGGTATATGACGTTCCCCCAGACAGGATGGGCGGTGAATACGGGCGGCAACTTCAACTTCAACGTCAATGAGACCGGAGGTTACGATCAGCTGGGCAACAGTGTTGGCGGGCCAACCGGAAACGAGTTCGCTTCCTTTATCCTAGGGCAGGTTGACAGTGCGAATTTTTCAGTGCCGTTCAAATACATGCCTAAGATGAAATACGGATCGTTCTGGGCAAACGATGATATCAAGGTCACCAGCAATTTCAATATCACTTTGGGCCTGCGCTTTGATTGGCAAGGTGGGCTTTATGAGCAGTACGGCCGTTTTTCCACCTTCGATCCATCAGCGCCGAATCCTGCCGGAGTTGACGGCGCAACCATCTTCCACAGCTCCAAGGCAAACGGAAAATCAAGCTGGAACGTGGGTCCTCGCTTCGGATTCGCGTACTCGTTCAATCCCAAGACAGTCATTCGCGGCGGCTATGGAATGTACTACGCCGGCGTACAAGCAGACTCATGGGATCCCTACCCTGTAGATGGTTATCAGACGAATCCGGTAGCGCCGAACACCCTTAACGGCCTTGCTCCCGCCTTTTATTTCAACGGCAACGGACCTTGCCCCGCCACGCGCACACAGCTGATAAATACACCTGTGCCATGCGGCTGGCCCGCCGGGACAATTACGCTTCCACCTCAGCTCAGACCTGACGTTGCCAACGGAGGAAACCCTGTCGGGGTTGATCCACGAACCTACACTATGCCCAGATACCAGAACTGGTCGTTATCTTTCCAGCGCCAACTCAGCCGCAATATGGGCATCGACATTGCGTATGTGGGGAACCACGGTACACGGTTGGTTGACGGTCGCAGTTCTGCTGGAGTGTATGACAACATGAACCCTGGCGACGTACTGACACAGTATGGGGTCACTGCACTGCAGGATACCTATACTAACGGACTGTGCGATGTCCCGGGTGGCTGCTCTGGACGTCCGGCACCTTACAGCAACTTCAGCGGAACACTGGCCCAAGCTATACGACAATGGCCGCAATATCAGGCGATCAACTGGCGTTTCTTCCCGTTCGGAAGCAGCCACTACAACGCTTTGCAAGTCGCGTTTGAGCGCAGACTGAGTGCGGGCCTGCAGGCAAAAGTGTCATATACCTATTCCCGCCTCATGAACAATGGTGCAGAGACTGGATTAGGGTCCGGAGGTCCTCCGGTACAGAATCCCAGCGATATGCGTAACCTCTACACCGTCAGTTCTGACGACGTGCCGCACATCTTTTCCGTGGGATGGGTCTACCACTTACCCTTCGGGAAGGGAAAACCCATTGCCAATCATGCTTCAGGTTTCCTGAACAAGATTATCGGCGACTGGCAGATCTCTGGAATCCAAAGTTACTCTTCGGGACGCCCGCTCTCGATCACAACGGATAACGCTGGTTTGGGCGGACTGCTGTTTAACACGGCGCACTTCCCCGATAAGGCTGGGACTGGGCGATCAGGGAAGTTCAGTAATCCGTATACAGACACGTATCTCAACCAGTCGGGCTGGTCTGATCCGGGCGCTCAAGGTTTCGGCAATGCTCCGAGAATGGACGAGCATGTCCGTGGATTCAGATACTTCAACGAAGATATCTCAATTTACAAAGATACATATTTCGGGGAAGACAAATACGTGCGCTTCGAAGCCGACGCAGGTAACGCCTTTAACCGAACTTTCTTCTGCCCGGTGGATCAGTTCTGGCTACCAAACAACGCAAACAGCAACTTCGGGCACACCGGCAGCCAGTGCAACATTCCCAGGCGTATTCAGCTGGGCCTGCAACTGTTCTTCTGATTTGCCTCCAGAAAGGCTCAAGGGATGGTCTGATGACCATCCCTTCTTTTCTACTCTAAACTTATGTTCTCCCGAATTTCTCCCGCCGCAGGATGCCTTGGCCTTCGCGCAAAACCAACAGTTGATTCGCGTCCACATTCTTGAAGGATTCCACCAGACCGGATGGCCAGCGCACTTCGACCAAGTCCACCTGCTTGGCTTGTCCCAGCCCGAAATGCAAGCGCAGATCGTTTTGCGAGATGTAACTTGATCCGCTCATGACCTCGTTGATCTGGGCATGCTTTCCCGTGACGACCCTTACGCGCGCGCCGATGGCGCTTCGGTTCGACTTCGTGCCAATACATTTCACCTTCAGCCAGTTATTTTTCGCAGGGCAATCGTTTCGCAACAGCGACGGCGGTTCGTTCATATTGATGATGACTATGTCGATGTCGCCGTCGTTATCGAAGTCCCCGAAAGCCGCGCCACGACTGGGGCGCGGCTCCGTTACCACGGCGCCAGTCTCGGCGGTCACGTCAGCGAAGCGTCCGTTCCCCAAGTTTCGGTAGAGAATCTTCCGCTGCTTAAACGTGAGGTGGAGCTTCCTGCTATCGACTTCGGGGAAAACGTGGCCGTTTGACATAAATATGTCAGGCCACCCATCGTTATCGAAGTCGAAGAGGCCAACTCCCCATCCCAGATACCGTGTGTTGCCTCCTAGACCGGCTTGCAGCACAGCGTCGTAAAACGTCCCATCCCCACTGTTGTGATACAGGTTCGCGGTCTGATCGGAGTAGTTCGTCTTCACGATGTCCAGCCAGCCATCGCAGTCATAATCCCCAACGGCAACGCCCATACCGCCCTGCATGCCGCCGTTCTCGTTAACGGCGCAGCCGATTTCCCGGCCCACTTCCTCGAACGTTCCGTTGCCTTTGTTGTGATAAAAGCGGCTCGGGACGGAATCGCAAGCCACATAGATATCAGGCCAGCCGTCATTGTCGAAGTCGGCAGCAGCGACCCCCAGTCCGTAGGACCCTGTTGGAATCCACTGATCGCTCACGAAGAACGGCTCCGCCGGCCCGCGCGGGACGGCAACGCCCGATTGCAGAGACACGTCCTCGAACGTCCCATCCCCGCGATTGCGATACAGGATGTTAGTTCCGCCGCCCATACCCTGAGGCCCGCACCCGACGGACAGTCCGAAATATCGGCAATAGGCGTTGCTGCCGGCTACAGGCGTTGTCTTCAAATCGAAGTTTACGTAGTTGGCGATAAACAGATCGAGATGACCGTCGCGATCGTAGTCCACAAAGCAGCAGCCGGTATTCCAGCGTGGATGAGCATCCTTTTGCACCAGACTGGCCTTCTCTGTGACATCCGTAAATGTTCCATCGCCGTTATTGTGATACAGGACAATGCCGCCCCAGTACGTGACCACCAGATCATCGAACCCGTCGTTGTCGTAGTCTCCGATGCAACAGCCCTGTCCCCATCCCGATCTGGTCAAGCCTGCTCTCTCGGTAACGTCGGTAAAAGTTCCATCGCGGTTGTTGTGAAATAGAAAATTCGTCGGCGGATGCGATGTAGAAATTCCTTCGAAGCGGGTGCCGTTCACCATGAAGATGTCCAGCCATCCGTCGTTGTCGTAATCGAAGAGAGCGACACCGCAGCCGGTTTCTTCGAGAATGTATTGTTTCCGCTCGATTCCGCCAAACACGTTGACCGCGCCTGCGAGCCCAGCTTCTTTTGCGATATCTTTGAAGGAGAACCCTGCGACAGCAGCTGGTTTGAGCGGCGCTTTGCGATTTGCCGGATGAGAGGGAGTCTTCTGAATTGCCTGCAGCGCGCCGGCTGAGAGCGGCAATGCCGAAAAAGGCAAGATTGAGCCGAGCCGCCCCATACCGCCAAGAAAGTCACGGCGAGTAATCGCGGTGCATGCCGATACTTTGCTGGGCCTGAGGAGGTCGAGGATACGCCGGCTCATGTTTGATTTAGCTTCAGTCCGGCAGCAAGAGGCGCAAACGGACGTCCTTTTGGGCACGCTGCTGGGCTTCCAGCTTACGCGACTCCGCGAATTCGCTCTCTGAATCTGCGGACTTGCCCAGCCGGCGGAGCACAAGTCCAAGTTGATAATGTGCTTCCACTGAATCCGGATCCAGAGAAACGGCACGCTGCAGATTCTGCTGAGCATCTTCGTACTGGTGCGCTCGCAGCAATATGCCGCCGAGCTTCACGTACGACGGCACATGCTTGGGATTGTTCTTAAGTAAATCCCGAAAGATCGGGATGGCCCGATCATCGTCGCCAATGGCGTCGTAGGTCAGAGCCAGATAATACGATGCGGCAACCTGATTGGGCTGCGCCGCCAGGCTCTGCTTGAGCGATGTTTCAGCTTCGCTGTACTTGCCTTGCAGGTAATAGACGGCCCCTATGGCATACGTCAGGACGGCATCCGTCGGATGTTTTTGCAGTAATTGCTGAAAAAGCTTCAGGGCATCTGGCAACTGGCCCCGCGCCACGTTGGCGGAGCCCAGGACATAGACGTAGGAATCATTCTCCGGCTTCAACGCAACGGCCTTGGACAGTGCAGGCAACGCGTCGTCGACTAGATTCCTCTCCAAACATACTTTGCCAAACTCGAACAGGACATCCGGATCCTCAGGCGCCAGCTTTTTGGCTGCCACCAGGTAGGCGAGAGCCTTCTCGCTGTTGTCCTGGCGCTCAGCTACCTGAGCCAGAGTTTGGTAACACGCGAGGCAATCGGGAGCCAGCGATAACGCCAACTGCGCGTTCTTTTCTGCCTTATCAAGAAGTCCCAGTGCCAGGAAGGCGCTCCCCAGCTTCAGGGCGAGACCGGAGCGCGGCCGTGCGGCCACCCGTTCCTCTTCCTGCTCAAATACTTCAGTTGCTTCCGGCTTCATCCCATACAGCAGGAGGGTGCTGCCGAAATCCAGCGCCGCTGCGTCCGATGCATCTGCCAGCCGCTGCCAATGAGGGACGAGGTTCCGCAACTCTTCTTTCCTGCCCAGAGCACCGTAATCAGCAGCGAGGGCAACAATCGCCTCGTCGGACTCGAGCAGCTGAGGCATCATTGGCTTAGCCCAATCAAGGGACTGCTGAAAATTACGCCGCGACGACTCCAATTTGAAGAGATCAAAGCGAGCATCGAAATTGTTGGGATCAAGCTTCATCACCTGCCGAAAGCACTTGGCTGCTAATTCCCCTTTGCCGCTGAATGCATACGCATTGCCTAAAGTCGTGCGCGCTCCCACCAGCTTCGGATTCAACGCGAGCGCCTGTTCGAGGAGCTTCACGCTCTCCGCGGTGTTTCCTTGCTGCAACCGAATGGTCCCGAGCATGGCTAACGCCAGCGGCCGGGTGGCCGGCGTGTGCAGGGCCTTGCGAGCCTCGACCTCGGCTTGCGCCGTGTCGCCGTTGTTCAGAAACTGGGCGGCGTTCTCAATGGGACTGGTCTGAGCACAGGCTGCCCCCGCAACAGCACACAGTAGGACGAACACACGCCAGCTGTCTCTCGCTCGCATAAAGTGGGACTCCGGGTGCCTCGATGCCCGGACGGAAGCTGCGTCTTTTATAGCACTGCCATCGGGCTCGCACAATGCCAAAACCCGCGCAAATACAGGCGAATTGTCTCTTGTGAGCATGCGCTCGATCAGTGTAGATTCGTGCAGAGCCGGACGATTCTGTCCTTAACCGCTCGCGTGCTCTTGGGGAGACAGCCAGTTTCATGGTGCGGGCAAAAAGTGGACATTGGGGCACCCGCCGGGGCTTTCTGAAGCGTACCGGTGCGATCCTGGCCGCGTCCGCGCTCCCCAGTTTGCCTCGGCTTTGGGCCGCGCCTGCACGGTCATCGGAATCTCCCTTCGAATTAGTTCCTCCGGCGGTCAGCGGCATCCGATGGGTCCACCGCAATGGTCGCTCGCCCGAAATGTATCTTCCAGAGACGGTCGGAGCCGGTTGCGGTTTTATCGACTACGACAACGACGGCTGGATGGACATTTATCTGGTCAACAGCGGCAAGTGCGATTTCCTCGACCCCAATCCCCCGCTTCGTAATGCGCTTTATCACAATAACCGCGATGGCACCTTTACGGACGTGACCGAAAAAGCTGGCGTTCCCGGCGCTGGCTATGGCATGGGCATTGCGGTCGGGGACTACGACGGTGACAGCTTCCCCGATCTTCTTGTCACCCAATACAACGGCGTCATTCTTTATCACAATAATGGGAACGGCACGTTTACTGACGTCACTCGCAAAGCAGGTCTTCCCACAACGGGATGGACTTCCAGCGCAGTCTGGTTTGACTACGATAACGACGGCAAGCTGGACCTTTTTATCTGCCGCTTCGTCGATTTCGACAAATCCAAAAATAAATTCTGCGGCGACCAGCAGACCGGCCGTTACTACTGCATTCCTCGGGTTTACGATCCAATGCCGAGCTGGTTGTTCCACAACAACGGCGATGGCACCTTCACCGATGTAAGCCGGGAATCGGGCATCGCAAGATCGTTGGGTAAAGCCTGGGGTGTCGTGGCGTGCGACGTCAACAATGATGGACTGATGGACCTGTTCGTCGCCAACGACACGGTCGCAAACTTCTTATTCTTGAATCGCGGCAATGGGAAATTCCAAGAGGTCGGCTTGCAGGCCAATGTAGGTTACAGCGCCGAGGGTCATGCTCGCTCCGGCATGGGCGTGGACGCTGCCGATTACGACCAGGATGGCTGGGTCGACTTGTTCGTCACTAACGTCGACCGCGAGATGTATTCGCTGTATCACAACAACCAGGATGAAACGTTCGACGATATGGCCATCCCCAATGGCATCGGTCGAGTGACGCGCCTGATGAGCGGCTGGGGAGTGAAGTACTTTGACTTCGACAACGATGGCAATGTGGACTTATTCCTGGCCAACGGCCATCCGGATGACAAAATCGAAGTGCACTCCACCGAAGTAAAGTATTACGAACCTATGCTTCTGTTCCGAGGGAACGGCAAACGATTTGAAGATGTGTCCGCCAGCAGCGGCCCGGTGTTTTCCCAGCCCTACGCCTCGCGCGGCATGGCAGTGGGTGACTTCAATAATGACGGAGGCCTCGACGTTCTTGTCGGAATTAACAATGGCGCTCCATTATTGCTAAAGAACAATGCGGGACGGCGCAATCACTGGGTGGGAATTAAGCTCGTTGCGAAGCAGTCGAATCCAGACGGCATTGGCGCGTTGATTACATGCCAAGCGGGAGACTTGAAGCGCTCCACTTACAGATCCGGTGGCGGAAGCTATCTTGCCGCGCATGATCCCCGCATCGTTCTTGGTATCGGTGCTCGTCCCAGGATCGATTGGGTACAAGTGAAGTGGCCCCTGCCGAGTGGCCGCATTGAGCGGTTCACTGATCTGCCCGTCGATCAATACACAACCCTGGTGGAAGGCCATGGCAAAAAAGTATAGCCACACATTGCTTTGACAAAGGATTCGCAGTTCGGTTAAATGATCTCACCGTTGAGCAAACGTTTACCTGCAATGCACGAAAGGGCCGGCTCAGATGCTTCTCGAAAAGCTACGCAAAGAAGTCCTCGAGGCGAACCTCGAACTGGTCCGGCGCGGGTTGGTTGTTTACACCTTTGGAAATGCCAGCGGAATTGACCGGGAGAGCGGACTGGTCGCCATCAAGCCCAGCGGAGTTCCCTATGAAGAACTGAAGCCCGAGCACATGGTGGTTTCAGATCTTGAAGGAAAAATCGTGGAGGGCAATCTGCGACCTTCCTCGGACTTGCCAACTCATCTGGAGCTTTACCGTAAATTCCCCAATATTGGTGGCGTGGCTCATACGCACTCCGAATATGCGACGGCTTGGGCGCAGGCGGAGGAGCCAATTCCCTGCTTCGGAACCACGCACGCCGACTATTTCCATGGTGAGGTTCCCGTGACCGACCGACTCACCCCCGCGCAGATCAATGCCGACTATGAGTGTGAAACTGGAGTGGCAATCTGCCACACGTTTCGCAAACTCGATCCGGATCGGATTCCGGCAGTGCTGGTGGCTGGGCACGCGCCGTTCTGCTGGGGGCCAAGTGCGAGCGAGGCTGCTCACAATGCAGTAATTCTGGAATATGTGGCACGTATGGCGTATCACACGCGACTCATCAACGTTGAATCCCAGCCTCTGACGCGCGAACTGCATGACAAGCACTTCCTTCGCAAACACGGCCGTAACGCCTATTACGGTCAGGTGAAGAAGTGAATATCCGAGGAAGCAAAATACTTCCGAACGCGAGGCCTTAATCAATGGCAATCGTAGCAGGTGTGGATTTCGGCACGCTAAGTGTCCGGGTCTCGATTGTTGACAGTGTGCGAGGAATTTTAGCCTCTGCCATCTCGGAATACCCGCTTCACCGCAAGCGCGAGGATCCTGACTTCGCAACCCAATCCCATGAGGACCACATGCGGGCATTGGCAGACGCTACCCGTAAAGCCGTTACTGCCGCCGGCATCTCAGGGGACCAAGTGGAGTCCATCGCTCTCGACACCACCGGTTCCAGCGTGATTCCCGTGGGCTCAAATATGCAGCCGCTGGATGACTATTACTTGTGGTGCGATCACCGCGCCAAGCAGGAAGCGGCGGAAATCACTGACCTCGCGCATAAAGAGAAGGTGCCAGCGATCGAATGGTGCGGTGGAATCTATTCATCGGAATGGGGATTTTCGAAGTTGCTGCACTGGCTGCGGCACAATCCCGAAAAACGCGGCAGCTTCGCCAGCGCATTTGAACATTGCGACATGGTCGCCGCCACGCTGTGCGGAATCAAGGATCCCACCCAGGCGAAGCGCAGCGTCTGCGCGATGGGTCACAAGTGGTTGTGGAACCCCGCCCTCGGCGGGCTGCCACCCGAGAGTTTCCTTGAGAAGGTCGATCCGCTTCTGAAAGGTGTGCGCGCGAAATTGGACGGAGACTACGCAACCTCCGACAAGATTGCCGGCACTCTGGCTCCCGAATGGGCTCAGAAACTCGGCCTTCGCGCAGGCATTCCGGTCCCGGTCGGAGCTTTCGACGCGCATTGGGACGCGATCGGCGCGGGCGCCAAGGAAGGAGACGTAGTTAACGTCGTTGGGACGTCCACGTGCATCATCGCCTACGCGCCTAAAGCTCAGCTCATCCCGGGCGTTTGTGGGGTTGTTCCTGGCAGTGTGCATCCTGGATTCACGGGAATCGAAGCCGGACTCTCTGCGACGGGCGACATTTTCAGCGCCATTGCCCGGCGTGCGAACACCTCGGTTGAAGAACTTAGCAAAGGATTGGACAAGTACCGCGCGGGTCAAACTGGTCTGCTGCGCCTGACTTGGGACAACGGCGATCGCACGGTATTGGTGAATGCCAACCTCGGGGGCATGACGATTGGCTGGAACCTTCAGCATACGGCTCAGGATGAACTATTCGCGGCTATTGAGGGAACCGCATTGCACACTCGGGTCATTCTCGATCGCATGAGCGAGTACGGCGCGCCCACCAAACGGGTCATCAATGGTGGCGGAATTCCGCAAAGTAACCCGGTGTTGAACCAGGTCTATGCCAATGTGCTCGACCGACCCGTGTTGGTGCCCAGCAGTAAAGTTACAGGTCTTGGCTCCGCGATATTCGCCTTTATGGCAGCAGGGATCTTTTCATCCATCGACGCGGCTCAGCAAAGCGTATGCCCGTCGCACACAATCTATAAGCCCCAGCCTGAAACGCATGAAGTTTACCGAGAGCTTTTCGAACTCTATCGCAAACTCTATTTTGAGTTCGGCAGTCCCCGAACTGGAGAGGCATTCGGAAACGTACTGCCCTCTCTCATAAGGATCGCGCGCAGAGCCTAGTTCGCTGCAGTAATTCGGCAGAGGGGCTTCTCGGCGCCCGAAATCTGCGACGCTTTCTTACGCTCCCCACTGAATCATCGTGTACGACCGCGCTGGTACCTCAAAGCGGCTGCGTCCGTTTGAAGTTGCAGGCTTCTCGAATGCTTGTGGTTTGACCTTTTCCGGCGCATCGAAACCATTCACCGCCTTCAGATCGTTTCCGGTCAATAGTTGTGACGCGAGCACGCGGTTTGGCGCCTGGTCCTCCCAGATCACATCGACGGTGCGCGCCTTCGAGAGGTCCCGGTTCAGAATGAATAGCGTAGTCTGACCATTGTCGTTGGTCGCAACCGCATCCAGGTATGGCACGGCGTCCAGACCCTTCGCATCGTAAGTCGGCGATTCCACCAGCACGTTGAGCACGCGCCCGCGAGCATATTGCAGAGCCCACGCGTACGGATAATAAATCGTCTGCCGGAACAGCCCATTCTCATTCGTCATGATAGGTGCAATGACGTTGATAAGTTGCGCCAGGCAAGCAATCTTCACGCGGTCGGCATTTCGCATCAGAGTATTGAGCATGCCGCCGACCAGAAGCGCATCCTCCAGGTCGTATATCTCTTCCAGGAGATGCGGCGCCTCCTTGCGATGACCGTTCACTGCGTCTCCACTGCGCGCGCGGTACCAGACATTCCACTCATCGAACGACAGCCAGAGTTTCTTCGGAGATCGCTTGTGCCCTCTCACCAGATCGCAAACCGCCAGTGTCTCGGCAATCTGGCGATCCATGGTCAGATTCATCGCCACATACTTGCTGCTGTCCTCGCCAGTTTCCTCGCTAGTGTTGCCCAGGTAACGATGCAGCGATAGTCCATCCACGTAGTCGTAGCACTGCTCTAGAACTTCGCGGTCCCACTCCAGGTACGTTGGCATAAATGGACCGCTAGAGCCGCACGCAATCAGTTGCACCGAATGATCCACATAGCGCATCTGTCGGGCAGTATCCTGCGCTCTCATGCCGTACTCTGTCGCGGTCACGTGTCCGATCTGCCACGGCCCATCCATCTCATTTCCGATGCACCAGTGCTTCACGTTGTAGGGTTCCGCATAACCGTGTTTTCGCCGCAAATCGCTCCACTGCGTTCCTTTCTCGACGTTGCAGTACTCGAGAAGCGCTGCCGCTTGCTCCGGTGTTCCGGTTCCTAGATTGAGCCCCATCAACGGCAAAGTGCCAGCCGCTTTGCACCACTGCATATACTCGTTCGTGCCAAACTGGTTCGAATACATGGAATTCCAGGCCTTATCGAGTACATGCGGCCGGTCCTGCTTCGGGCCAACCCCGTCCAGCCAGTTGTATCCCGAAACGAAGTTGCCGCCGGGATAGCGAATAATCGGAACGCCCAGACTTCGCACTTCCTGCACCACATCCTTGCGAAAGCCATTGGAGTCGGCCAACTTCGATCCCGGATCATAGATCCCTTCGTAGATCGCGCGTCCCAGTTGCTCCAGGAAAGAGCCGAAAAGGTTGCGATCCAGAGGGGAAATGCTGCGGCGGCTATCGATATAAATGCGGCTAGTCTGATCTGCGGTGGACGCCGCTTGCGCCGACACAAGGCGCCCGAACAGCGTGCTGGAACAGCAGGCTAAAGCGGCGGTGGACGCTTGTTGCAAGAACTGGCGTCTCGACGGCATAGGTTCCCTCCTACGGCTGAGCCGATATCCGCGGCAGCGGTAGAGCTTGCGGCTGAGTTTTCAGTAAACGATTACTCGGAGACGCATCAATATAAGGCCTAGCCTGTTTCGGGGCAAGAGAATAATTGCTTAATCCATGACGGACTACATCGGCAGGAATCACGTTCGCATGTCGATTTGACAGGCGACTACACCGGCCGGAAGACACGTATGGCCGAGATTGACCTTTAAGGGAACCCAGCTTAGTATCCGCTCGATGACGGTTTCCGCACCCAATATTGGCCAGGTGCTTGGGCACTACCGCATTGTCGAACAGGTCGGCGCGGGCGGCATGGGCGTAGTATTTCGCGCGCGCGATGAGCAACTTTCTCGGGACGTCGCGCTCAAGACTCTCCCTAAGTTGTCGCTACTCAGCGAAGCTGCGCGACGGCAGTTTCGCCGCGAAGCATTAAGCCTCGGCAGGATCACCGATCCCTGCGTCGCTATGGCCTTCGATTTCGGTGAGGACAATGGGATTGATTACCTCGTCACGGAGTACGTCCCCGGCCTGACCCTCGAGGCCAAGCTTGCCGGGCGTCCAATTCCCGAAAATGAAGTTCTCCGCCTTGGCGAGCAACTCGCCTCTGGCTTGGAAGCAGCGCACAAAGAAGGCGTGATTCATCGCGACCTGAAGCCGAGCAACTTGAAAATCACACCGGACGGCCGGCTCAAGATTCTAGATTTCGGGCTGGCCTACATGTTTAAGACAGAAACAGAGATCAATACGACGCTTTCGCACTCCCAAACCTATTCAGATGCAGGGACACTGCCTTACATGGCGCCGGAACAGGTTCGAGGCGGGAAGCCGGACGCGCTCGCGGATGTCTGGTCCGCTGGAGCCGTGTTGTACGAGATGAGTACCGGTAGGCGGCCCTTCGGCCAGTTAATGGGCACACCTTTGCTTGCCGCAATTCTGGAAGAGGCGCCGGTGCCCCCACGCAAGGTCAATCCCAAGATCAGCGAGGGGCTGGAGAGAGTGATCCTCCGAGCGCTGCAAAAGGATCCCAAGCAACGCTACCAGTCAGCCGGTGATCTTCGCATCGATCTCGCGAGCCTGAGCACAGGGAAAATACCGCTCTACGCGAGGCGAACGCGCTCGCGGTATTGGCTGCTGATCGCGGGGACGGTTCTGTTGGTCGCTGGCGGAGTTTGGTGGCGGCATCATCAAAGAGAGCCATCCCCATTCGAAAACAAAATGATGGCCGTACTGCCGTTCGCATCCGTCGCGAACGATCCACCCACGAACGCTCTCGGCCTTGGACTGACTGAAACCCTGACTACGAAACTCGTGCATGAAGTCGACGATGTACACCTGCAACTGGTCTCGACGCGTGAACTCATCGCGCAGGGCGTAGTGACATCCGAACAGGCGCGCCGAGAATTCGGCACAAATCTCGTGCTTGAAGGTACCTTGCAGAAGGATGGGGCACGGATTCGTATCTCGTGGAGTCTGGTGGATCCGCGAACGCACACGCAGATCGCCGCCAATACCATTACCGGCAATGCCGATGACATCTTTGGATTGCAAGACAACCTGGTCGCTGAAGTGCTTGAAAAGCTGCCACAAGTGGTCGATCCAGGGCGGCGGCAAGCCTTACAGGTACGTCCCACTGCGAAACCTGCCGCTTACGACTTCTACCTGCGCGGCCGGGGCTATCTGGACGACTACCAGCGCTCGGACAATATTGAGAGCGCCATTGGGCAATTCGAGCAAGCCATTGCCATCGACGGTACCTATGCTCCTGCGCATGCCGCCATGGGACTAGCGTACGCAACTGGCTTTCAATGGAAGAACCGGGGTAAGGACTGGCTCGATAGGTCGAAGGCCGAATGCGAGCGAGCACTCGCGATCACTCCGCAACTGGCGGAAGGCCATGCCTGTCTCGGCAATGTCTTTTTTTTAGGCGGCCACTATGAAGAGGCGGTGCAGCAGTTTGAAAGCTCAGTCGATCTCGATCACACCAGCGACGAGACACTGCGCTTGCTGGCAGCAGGGTATGAGAAACAAGGCAAGATAGCTGATGCGGAAGCGGCGTACCGCAAAGCCGTGGCCATGCGCCCGAACTACTGGGGTGTGTACAACGCCTTTGGCACCTTTTACTTCGACCAGGCTCGGTATGCGGAGGCGGAAGAGATGTTTCGCAACGCCATCAAATTGGCGCCGGCGAATTATCGAGGATACTCGAACCTTGGCGCAATTTATCTTTTGCTCGGGCGATATGGGGAAGCACTAGATGCCCTAAAACGATCGAATACTCTGCGACCCTCGTTTGAGTCGTACGGCAACCTGGGGGCGGCATACTTTTATCTTCGGCGCTATGAAGACTCCGCCGAAAGTCTGCAGCAAGCGTTGAAGATCGATGACAAAGACTGGCTGAACTGGGGGAACCTGGGAGACACGTTCTATCAGATTCCATCCCGGCGCGCGGATGCGCTCGCGGCCTATCGCAAAGCGATTGAACTGGCGCGGCCACGGCTCGAGGTGAATCCCAAAGACTTCCTGGCGCTGGCTTTTACCGCGGACTACTACGCCATGACCGAGCAGGAACAACCGGCACGGCAACACATTGCACGGGCTTTGGAGATTGCGCCGGAGGATGCGGAAGTTTTATTTCGCGCCGCAATCCTCAACAATCACTTCGGACGTAAAGACAAAACACTGGACTTCCTGAACCAGGCGGTGGCCGCGGGCTATTCGCGAACGGCGCTTCGCGACACCCCGGATTTTGATCATCTGAAAGATGACCCGCGGTTCCGCGCCCTCTTGCCGAAAAGCTAGTTCAGTGAACGTGAACCCCAGGATCGGGACACTTCGTGCCATGGTTCTGGGGGTCAGGGTCTTGGATGAGGTCGTAGCCGTACAGGCACAAACCCGAACTGATGCCTCCCAGGGTGTTACACCAGAAATCCCCGGTAACGTTCTGGGCCTGACCGGGAGGGATGGTGGACGAGGAAAAAGGTTTGCCCTTCGGAAATTTGACTGAATAGGTGTGGCCGTCAAGCGGGTCAATGTTCCAGGTCAAAGTATCGCCCTTGTGGACTAGCGCCGTGTCCGGATCCGCTTTGCAGTTACTGATCTTCACGTTGTTGGTATATGTTTCCGGACCTTTTTGGACATACGCCCTATTGCCACAACCGAAGTTGACCAGCAGCGGGATCAAAAGTAGGCAGGAAATACCGATTCTCAACGCTCTCATAGGCACCCTCTTTGGAAATTTGCTGGGGCCCGAACTTGCCGCTGAGCATTGTGGTGGCGGCGAGAACCAAAGTCAAGTGAGCCATGGAAGCGAGTGATATCCGGCTGCTTGTTAAATGGGCAGTCAAAAGGTGTAAGTGCCTACGGATGTGAGATTCTCATCCCGTCCAACAGCTAACGAGCGACTTCCGATTGCACAGAGTGGAGACAAAACTTGCCCGACAGGAACCGCCCTACTCATAGCGCAATGCCTCAATGGGATCGAGACGGGACGCGCGTATCGCCGGAATCATCCCGCTCACCAGTCCCACCAACGCCAGGATTGTGGTAGAAATCATTACGCTGACTGGTGAAATGATCAGTCGGATGTCGCCCGCCTCTCCGTGCTGGGCAAGCGCACTGTAAAAGGTGAGAGTCCCTACAGAGAAAGAAATTATCTAGGCGAGCAGGATTCCTAAAAAACCGCCAACAAAAGTAATAGCCAGCGCTTCCGACAAGAACTGCACCAGGATATCGAAGCGCAGAGCGCCCAGCGCCTTTTCCACCCCGATCTCACGCGTTCGCTGGGTCACGCTTACCAGCATGATGTTCATGAGTCCCACGCCGCCTATACCAAGAGTGAGAGCCCCGATAAAGGCAAGCATCACTTGCAGCGCCATAGTAATGATGCGAAATTGCGAAAGCTGCTCCATCATGCTGAACACGAAAAGAGCCCGGTTATCGTCGGAACGGAAATTGTGTTGTGCTGCCAGCGTATTCCGCACCGACTTCTCCACTCCTTTATAGTTGTAGCCCAGAAAATCCAACCAGATCATGTCGACGTAGTACGTATTGCGGAAGTCACTCATGGTCGAAAAGGGGATGTAGACGACGCGGTTGATACTGTTTTCGCTGCCTTCCTGCGGTCGGGGCCTAAGCACGCCGATCACTTCGTAAGGAATGCCGCTGATACGAATCTTCTCGCCCAAGGGGAAGCGGCCAGAGAATAACTTCTCTCGCGATTCCGAGCCCAGCACACAGACGCGCGCGCGCAGCTGCAAATCTCCGGCAGTGTAGAAATGGCCAAGATCCAGTTGCAGGTTCTGAATTTCCTGGAGCGCGGCATTACCGCCATGAACGCTCCAAGTGTAGGAACGCCCCTCGAAGCTGACGGGTGCATCGAAAAACGATTCAGGAGTAATGCGCGTCACTTCCGGAACATTCACCACCACACGATCAATGTCGTCCCTCGTTAGCCGGACACTGGTACCGGCCTTGTTTCCTCCCGCCTGCATCGACGTGCGCCCGCCTTGGATGCCCATCGCCGCCATGCTGGCATAGCTCCTGAATATGTTGACGATGGCTGTTGAGAAGCCCGTACCATAGGCCAGCAACAGCACTACAGTTGCGATCCCCCAGGACATGCCCAGCATGGTAAGCGCACTTCGCTGGCGATTGTGCCTGAGCGAGCGATACGCTTCCGAGAACACATCTTTCGCCCGGATCATTCGTCACTCCTGACGAAGCGCCTCTACCGGCTGGAGCAAGGCAGCCCGTCTCGCGGGATAAAGTCCGGCAATAATGCCAGCCAAGGCGAGGCTGCCCATGGCGAGCACAGCAGCCGCTGGATAAATGTGAGGCAATTCGAATCCATCGATCGGCGGCGCCAGCCCGAATAGCTTGGTGGCTACGTAGGCTGCGCCCACGCCAATCGCGCCGCTGAGTCCGGTGAGCATCAGCCCTTCTAAAAAGAACTGGAACAAAATGTTGCGTCTGGTAGCGCCCAAAGCCTTGCGCAGGCCGATCTCCCGGGTACGCTCGGTTACTGACACCAGCATGATATTGATTACTCCGATGGCTCCCAGGCCGAGCGTCACCAGACCGACGGCTCCCAGGAACGTATCCATGGCATCGGAAATCTTGCCAACCATCTCGGCGGTAGCGATCGAGTCCCAATCGTCAAAAGCATCCGGCGTCTCGGGATCGAAGTTGTGGTTTCTTGCCACAATACTGCGCACCGCCTTCTTGGCTTGGGCGTGCTGCTCCCGTGTGATCGGCTGGTACGCTACGTACTTAATGGCCTTTGCGTTGCCTGCCCCCTGCATCGGGAAATAGATAGCCATGGTGGTAAAAGGCATGATCAGCCGCATGTTCTGCCCGTTGTTGTTTCCGTGGCCAACTTTTTGCAGCGTCCCCACCACCTCGAACGGCACGCTATTGATCAGGATCGTGCTGCCAATTGCTGGCCGGCCGGGAAATAACAGGCGCACAAATTCGCTTCCAATCACACAGACATTATGTCGCTCGCGTTCGTCGTTCCAATTCAACCAGCGGCCTTGCTCGATCGGCTGGTAGCGAATCTCTGAGAATTGCGGCTCGGAGCCATCCACATACCCGTTGCTGCTGCCATACTCGCTTACCAGCCGAAGGTCGCCGCGGTAGATGATGGGGGTGGCATTCCGCACAAACTGCGAGTGGCGGATATCGAAATAGTCCTGGTAGTTCAGGTAATACTGGCGAGAAGAAAGTTGGCTGCTGCCAACCGCCGGAACCCGTCCGTTGTAAATCTGCATGAAGTCTTCGCCGAAGCTCGCCAGATTCCTCGTGGTTCCCGCGCGAAAACCCTCTCCTAATCCAACCAGCAGCAGCAGCGACCCCACTCCCCAGGCAATACCAAACATGGTGAGGAAGGAGCGAAGCTTGTGCGACCACATGGCACGCAGCACCTCGCCGAGGCTGTCGAAAAATCGCCTCATATTCGGAGTACGAACTTTAGACCAGCACAGTTCCTATCTTTTCCTTCACTTTTCGGGACGCAATGAATCAGAAAGCCTCAATGTAAAGCCTCTCCACCTGGGCTACGATCCGCGATGACAGCCATCACAGTTCGGCGTGATGCTGAACACGTGAAGTTCTTGGCTGAACCACCGGTCAGAACGTCTGACGGCTAGTTAACAACCATTTGCGCACTTTGATCGTTATGTGGGAGCAATGATTTCCAAACACGCATGCATGACGCTTTACTGCGAATCGGACTGGGGTTGTAGTAGCAGGCGCGTGTCCACTTCTCAGTGACACGGATGGACAATTCGACTGTACGGCACGTCGAGGGTCATGGTCGCTGCGTGTGTGCCTGATTAACCAGGGCATCCGCAGCGTTGGCGGCCAGTATCCACCGACTGGCTACATCGATCACGTATTCGTCTTCGAACCAGAGGAAGCCGAAGTCGTCAATACACTCAGGAAAGTTGGGCTTAATGATGATGTAACCCGGAATCACGCCCCCGGGAATGAACGTATTGTCCGCCCGATTGTTCCCGTAGGCTTTCAGCTTTGAGACCTTTCCGATCGAAGACACGTACGACGTGCTCGAGACCGGATGTGTACCGAGTATGTAGTTGGCTGCGCGGAGCGTGTATTCAGAACCAACAATTTCCGGAAACGCCTTGTGGAGGAAGTACATCCGTACCCCGAGATCAACGACTTCAATGGACCCTCCCCAACCGTGCAAGCTTGGCGGCACGCCGAAAGGAGTCGCCGCCAGTTGCTTATCTAATTCCGTGACGTAGCCTCGGACTGCGGCTTCGACTTGCTGCTTGAAGTCCGGGCCCATGTAGGAAAGGGCGAACACGCTCATCCAACCGCCGCGATCAAAACGTTTCTGCGCTTCGGGAAACATATCGATCACATGCTTCTTATAGATCTCGCCGCCGTTGGTGGCGATCAGCAATTGCAACGTGGCCTTCCACTCTTCATTGCGGACCATCTCCTCTACGAACTGCTTTGACATTCCCCAGCCTGGCGGAACCTGCACGGGAGTTGGATGCGCCCGTTCTTCCGACCACAATTTGATGGACGTATCAAGACACTGCTGGGCGAGCGCATTGTCCCAACCTTTGAGTGCCTGCGAGGCGGAGGCAAGCGCGGCAGCGGCTCCGTATTGCAGTCGCGGTTCTTTGGTGGTGAAGGCCCAGCGATCGTCGGGAACGCCAGAAAAATCACCTTGCAACCGGTGCGGGCCAAGCTTCGCATCGTACATACGTCCATCGGTCTTCGAAGCTGCATCCCCGAGATGTGTGTACTCGCGGAGATTCGGCTCCATGATTTCGGGCACTGGATGACCGATCGACTTGATCTGTCCGAGCACCTGCAAGATGCCGTGCTTCACCTGTTGCACGGCATCAGGAACTCCGTCGGGGCGATGCATCTCGACCGTGCGGGCCGTCTCGTCGACAGCGAGTTCGTCCCATCTCAGGTTGAACTCCTTGTAGGCGAGCGCCAGGTCCTCAATGACGGAGTACTGGCTCTCAGCGCGGATGTCGTAATCGCCAGCGTCATACCAGCCGCCTACGTTCAATCCGGGGATGTGCTGACCGGCCTGGAATGGCGAATCGGTGTTCGGGCCCATCCATGCTCCATCAAAATGCTGCGTGTTCGGCGGCGCCTGACGCGCGTCATCGAGATGTGAAACCCCGTGCCACAAGCGATAGCCTTCGCGCACGGAGACATGATCCATCTCAACCGCGAGATAGCCATCCAGGGACGATTGCCAGGTGCGGCCGTAAACATCGTTGGAGATGGGAAACAGATCGGTGCGCTGACCCGCGTATTCGATCGCGTAGAGGCCGGGTTCCCGGACGGAAGAGAAATCAAACTTCGCGTAGCTGTAGCGGAGCCACGGAACCGACTCGGAAACCGGCGCTTCAAAGGCCTGCTTATATGAGCCGTCGTCAGCGAGGCGTACAAGGGTCGCCGTCCGGGGCGCATCGAATTTGGGATCGAGTTCGATCACGGCAATCTTCGAAAAGCTCGGAGCGTACCCACTCTGGCTGTGGGCAATCATCGATGGACGCGTCCAGTTGGGTATCACACTCGGGTGAATGTGCCAGACGATGGCACCTTCAGTCTTGCCCGCAGGAATCAGGGTACGAACGACGAACCAGCCGTTCTGCGCGCGATTGCGGCCGTCGTAAAGGGAAAGCGGGCCAGTTTCGGAAGTGATGCTGATGTGATGCAATACATCTTCCGGCGCAAAGACCATGCTGTTCCCGGTGACAATTGGAAGCGGCTGCGTGTAGCCCTTGGCTTGGTCCCACTCTTCCTGGTATGGCAGTTTCTTCGGATCATCGGCAGAACGAGGCACCTTGTGCATCTGCTCTTGTGGGCTGCGCGGAAAGACGCCGAAAGCATGGTTGTCGACGACGTAGGTCTTGTCCATGTAAATCGAGGGCAGGAACTCCAGATTAAAGCCCGCGCGGCCAGAAAGTTTTTCCGGCAGCGGCTTGTCAAGATTCACGCTTACCCTGACGCCGCCGGGTTCGGCGGCCACCTCCAACTGATAGTCCATCTGGTACGAGGGGAAGGAAAGGTCGGCGGTGAGGCGGTTGTGCTCTTTGTCGGCGTGGCGGGCCTTGAGCTTGGCCACCAGATCCCACTGCTCAGGAGTCGGCATCAGCCGCACATCGCCGTTGGTAGCGATGCGTTCTCCGTGGAGAATCATTTGCATGGCAGTGTTCTTCTCGTCGACGAACACAGGGTGGAACGTGTTGTCGTAGAGCATGACATCAAAGCCCTGCGCACTCAGATAGTCGCTGTCGGCGACCTGCATCGTGAAATCCGCGCTGAGCAGGGGCAAGCAGGAAATCAGAACGGCAAACACAGCCACTTGGGCTCGGTTCAAAAGGATTCGAGAAAACATGAAGGGCCTTTCCGAAAACAGGGTATCGGAATCGTCGTTTCGGTGCCAGGCCGCTCAAGCCAGCTGCGTCCGCAAGCCGCGTGCTTAGCTGTAATTTTGAAGGTATGGCGGAGAGAGTGGGATTCGAATCCGGCTTATAACGTGGTTTCAATACCTAGAGAACGCGGCGGGCACCGTAAAAGCGATGGAAGGCAGTGGTAAGCAGTGCTAACGGATCACAAACGGATCACGACTTAGTGATTGCTTGAAACCGCCAACGAAGAGGCCCCAAACATTGATGTTCTGTGCCGACGCCTGCAGGCCCAACGCCGCGTCAGCTCGGCGCCGGATTGGTCCAGATCACATCTGTTCGGCCGGCATTGCCAGCTTCGACCCTTGCGGACCGCGAAGTAACGGCGCTGGAAGTAGAGAGCCAGATTGAATTCACGCAATTCGCGTCGAATCTGAACTGCAGCTTACAGCTCGCGAATCGCAGTCACGGGATTCCGGAGCATCGCTCGATGGGCCGGAAAGTAGCATGCTAGCAAAGACATTGCTCCTAGAAGCGTGACGACGGAGACCATGGTGACGGGATCGTTGGCGCCGATTCCGTACAACAGCCGGGCGATGACACGTGTCAATCCCAACGCAAACGCCAGTCCTAGCGCCAGCCCGATGCCTGTGAGCCACACTGCCTGCGACAGCACGAGTCGCAGCACATCGACGCGCGAAGCGCCCAGAGCCATTCGTACTCCGATCTCGTGGGTCCGCATTTGGGTTCGATATGCCACGACACCATAGATTCCGGTTACTGCAAGAACCAGCCCGATCAGCGCGAACATTCCCGCCAGGGTGCTCTGTATGACAGCGAAACTGCTCGCCAGCTGGGTACTCTCCCGCATGGGACGCACATCGAAAACCGGCAGCCGTGTATCGATTTCGTGGATGGCGTTCTCCACCGCTGGCGCAAGGTCGACCGGATTTCCCTCGGTCTCCACCTGCACTATCGTCTCGTACCCCTGCTGGAAAAAGCTCATATACACCATAGGCTCCGGTGACTCATTCACGAACATATGTGTCGAATTTCTCGCGACGCCGACAACCGTGAAAAGTCTGCCCCACACCCTGAGGTTCTTTCCCAACGGATCCTGCCCTGGCCAGTAGCGCCTCGCCGCGGTCTGATCCAGGATGAGTACCCTCGGGGCCTTTTCGTCGTCATCCGGCGTAAACTCGCGTCCTTCCAGAATGGGTATATGGAGGGATTCGAAATACCGCGGGCCCACCTCGGCGTGGTACACCTGCAAAGAT
>Ga0068856_100001243_pt1 | contig 26769 bp, 25 predicted proteins | sample KBSCornC62_FD_66595 | JGI IMG/M metagenome (GOLD analysis project Ga0068856, IMG submission 66595) | Corn rhizosphere microbial communities from Kellogg Biological Station, Michigan, USA - KBS Corn C6-2 | ecosystem: Host-associated > Plants > Roots > Rhizosphere > Soil ... | reverse complement strand
CACATAAAGACCTGCGCAGAGCAAGGGCTGCATCAGCATCTATTATTCCAACTACTACAGGCGCGGCAAAGGCAATAACCAACATCTTCCCTCACCTTGACGGGATGCTGGGAGGTGCGGGTATCCGCGTACCGGTTCTAAATGGTTCATTGACCGATTTTACGTGTAGTCTAAAAAAACCGGCCTCTGTGGAAGCCATTAACCAGGCGTTTAAGGAAGCTGCTCACGGACCAATGAAGCATATTTTGGAATATACGGAGGATCCTATTGTGTCGACTGATATTCTCGACAATCCACACAGCTGTATCTTTGATGCAAAACTGACATCCATAGTCGGTGGTTTGGTAAAGGTAGTTGGCTGGTATGATAATGAAATGGGGTACTCGAGCCGCCTGGCCGACCTGGTTGCTAAAATAAGCATTGCAAAGCATGATCAGGTTTATTCCGGTTGAGTATACGCTACCTATCCGTAATGATATATTGCGGGAAGGAAAACTCACCTTAGAACAATGTCGCTTCCCTGGTGATGAAAAAGAACAAAGCTTTCATTTAGGCTATTTCGATAACGAACAGTTGGTTTGTATAGCTACATTTCATTCGACCGGGTACGGGCAATTTCCAGGCACAGGTTATCAACTAAGGGGCATGGCCACGCTCGAATCGCATCGTGGCAAAGGCATCGGCAATCAGCTTCTCAATTTTGCCATCGTTTACCTGCGCGGTCAGAAAGCCAACTACATCTGGTGTAACGCCCGGGTTTCCGCAGTCAAATTCTACCTTGGTCTCGGCTTTGAAATCGTTTCCGACGTTTTTGAAGTGCCCGTTATCGGACCGCACAGGGTGTTATACCTAAAAATACAATAATCCAACGCCCCCTCTTTCGGACTGGCGGTTAAGTACCTGCCTTTTGTCTTTCTGCTCAACATTTCAACTAACCCCTGGTCGTTAATCGCTGATCCCTGTTAGCAAATTCCTCTACCAACTTATTACCAAAATGTTATGTTTGCATAATAATTAATTTGAACCAATTACAAACTAAAGAATTTTTTTCATGAGGAAACTTTTACTATTTGCGCTGGCTATAGCGCCTGTGGTTTCGTTTGCCCAAGGATTCCAGGTAAACCTGGAGGGTCAGAAGCAAATTGCTATGGGCCATACAGGCACAGGACTGGCACTGGATGGCGCCTCCGTATTTTTCAATCCCGGGGCGGTAGCTACCCTGTCTCAAAATTACGTGCAGGGCGGCGTAAGTCCGTTGATGTTTCAGTCGGTGTTTAATCCGTCGGGTACGACTGAACAATTTCACACTGCCAATAAAATTGCCCCTCCCTTTAACTTTTATGCAGTTTGGGGGCCTAAGGACGCCATTTGGAAATTGGGAATGGCAGTTTACACTCCCTTCGGTGGTTTGACCGACTGGGGGACAACCTGGCCGGGTAAATACTCGTCCGAGCTGCTTAATCTGCGCACCTATTTTTTCCAGCCTACTTTGAGCATTAAAGTGACTGACTATATGAGCATCGGCGCCGGATTTGTTTATAATCACGGTACAGTCGATCTGACGCAGGCCCTTCCATTGGCCAATAGCTCAGGCCAACCCGGGCAAGCGGAATTGAAAGGTAGCGGCAAAGGCTATGGCTGGAACGCCGGTGTTTACTTTACCACCGAATCGGGCGTTACTGTGGGTATTACTCACCGTTCGCAGATAACTACCAAACTTGAGAATGGCGATGCGATTTTTACCGTTCCATCTTCACTGCAGGCGCAGTTTCCGCAGCCCAACCAATTTACAGCGAGTATTCCATTGCCTGCCACCAATTCTGTTGGTTTAGGCTACAAGCCATGCAACAAATGGACGCTGGCTTTGGATATGAACATTGTGAGCTGGCATGTTTACAAAGCACTGGCATTTGATTATAAAGTTAATACCCCATTGTTACAGGATACTTACGAGCCGCGCAATTACGAGGATGCCTTCACTTTCCGTGCCGGCGCGCAATACCAGTCGTGTGATAAACTGGCTATTCGTTTCGGTGGCGGCGCCGCAACAGCAGCTGCTCCTGATGGTTACGTAACTCCAGAGGTACCCGATGCAGGACGTTTTTTTGTGACGGGCGGTTTAGGCTACAAAGTGGCTAACCGGCTCGATCTGGATCTGTCGTTTGAATATGAGCACTTGTTTGCCCGCACCCAGACTAATTTATCAACGCAACTGTCGGGCACCTTCACTTCAAATGTGTACATCCCCGGGATAGCGCTTTCTTATCATTGGTAACCCTAAAAATTGAAAGAGATGAAGAATTTTAAACACTTTATATATTTAGTTGCAGGGTTAGTATGGTTAAGCGCCTGCAAACCCGAAGTTCATACGCCGAAACCGACATCGGGCACGGCAAACTTTTCGAGATATATTGCACTTGGCAATTCGCTTACCGCAGGTTTTGCGGATGGTGGTTTATACCGTGCAGGGCAAATGAATTCGTATCCGAGCATCATCGCGCAGCAAATGCAACAAGCTGGCGGCGGCGCATTTACGCAGCCTTTGTTTAGTACCGATCAGGCTAATGGCTCCGGCTATATTACCTTAACAGGTTTTAATGCTGATGGCACGCCAATTACAGCCCCGGTTACCAGCAACCTCGGCATTCGCGGGCAGGTGACTATACCTGGCTTTGGCAATGTAACCTTGTACACCAAATACACTGGTGATATCAACAACTACGGTGTTCCCGGTATCAAATTGCAGCAGATCACCTACGCGCCTTATGGCAACCTGAATGGTTATTATGAACGCCTGTTGCCTGGTGACTCACCTACCAACACAACGCCTTACCTGCAATTTGTAACTGCTAAACCATTTACCTTTTTCTCTAACTGGCTGGGTAATAATGATGCATTAAGTTATGCTACGTCAGGTGGTGCAGGAGACGTGTTGACCGACAAACAAACATTTGCTTATTTGTACAACCTTCTGATCACTACCATGACGGCGAATGGTGCAAAAGGTGTCGTAGCTACGGTTCCGGATGTTACCTCTATACCTTATTTTAATACCGTGACTGTTCCGGCTGTACTGGGTGCCGTTCAAAAGGCGAACCCACAGGTACAGGCCTTATACATCAATGCATTGGTTTCGGGCAACACTTATGCGCCGCGGGCAGCTACCGCTAAGGATCTGCTGATATTGACCTTCCCGACAAGCAAGATCGGTCAGCCGGTTCAAACGCCTGTAGGGCCGCTACCATACGGATTAACACCTTATACCCCAATCGACAACCAATATGTGCTTGACGAAAACGAAGTGTCACTGACTGAGGATTATATCGGTTTTTATAACTCGACGATCAAGACGATAGCCCAGTCGAAGGGTTTGGCAGTGTTTGATGCTTACACTTTTTTGCAAGGTGTTAAGGAACATGGCATCGTGGAGCAAGGCGTGTCTTTGAACGCTAATTATATCAGCGGCGGTATTTTCTCATTAGATGGTATTCACCTGACACCGCGCGGCTATGCGATGGTGGCCAATGAATTTATCAAAGCTATCAATAAGCAATACGGCTCAACCGTTCCACTGGTTGATGTGGCCAGTTATGCGGGCGTTAAGTTCCCGTAATTCAGTTGGCAGTTTGCAGTTGGCAGTTTGCATTTAAACTTTTGTGCAAACTGTCAACTGCCTACTGCAAACTAGTCAAAGCTCAATACAATCTTCCCAATATGCTCTCCGCTCTCCATTAAAGCATGCGCCTTAGCGGCCTCTTTGGCCGGAAATATTTTATGAATGACGGGTTTTATTTCGCCGGAGATTAGCAGGGGCCAGATATTATGTTCAAGTTTGGTAGCGATATGGCTTTTAAAGGTCATATTGCGGCTACGCAGCGTTGAGCCGGTAATGGTGAGTCGTTTGCGCATCACCACCGACAGATCGACCGTCGCGTCTTTACCTTTCATCGCGTTGATAAGTACCAGGCGGCCGTCATTCGCTAAAGAGTGAATATTTTTAGGAGTGTAGTCGCCGCCTATCATATCCAATATCACGTCGACCCCTTTACTGTCTGTCAGTTGCTTGATAACTTCCGCAAAATCATCTGTTTTATAGTTGATGGCTTTGGTGGCGCCAAGTTTTTCGCAGAATCTGCATTTGTCATCGGTTCCGGCCGTTACATAAACGGTGCTTCCAAGTGCTTTGGCCATTTGTATGGCCGCAACGCCGATACCGCTTGTCCCGCCATGCACCAGCAGACTCTCATGGGCTTTAAGATGGCCGCGATCAAACACATTGCTCCATACGGTAAAGAAAGTCTCGGGTAACGATGCCGCTTCAGCGAAGCTCAAATTGCCAGGCATACGCAGGCATTGGCCCTCCGGTACATTACAATATTCGGCATATCCGCCACCACCCACCAGGGCACAAACTTTATCGCCCATCTTCCAGCGGGAGCCATCTGAGCCTGTAGCTGTAACGATACCGGCTATCTCCAGTCCCGGAATGTCTTGGGGCGCCCACGCCGGTGGAGGATAATTGCCCTTGCGTTGGTACACGTCGGGACGGTTGACGCCCGCTGCCATTACCTTTACCAATACTTCGTTTTTGGCGTATTCTGGAATTGGTCTTTCCGCTAATTGTAATACTTCCGGTCCGCCGGGTTGGGTAATGATAATGGCTTTCATTCGTGCTAAGTTATCAAGTTAACTTAACTGCAAAAACCACTATTTGTTTATTGGTAAAAGGCGGCGAATCGCATCGTTACAGCCTTCTTGCGATAGAGCTATCATTCGTTTCTCAAACTATTTATCGGGTTAGCCAAAGCTGCCTTGATTGATTGGAAACTGATGGTTATAAAGGCGATAACGATAGACAAAGCGGCCGCCGACACCAATACCCACCATTGAATATTTTGCCGGTAGGCAAACCCTTCGAGCCATTTATGCATAGTATACCAGGCCAGGGGTGAAGCAATCAGGATAGCTATTGCGATCAACCGGATAAAATCTTTAGACAGCAAAGTGGTAATGGCACTTACACTTGCGCCGAGCACCTTTCGGATGCCGATCTCTTTGGTGCGTTGCTCTGCTGCGTAAGCGGCAAGACTGAATAGACCAAGGCAGGCGATAACGATAGTGAATACCGTGAATGTCAGAAATAATCCCCCTGTGCGTACCTCAGATTTGTATGCAGCATCAAAATCCTGGTCCATAAAGGAGTACTCGAACTGTTGGTTGGGCGAAAATTTGTCCCATACGGCTTGCACCTTATTCACAAAAGGTTTCAATTCTTTGGCGTTCGTACGTACGCTTAATGCTCCATCATCATTGATCAGCTTCATTATCACTGGCCTAATATTATCCCGTAGCGAACTGAAGTTAAAATCCTTTACAACGCCTATGATATGATATTCTTTAACCACAGTTTTACCATTCACGGGATGCGGGTAATATAATTTTTTGTCCAACGGATCCATATAACAGCCCAGCATCCTCGCGGCGGTTTCATTAACAATTATCCCCGCGGAATCGCTGACCAATTGCGGCGAGAAATTTCTTCCCTTTAAAATTTTCATGCCCATGGTTTTTAGGTAATCCTCATCCACCGGCCATATCTCCGTAAAGAGCGCTCCTTTCGCTGTTGTTCCTTTGTCTTTGAAAATGTTATCCGGTTGCCGAGCCACGCTTGTCGGCAAAAAACCGGTCAACGTTGCATTTTCGGTGCCGGTTAATTGTTTGATTTCCTGTTTAAAGAGTTTCGGATTTGCCAGCACATCTACATTTTTTACAACCAGCACCTGTTTGCGGTTAAATCCAAGGTCTTTCTCATGAATATAATTCAGCTGCTCATAAATGACCAATGTGCCGATAATGAGAAAAATGGAAACAGCAAACTGAAACACCACCAGGAAATTACGCAGCAAACTGCCCTTGAAACCTGTTGATATTTTCCCTTTCAAAACATTGATAGGCTGAAAAGTTGAAAGGTAAAAGGCCGGGTATGAACCTGCGATGATACCGACAACCAATATGATAAACGTTAGTAAGGGAATCGACCATAAAACAGTAGACAAGGAAATGGACAGTTCCTTATCAGAAAGCTGATTGAACAGAGGCAGAAGCGCCCATGCCGCCAATGCGGCCAGTATCGCGGCGATAAATGTGATCAGTATCGATTCAGCCAGGAATTGTGTCATTAGCCCCTTACGTGAGGAACCGAGCGCTTTGCGAATGCCCACCTCACGCGCCCGGTTTGCAGAACGGGCAGTGGACAGGTTCATGAAATTGATACAGGCGATTAGCAGCACAAACAACGCAATAGCCGAAAATATATAGATATAAGTAATGCTGCTGTTGCTGCCCAATTCATATTGCCGGTTAGATTTGAGATGTATATCGGTAAGCGGTATCAGATTGAGCCGGATATAATTGCCGCCTTTTTCGAGCTTTGCATAATTCTGCATGCCAAAATGCTGCCTCACCATTGCGTTTAACTTACTTTCGAATGCTTTGATGTCGGGATTCTTTTTTAACAGCACATAAGTGTTTATAGAAAAAGTACCCCAACCAGTATCTGTTTTCATGTCAACGCTGGGCATCGACATAAAGTAATCGGCGTTAAAATGAGATTGTGCGGGTATGTTTTTAATTACGCCTGTTACCCTGTAATTCACGTTGCCGTTAGCTAGTGTCAGGTATTGGCCAACTACATCGGTTTTATTAAAGTATTTCAGGGCTGCACGCTCACTTATAACGACAGATTTCGGTTCGGTCAGCGCGTTTTGGGGCTTGCCGTCAACCATTGGCAGTGTAAATACCCGGAAGATACTGTTATCGGCATAAATGGTTTTACTTTCGGGGACATTGATATTCCCTTTTTTAAACTGAACGTTCGAAGACTGGAATATCCTCGCGACTTGTTCCACTTCGGGGAAACTACTTTTCAGCGCCGCGGCCATCGGTGGCGGAGTAATCGCAAATGATGTGGCGCTGCCGCCGTATTTGATCTCACTATTTACGCGGTAGATTCGGTCGGCATTCACATTATACCTGTCATAACTCAATTCATCGGTCACGTAAAATAGTACCAATAAAAACGCGGTAAGCCCCAGAGCCAGCCCCGCAATATTGATAATAGTGAAACCTTTGTTTTTTAAAAGACTACGATAAGCTGTTTTAAGGTAATTTCTGAGCATGGCAGTGGGCTTGATAGCGGTTTAATAAATACTAAGCTAAGAAACTGCCAGACAGGAAGATGTTAAATAAAGTTAAACCGGTGTTTTTCGCACTTTTATGTCAAAATAGCGATGGGTGCGAAACAATTGCTATGAATATTCTTTATTTGCATAAAAATAATACCTATGGCATTACGACCCGGTCAACCCGCTCCCCAGTTTACGCTGGTTTCATCTGATAAGAAAGAAGTATCGCTATCTGACTTTAAAGGCAAAAAGGTGATTCTGCACTTCTTTCCATTTGCTTTCACAGGCGTTTGCACCAAACAATTGTGCGAAATGCGCGACAATTTTGGCTACTATAATGGCTTGAATGCCGAGATCCTGGCAATTTCCGTTGACTCACCTGCTACGCTGGCAAAGTTTAAAGAAGTTAATAATTACCAGTTTACACTGCTGTCCGATTTTAACAAGGAGGTATCGCCAAAATACGATGCTTTTTACGAAGTATTTGGCATGGGTCTCAAAGGCGTATCCAAACGTGCAGCTTTTGTAATAGATGAGGAACAAAATATAGTGTATGCCGAAGTGCTGGAAAATGCAGGCGAACTACCTGATTTTAATGCCATTGCAGAGGCTGTGAAGTAATATTTTAAAAAAATTAGGGCTTATTCAAAAGAAATCCTATTTTTGCAGTCCTTTAAAAACCGCAAGGTTTAGGAATATATAACCGCACTTGTAGCTCAACTGGATAGAGCATCTCACTACGGATGAGAAGGTTTGGGGTTCGAATCCCTACAAGTGCACGAGTTTAGGGCCTTTCTGTTATATCACCGGAAGGCCTTTTTGAATTTTTAACCCACAAGAAACTATGCTGAACTTAGTTCTGTTCGGCCCACCCGGGGCCGGTAAAGGTACTCAATCACAGAAACTTATTGAAAAATACGGCCTGATACATCTTTCGACCGGCGACCTGCTTCGCAGCGAAATTGCACAAGGTACCGAACTCGGTTTGGAGGCCAAAAAGCTGATGGATGAGGGCAAACTTGTGCCTGATGCCGTAGTTATAGGCATGATCAGCCATAAACTCGATGCCAACAAAGAGGCCGAAGGATTTATTTTCGACGGTTTTCCCCGCACAGTTGCCCAGGCGGCTGCTTTGGATGAATTGCTGATCAGCAAAGGCGAAAACATTTCGGGCATGATCGCACTCGAGGTGGGTGACGAAGAACTGGAGCATCGCTTGTTGCGTCGCGGTATAAGCTCCGGTCGTTCTGATGATGCTAACCCCGAAGTGATTCGCAAGCGTATCAAAGAATACAATGATAAAACTATGCCTGTAGCAGATTTCTACAGAGCTCAAAATAAGTTTACCAGCGTCAACGGCATTGGATCGATCGAAGAGATATTCGATTCGATCACTGCTGTTACTGAAGCACTTTAATTTAATTTCGAATTTCGGATTTACAATTTCGGATTTTATTGGTCTGAGCGCCTAGTCATTTAAATCCGAAATCGAAAATTCGAAATTTGACATTCAACCATGTCTCAAGGTTCCAATTTTGTTGATTATGTGAAGATATGCTGCCGTTCGGGACACGGAGGAGCAGGTTCCGCGCATTTACACCGCGACAAGCTGACTGCCAAGGGTGGTCCTGATGGTGGCGACGGCGGCAGAGGCGGGCACGTGATTGTGAAAGGCAACGCCCAGCTTTGGACCTTGCTTCACCTTAAATTCCGAAAGCACGTGATAGCCGGCGATGGCGAAGGCGGACGATTATCACTTCAAACCGGGAAAAACGGCAGGGACGAAATTCTCGAAGTGCCTCTTGGTACGATTGCCAAAAATGCTGAAACCGGCGAAACACTTTTTGAAATCACCCAGGATGGTGAAACCAAAATATTGACCGACGGTGGCCGCGGGGGGCTGGGTAACTGGCATTTTAAATCGGCAACTCAGCAAACGCCTCGTTTTGCTCAGCCCGGTGAGCCAGGAAAAGAAGACTGGAACATTCTTGAATTGAAACTCCTGGCCGATGTTGGTTTGGTAGGATTCCCCAATGCGGGGAAATCGACTCTTCTATCAGTCGTTTCGGCCGCAAAACCGGAAATCGCTGATTACGCTTTCACCACATTAGTGCCTAACCTGGGAATTGTATCCTATCGTAACAGCCGCTCGTTCGTAATGGCTGATATTCCAGGAATCATAGAAGGAGCATCGCAGGGAAAAGGTCTAGGTATCCGATTCTTAAGGCATATCGAGCGTAACTCGGTATTGCTGTTCATGATACCGGCTGATACCAATCGCACCATTAAAGAAGAATACCAAATACTACTCCACGAACTCAAGGAATACAATCCCGAACTGATGCACAAACCGCGGGTATTGGCGATCACCAAATCGGACATGCTGGATGATGAATTACTGGAAGAGATGAAGCGGGAAGTGCCTAAGGATGTACCATCAATCTTTATCTCGTCGGTAGCACAGAAGGGGATTGATCAGCTGAAGGATTTGCTTTGGAAGGAAATTAATAAATAACGCGAATTGCGGAATGCCGAATTCGGAATTATTTTTTGGAGGATGCTAACTCAGCAGCCTTTTGAGGCAGCGAAATATCTCCACTCTGCTTCTCAAAATTTAGCCTGAATTTGGTCACTTGCCAACTGTCGGCCTGGCGGATAGCCTCGACATCATAAGTACCCTCGACGGTCCATTTGCTTTGGCCAATAAAATGATCGGCAATGCCTGTAAAATGAACATCCGCCCTGTCGCCTTGCTGATTGACTTTAAAATTAGAGACATGATGATGTGTCTTATCAAATCCGGGAAGGAAACCGCTCCATGTAGAGATGATTTGATCCGGTGTCATTGTGGCAGCCGGATTGCCATTCATAGACGAGTAATCCAATAAAACTTCATCTGCGAATGCCGCTTTTACTTTTCGCCAGTCGCGGGCATCGGCGCCATTGAAAATGGTGGTGATTGTATTGATGATTTTGTCGTTTTCCATAGATCGATCTTACTTAGCCGCGTACATAACCGTATTGTCGCTCAGCATCGATCCATACCAGCCCTTGTAATCTGGAAAGGCCTTCAGGATCATTTTCTCTTTTGGCCCGGCGTACTTTTCGGGGAGAATGATAAATAGTGGCCCGGCATGACCGCCCTGCTCGTAATCGTCATAGTCTATCTTTAGATTGTCGCCTATAGCCGCAAGCGAGATAACGCGGTTATTTTTGATCTCCAGCGGCATACTTTCGCTTACAAATACGAAGATGGCATTGGTGTTTTGGTTGTCAAGCGCCATGACCTGGTTAAGCGCCTTTTGATCGATGCCGCGTTCAGCAAAACCTGAAATGCCGTGTGCGCCTACATTCTTATTATAGGCATAGCCCCGGGCCACATAAATAACACTTGTAATAGCAATACCAGCAACTATAATGCCGAAAGGAACCCGGTATGCAGTTGCTGATTTGCTTAGCAGGTAAATAATACCAGGGATAATCATTAAACCAATAATTCTGAAATGCCGCGCCTCATAAGAGATTAGCATTTGCCGCAGGTATACTTGTATGAAAAACACCAGTGAGGTAAAGTAAAACACCCGAATAAATAGTTTATAATTGGGATTGGGCACTTTTTTCAAAATCTGCCTGATAAGCCAGGTACTGACCAGTGCGAGCGCAGCTATCAATATCGATGCGCCGGTGTCGGAGAAAATAGGCTTATCATTATGGAAAATTAACCCATTGCAAATGTCGTCTACCGAGAATCCAGCCAGCAGCGGCGAGGCCAAGGGGAAAGTAAAGGCCTTTAATGTAAATTTGATACCTGAAGAAATGGACGCGGGGTTTTGCCCTTTCGATAAAAAGGTGAGCCAGATTACGGCAATTGCGATAATCGCCGGGACGCCGATCCAGAGGCCGTTTTTGATCCAGTCGGACAATGGCTTTTTTGATGACAACCGAATCCAAAGAAATAATAAACCGGCAAGAAACATCCACATAATGGATGATTTGCAGAAAAATCCCAGAATCCCAGATCCCAACACAAACACAGCCATCAATAGACTGGCACTATTAAACGACGTGCAGCCATAAAGAAACCATCCCAGGAAACCGAACAACAACAGTTCGCCGCCAGGATAGTATACATAAGGAAGTATAAAAAACTGCTGACAGGCAATAACGAGCATGCTCACTGCAGCAATGATAGATGAAAAACCTATCTTTTTGAAGAACTTGTAAAAGCCCCAAAGCCCCAGCAGTTGGCAAAGGGTAATAGCTAGTGCTGCTGCCTGCCCTGTGTTAACGCCAAGTATTAGTTTAAAAGTGTAAGGCACCATGTATTGCCCCGGTGACCACCAGGTGAGGAACTGGGTGGAATTTTTGGTGAGATCGTCCGGGTTTGGTGTAGCCCACTGATTAAATCCACCGCCCATCTCCATAGAACGCATAACTTTAAATCCGTCGGCCGGGTCGGGGAAAAGTGCAGGCGGCGCCAGGAATATGAGGACGCCCAACACGATTATAATGCCGGTTAACCCGAACATGATGATTTTTGAAATGTTATTGGTAGACATAGTATAATTATTCGATCATGCGCTCTCGGATTTTTATGGCGGGATTGCCTCTGTAAATACCGTAGGGTTCGGTGTCCTTTGATACGATAGAACCCGCAGCGACCATAGAATGATTGCGTAATGTGACACCCAGGTTGATGATGGACCCTGCACAGATCCAAACGCCATCCTCGATGGTAATGCTGCCGGTCATCAGGTCGAATGATGGTTTTTTGTAATTGTGACTACCAGTGAATAGTTTCACATCCTGCGATATGCAGATATTAGAACCGATATTGATCATTACCAGGCTATCGAGCCAAACATTTTCGCCAATCCATACTTCGTCGCCAATAATTAAATTCCATGGATATTTGATATTAACACAGGGCTTAAATTCGACCATTTTTCCCACCTTGGCGCCAAATAGGCGCAATAAAAACACCTTAATGCCATAAAAGGGGAACAGTGAGGTCTTAAAGAAAAAGGCATTTACATAATACCAGAGCAAACGCTTTAAACGCCCTGCGCCAGGATTGTAAGGGTAATTGTCGTATAAAACCAGGTTTGCTTTTCCTTTTTTGGTAGTGACGTCGTTCATCGTTTAAAAATAAGCATTGTGCACAACCGTGTGAGCGGTCTTTCGATAAATTTATAAACAACGAAGCTTAAGCCAAGGATCAGTACCAGGTAAATCAGAACGTACAGATCGGCATTGGCTTTTGTAGACCCTTGAAAAATGGCCTCTAGTTTTCTCAGGAAAGTAAGGTGTACCAGGTAGCAGGAAAACGAAGCGTCGCCAATGGCTACAAATAATTTCCATGCTCTCAATCTATAAAAATATTCGGCGAATAAGTAGCCGCATACCAACAACGCGCAAGGTATTCCCCAATATAGCGACCGCTGAATCGCAAGCACATTGTCTGCGGCTACATTCTCAGCGATATAAAACGGCCTGGTGCCGATAAAAATCGTTACGCACATCAACGCTCCGCCGGCTATAACAAACGGAATTGAAAGATTTTTCAGGATTTGATTTTTGTCTGGGGTATCGCCGTTTTTTACCGTTGAATGATAGATGGAACCAATCATTATGCCGAAAATAAATTCGATCAACAACGGAGAAGTAAGAAAGCTGACAAGGTAGCCTCCATGAAACAGGAGTCCCAACACTACAAATGACGCCAATGCAAAAATTAAAGCACTATTGGCCTGCCTCTTTATAAAGACCAGTGCCAGGAAAATGATAAAATAAAAATACAGCTCGTACGCCAGTGTCCATGATTGAGGGATGAACCCAAAGATGAATGACCCCTTATCAAAAATCGGGAAGAGGAGATAAGTCTTGAGGAGGATGTCGCGTGTTAAAACATTCGGATTATGTCTGCTCAGAAATACCAGCATGGACGATAAAAACCAGTAAAGCGGCAGAATCCTGATGGCTCGTTTAACAATAAAATCTTTGGCCGAATCAGTCTCACCAATATAATTCGGCAAGATTGTGGCCATGATAAAGCCGCTAATGATGAAGAACAGGTCGACGCCAATACCACCCCAAAATCGTAAATGGTGGAATTTCGACTGTGCCGAATTGTCTAACGCCGAGAGGGTGTGGGTATAAACAACGAGTATTACCGCTAATGCCCTAAGTGCCTGTACAGATTGTATTTTTCGTGGCGGAAGGACGTTTTTTAAAGTCAAGCGTGGTTTAGGCGAGATTTGTCATCGTGTTTCACCCAAAAGTAAAGGCTAATGGCCACGACGATGTAAATGAGAATGTTGAAAATAGTATGATGATCGACAATCTGCGTATCCTCGTTCTTGTTCCAAAAAATTGCTAGAACAACGAATCTCAAGATGTTTAATGCCTGGAAAATAAGCAAGGCAGGAATGACGAACATGAGCTTAGCTTTCAATTTTCGGGGATAAGCTATGACAAAAGAAACCAAAAAACTCATGATACCCAGGCCCAGGCATGAGTAAATCAGTTTAAGCCGGCCATGCCCGGCTATTAAGATATCAGTATCGTCGGTAATGGATGGGTAACCGAGCCAGTTCAATGTTTTTTCGGTCGATTTTAGCAGAAAATGTCTCAGAGCGCCTATGTAGTCAAAGTGATCGGCAAGAAATTGACTGTAATGGTTACCGCCGGGCGTGGTCAGTCCAAAAAATAAAATATTGAAAAAATAAAACACCAGGAACAAAACCAGGAACAGCAACATAAACCGTACCGGTGAGCCTTTTTCAAGAATTCTGCTCATTTTCTTTTCGTTGTTTTAATAGCTCGTCAATCTTCACATCCACAATCAGCCTGAACCAAAAGCCCTGTAAAAAATGGAAGATAACACCGGTACGGCCGTCGAGTATACCCAACTGAAAGATCATGCGCTGGGTAAAGTAAAGTGCCGGACGAACATATCGCGGCAATCGCCACCAAAGTTTCTTGAACCACGCCTTACGCTGGTTGGGTGACCCCCAAAATCGGGCATCTTCAGTTTGTCCGCGCGCACTTAGCATGCGCTCCACCTCTTCCTGGGCCACCAAATCGCTGTAGCGGTTATGTTTTTCTATCCAGAACCGAATTTGGTTTTCTTTCAGGTTTTCTTCCAGAATGATGCCATCTTTCCACACTTCGCCGACTCCAGGGACAGCAAAACGATGGTCCATATTTTCATTAATATCCGAAAAGCCAACGCCGTAACGGAACATTTTTAGCAGATAGAATGGATAATACCCCCCATGCTTTATCCACCGCCCTTTGAAAAAATTCTTCCTATTAAAATATATACTGTTGATACCAGTGTGATCCTCATCCCTGAAACTCTGAAGTTTTGCCCGCAACTCGGGCGTGACGATCTGATCCGCATCGAGGCAAATAATCCATGGCGTTGTAACCCGGGAGTTCTTCAACGCAAAATCCCATTGTTTGGGGTGGTTCTCGAAGGCATTGAACATAAACGTCGCTCCATACTGTTTGCCTATTTCGAGTGTGCCGTCTGTGCTCCCTGAATCGAGGATAAAGATCGGCGCGTCGAGGTCCTTGATCGATTCAAGCAAACGCGGCAAATGTTGCTCCTCGTTATAAGTCAGTATTATGAAAGAAAACTGGGTATTCAAGACAGTTTTGCTTTAATGATCATCGATTTCCAAAAATAAGGCACCCGGCCGCAGCCTTCGAACCTGACGATCGTAAACCCTTTGCTTGTCAATAACTGACTTAGCGTCGCCTTCGACCATAATTTGATGTGCCCGCCATACCAGTTTGGATTCATGTGGGCGTCCCACTTATTGAAAAGGCTGAGCCCGATATTTTTCAAATAACCATGATACGGCGTCGAAATGATCAGTTCGCCATTTTTAGACAAATGATCTTTGCAGAAATCAATAAAGCCATCAGGATCATACAAATGCTCTATCACTTCCGTTGACAGGATGGTATCAAAGTTAATATTCTGAAGTTCTTCAGGTAGCTTACCGGTTGAGAGGTCCTGTACGAAAAATCTGTCCGGATGCTCCTGTTTTGCTATCGCGATGCCTTCTTCGGAGGCATCAGTACCATAGGCATTATAACCTTCTCTTAGGAGGTAGTTAACCAGGTATCCATTGCCGCAGCCCAAATCCAGGATGCTGCGATTTTTCTCCTTGTCGAGCAACGAAAGCAGCGGCCCCATCAAATATTTGAAGGTATGTCTTGGCCTGTTATGGGTGTAACCATAGTCCTTATACTGTGCCATGGATGATCTGTTTGTACATTTCGAAGTATCTTTTCCTGAGATTTTCCTCGTCGAAATCTTTACGGATTAGCGCAGGTGCTTGTTGTCTTATTCTTGTCAGGGTATCCCGGTTGTTAGCTATTGATTCAAGCGATTTCCTAAAAAACGCTGCATCATTTTCGCAGGCCCAACCCAATCCCTTTTCTTCAATATAATTGAAAAGCCCAACGTTTTTGCTGATCAGTACTGCCGTGCCGACGCTCAGGCTTTCAATGACCACGTTGCCAAAGTTCTCATCATATGATGGCAGTACCATCAAATCGTGTTCCCACAATACTTCAAACTTATTTTCGCCCTGAAAACCTATCCAATTCAAATGTGTTGCTATGCCTTTGTCTCCAGCCAGAGCTTTCAATCGATTAACATAATCAGGTTCGCCATCTCCGGCGATGGTAAGGGTGTATGGAATGCTAATGTCAACCAACGCGTCAAACAAAATCTCCAATCCTTTTTTTTCTTCGATCCTCGAAAAGAAAATCAGTTTTAATTTCTCTCCGGGAGTAGTCGTCATCGGAGAAATGGCTTCCGGCAGCGCAATGAAATTTGGAATATTGAATGTTCCCTTAGACGCCACCAGTTGTTCCATTGCTGCCTTTTCCCGGTCGGAAGTGACATGAATAAAACTGCTTTTCAAAAGTCTTTCGCCCAGAAAACTATGTATTAGTCGCTTGGCTAAATTGTTCTTATTGCTAAACGAATAAGCGCTTAATGTACCCCTTGGCGAAATAACGACCGGTACACCCGCTTTTACGGCAATCCGGCAGGCCAGTACCGAAACGAGGTTCCACCATGCATGGATGTGCACCACATCGAACTGTTTCACATGCCGCCGCATATATTTCAGCAAATCGGGCGAATAATGGGTATGATCTTTGGTCAGACGTTTGAAATAAGTTACCTGGACGCCGTCTATGTTGACGGTTTTCCCCGGTTCGACAGGCAATTCTGCGGGACCGTTCGCCGTGGTGGTAAATACCTCAACATGGCATCCGGCCAAAACCATTTCTTCGCTTAGCTTTGATACCGACATAGTCGGGCCACCGTAAATGTATGCTGGTTTATAGGAGGCGTTTATTTCGAGCAGTTTCAAGAAACCTTCTTCAAAATGTGGGTGGCTACAAATATCCTGTGAATAATAATCATGCTCACATAGGCCCAGAATACGCTGTTAATAAGGAATTCGAAACTTAGTCCGCGCCACAGGATTTGAAACAAACCGCTGAATATAAGTGCCGTTCCCAAAACATATCCGCCAAACAGCTTTTCTGCTTGCAGAGAGATCAATTGGGCAATTGCTCCGTAGATCAGCATGGACAGAAAGATAGTTGGCGTGCCACCGCACAAATAAGCATCTACGATAAATGCAGGTTTTGCCGAAACATTGGACCCGCGGTTGACGACGTCTGCGTCGTAAACGCGTTCCATCACCAGGTCCTCAGTTATGGGCTTGTCGGGCCAGAAAGCCCGCGGAACTATAGCTATGGCCGATTGCTGAAGGAGTCTCGTCCCATAAAAATCTATCCTGTCAGGGGTCGATTTGACGAACGAAGCGAACATGTCTATTTCACTAAGCCTGTAGGCCAAAAAATCCCAATTGCTTTCTGGCGCACCTTCGGAACTTGCAGTTTGTTTATTAAAAGCGGCGTCCAGGGCCAATTGTGAAGCTTCTTCAGCATTTACATCCTCGGCCCAGGCATTTTGCCTGAATATTTTGTTATAGGTAGGCAGGAAGATGAACAAGGCTAGCAGCAATGGAATAAACGTAACGATTACTAATCTTTTATAAGTTGGATACAGGAATATGCCCAGTACCAAAATACTAATGATGATCGGTTCCTTGTACCCGGATATGAGTGCCTGGTAGAGGTTGGAAACATAGAGAATAATACAAATCAGCGTGTTCCATATTTTATGAAGCGGAATAGCAAATGCAAGTGCTAGCGTACCCGCAATAAAACTTAAAGAGTTAAACTGGAATGCAAACTGAATTAACCCCGGAGTTCTTGAAAATACGATCGAAAGAGGTAATGAAATGAGAGCAGCAGCGAACAAGAGATTCGCAATCCGTTCCGTTTCGATGTAATATTTTTTTTTGATTGGGTACCGCATAAAAAATATCAGGCCTGTTGCAAAAGCGGCATGTCCAAGGCAATAATATCGCTGGCATTGCGCAGTAAGCTCCAGCTTGTTAGCGTTGACGAGATAAAACGCGGTGCTTTTGTGGAAATCAACGTAGCCCATTACATCAAAAAAATAAAATATAGTTGTGCAGCATGAATAGCCCGCGAAAATGATCTGGATAAGGAAGATCGGGCGCATCAATTGCTCGGCTACTGATCTGTCGTCGGGCAGTGGTTTTACCCATCCGCTCATCGTCAGGTAAAAGATGAGAAATGAGCCCAGCCATGCGATAAAATAGGAGATAACGGGATCCGCCTGGAACGCCAGCGACAGCATCCAGGGCAGATATAAAGCTAGGTATTTTTCAAAGCCGGCTTTTTTCATCCTGGTTATTTATGCAGAATACATTTCCGTCCTCAATCTCCATTGCCGAATTCCTTAACTCGCTGCAAGCTGGGTTTACCTGGTATATCTCGTAATCAAGTTTACGCAAAAAATCGAAACATTCACTGATGCTTTGACCATTTGCCGGCCAGTACTTCATATCGTATTCGAATACGATGCGCGGCCTGAACTTTTCCAGCGTTGTTTTGAGCCCCTTCATCACCTGGAATTCGAAACCTTCTACATCTATCTTGATTAGGTCCAGACGTAATAAAGATCGGATCTCCGGCAGATCGTCGCCAACTTTAATATCTACTTTTTGCAGCTCGGTACCATCGTCTTTTCCGGCAATGCTGAACGCGCCCTGATTCCAGGTAGCAGGATTGATTTTAAACTCGGCACTGCTTTCCTGGTCGGAAAGGGCGTAAGGCATGAGTTTGACATTCGATACCTTGTTCAATGCCATGTTTCGGTTAAACTTGTTGCGCAAATATTCTAATGGCTCGAAAGCGATAACGGAACCTTGCGGACCTACACATTGTGACATGCGCAAGCTTTGCAGACCAATATTAGCTCCAATATCCAAAGCCACATTACCAGGTTTTAGCGAAAGACGGATCGGCTTATTGATCTCATCTTCGTAAGTTCCTGTAGTCAGGATGATCTGTTCTATAAAATTATCAGCAGTGGTATAAATGGCAACATCTTCGTCAGTAAGCCAAACGATCCCGCCAAAAAAACTTCTGTTGGCCTCGCCGGATGGTTTGAACCACTGCGAAAATCTTTCTTTCCCTGGTAATTTCCAGTTTCTTGTAAAATTCAGCCTAACGCGATCAGATCGTTTCATTTATTTTATTTTCTATGGCTTCGGCTATCCTTAAAAAACTCCAGCTTTGTATCAGCGCTGCCGAATTCTCGCCCATTTCTTTTAACACGTTTAGCGACCCGGTAAGCTTATTAAGCTTATTGGCCAGGTCATGTTTATTCCCGTTTTCAAATATATCGCCGTTGTGCCCTTTTTTTACCAGGTCGATAGCGCTGCCTACTTTGTTGGAAACAAGTACGGCCCTACCGCAAGCCATGGCTTCGTTAACAGCAAGTCCCCATGTTTCGCCGGGGCCTTTTGAGGGCAGGCAAAAAAGATCGCAAGCCTGGTAGATCACCGGCATCATGGTTTGATTCTGGAATTTCATAAAATGGACTGTTTTCGAATCCATAGCCATATTTTTTAATTTTTCTTCCAGCTCGCCATTGCCTACAATGAGCAGATGCACACCTTTTTTGTTCATTTTTAGAAAGGCGTCGAGCAATTCCACCGGCGATTTTTTGTTCTCGAATTTGCCGGCAAAAAGTACTAGTATCTCGCCATCGCGGACAGAAAGCTCTTGCCGCAACGCTTTCGCCTCTTCCGATTTATCTTCGGCAAAACGCTCATTGTCTACAGCATGAGGCGCAAAGCTAAGCTGTTCTTCGTCTAGTCCAAACTTCTCAAAATAGGCTTTGGTATTTCTGCCCGGGTAAAATGCGTGATCAACATAATGATAGATCCATTTGAGAAAAATTGACCGGATAATTTCCTTCAGCCCCACGGGTTCATCCAGCAAGGTTGAATCGCCTCTAAAAAAGATTGGTAGGTTGCCCTTAAAATGACGCAATATCTTTAGATGACTTTGATATGCCCACCCAATCACCAACAGGGCGTCAGGTTTCCATTGTTTTACCTGATCAATAAGCCCCGGCGTTATTATCCCTTTGAAATGATGCGTTCCCGGATTGGAAGCCGTATTAACTGCCCAGGTATAGGGATAGCCTTCCAGGGTAGGTATGTCCCAGCCAACCACCGTGCCAAACCCCGGATCATACTTCACTTTTGAAGCCTCCCCCCAGGTATAAAATACCATAATCTCGATTTGCTGCCGCTCATGTAATAGCTTAAAAGCAGGTGCGTAATATTGAATGGGATGGGTAGTAATAATGGCTAGTCGCTTCATTTAGATTGCTTCTCCCATTATTTTTATTTTTGGAGCAGCCGTTAATCTTTCACTTATAAAATCTGTATCGCGGCAATAAATTGTATTCATGTCACCCCATTGCTCCATGGTTTCTAATTTGCGATTGAAAGGATCATAGGCATATGGTTTAAATCCTTTTGACAACAGGAGTTGATGTATAGCGTCCTCATCATATCCATAACGGGCGCCACTACCATTTAATTCGATAATGATGGCTTTTAATGTAGGGATATCCAATGTTTTTGTCATACCCTTTAGCGCTTCAGTTTCATAGCCTTCTACATCTATTTTGATTAATGATGGCGATAGGTTTTCCAAACTTTCATCAATCGTAACGACCGGGACCTTCACGGTATTTCCAGCTACGCTGGCATCTTCCAGAACATGATTGGTGGTGTCTGCATCGCTTGTAAAAACAAGCGTGCCTTTAGAGGCGCCAACAGCAGCATTTACCGGCGTAACCAAATTATCCAATTTATTCAATACAATGTTGGATGTAAGTATATCAAAGGTCGTACTGATCGGTTCGAATGCAATGGTCCGCGCCCTGCATACACCCGCACTCAGCAAACTATAAGAGCCTACATTGGAACCAATGTCGAGAAAACCCTCGCCCTCCCTTAAAAAATGCAGCAGAAATGCCATATCCTGAAACTCGTGCAGCCCCACATAAATATTACCTGTTATCCCGGTGAGCTTTTTACGGGCATAAAATTTGACTTGTCCTACAAAAGACTTAACAAATAACTTGTGCGGGAAAAAGTAAGACTGCATCTGCCATGCGAGAAACCGGGAAAAACTTTTGAGCGGATGCCTTTTTGCAAGGGGATGAGCAAATATAAAGCCCAATGTCCTTTTAATTTTTTCCATCTATCACTTTATTGAACAGGTCACATTGACGTCGCGCCATATTTGAGGCAGAATATTTTTGAAGTGCCTGTACATTATATTCGGCTGTTGTCAACTGTTTGTTGAGCACCTTTTTGAGGAACGATTGAATAATGGCATTTGCATCCGAATCATCAAAACTCAGCACATGTTCGGCCTGATACTCTTTCAATATCCCCATCGCGGAGCTTTCCCTATTGAAAATAGCCAGCAAAGGCTTTTTCGCCAGCAGGTAAGGGTATATTTTTGATGCGGTGTATTTAGGATCGTCAGAACCGGGAACAAACAGCGCGTTTGCCTGCTGCAGTGTAAGCAGGGTGTGATAATAACTGATACGATCGGTTATTTCGGTTACATAGTTAGCGATACCATGTTCTTCGGCAAGAGGGGCTATAGTTGGTGTGCCTTGTCCGTTCGGCGCATAGCTTGTGCCAATAAACCAGAACTTGATCTTCTTTAAATTTTCGTCTTTCGGCAAAGCGTTTTTAAAGCTTTCAAAAAGAACACCAACAGCTTTATGCATATCTAAGCCGCCGCGACCGATATAAACAACATTTACAAAAGTTGGATCGAGAATTGGATCGAACAGTGCCTTGCTCCTTTCAGCAATGCTGAAATCCGGTTCGAAGGCACCAAAGGTGATCGTCTCGCCAGGAATGTTTTTGATTTCCGGATAGCGTTGTTTTAAATCTGCAATGTAATCTTGGGATACACTAATGAGTCCGTCAACCGTCTTCATGGCCTTTGGCTCAAGATATTTATTCATACGATAGGACAACCAGTATTTTTTTGGCCGCTGATGCTTCGGTTTGTCCCTGTAATATTCGGAGTGCCAGGGATCCTGCATATCGATCACATAAGGTACCTTGAAGCGTTTTTTCCAATAACAACCGAGGACACATACCTGGAATTGCGTGGTTGAAAAGTAAACCAGATCGAACCGTCCGGTTTTTAACATCCCGTTCACTTTGCTGCGATAGAACAGTAGCGACCGTAAAGCTATGCTACCCAAGCCGAATTTGGATGTCCAGCCTTTGTGCCAGGCTTTGACGTGATGTACCTTAACATTTGGTGGAACACTTTGCAGCAATAATTCGTCCTTGGCCATTTCAGAATAATGTGGATCTACCGCCATTACCTCAACATCCCATCCAAACTGGTTGAAATAAGGCAGACTCATCCGCACGCGCTGCATGTCGGCCGCATTTACCGGGGGAAAATAGGGCGATATGATAAGCACGCGTTTATTCAAGTTCTTTTAACGAAGTCAAAAAATCCTCTAAACGGGTTGTCCACTTATTCAAGTCAAATTTTATCACATTATCTGCCGAGGCTTGTTTTAAAGCCTTCAATTTCTCATCTGAAGCTAAAGAATTAATAATCATTTTTGCCAGATCAGCGGGACGATTATTATCAATATAGATTGCGTGGCTGGCAAGATCATACCCTCTAACGCCGGCCATTGTCGATACTACCGGTAATCCCCAATTTAAAGCTTGTGACAATTTTGTTGATGAGCCTCGCGCGTACCAAAAAACCGGGTTAAGGAAAATACACCAGGTTGCTGCTTCTTTAACCAGTTGCTCACTGTTGATGAAACCGCAGTATTTGATAAATGAATATCGTTGTGCAAGTGCCCGGCCTGCATATTCCGGGCCGCCGACCAGTTTCAACTTTCCTTTGAAACCCAATTTTTGTAACTCGTCAGACAGCAATTCAATCCCTTTCTTATTGGGCAGATGGTTGAGTGTTCCCACAAAGCCAATAGTATTTGATGCGGGTTTCCAATCGATAAAATCTCTTTTTAAAATACGCGGCAAATAAAATACGTTTTGCGCGCCAAGCCATTGATCGATGTAAGTTTCGTTATCGCTGATGGTAATTACGCCATCCAAAAACCGGGAGAATATGGCTTTTTCTTTAACAATCAGCTTGCCTAATCGCCAGGTTTTAAGAAATGACGTCTCCTTGGTTTCTGTTACATCGTGCAGGTAATCGCCGCTTTCATTGCCATGCGACAGGCCGATAAATTTAACATCTTTGGCGACCCCTGTCTTAATCTTTTCTGACCAGTGGGCTAAGTTTACCTGGTTGAAAAAGACGAGTTTAATATTGGCCGCGTTGATGGCGCTTGTAATCTCCTCCAGCCAGCTATCGACATCATAAAGCTCATAGGCTTCAATATGTAGTTTCTTTCGCACTTTTCGTGCTAAAGTTATTGTGGGGCTTACTTTGATGATTTTGACTACATATCCGGCGCCTTCCAGATATTCAATGAATTCGTGCGTACAGAGTTGGACGCCGCCAGGGATGGTATAGTCTACGAAGACTTTATCGCTTAGAAATAGTACTGTTTCTTTCAGCGTGTTCAATGTCAGATAATCGTTTCTTCTGCCCGGACTTTTTTTACCGTGACGTGGTTGACCCCAGCCGATAGCTTCCGGAATAAATATATCTCAAACAAATAACTTACCGAGATAGCAATAAAGCCTATTAATGTGATGCCGATCAGTTTCTGGTTCGGCAAAAAGTGATATACAAAGTACATAGTAGGCATGTGCACCAGGTAAAGCGGATAAGAAATGTCTGCAAAAAACAAAATCAATGCCTTAAGCTTGTTATAGACCAACTTTCCTGCGTTAATCAGGAACCGGCTGTAGAGAAGCACCGAGGCAAGCGGAATAGATGAGTACAGTATTTTACTTATCCGCAACGAATCAGAATATTGCGATAATAGCCAGATATTTAAAACATAAACAGGCAACACGTAGATGTGCCTGATTACAAATTGTTTGTGTGTGCGTGCCGTTTTCTGGTATTTGTTGAGCACGTAAATAAATAACGGGATCAGATAAAGACCTTCGATATAATAGCAGGCTTGGCGGAAACCGAATGGCAATGTATTAAGTCGGGTAATAAGCGGTATCATCAGCAGGCCACAAACTGCAACTTGGGCGTTGCTGGCAATTCGATCCCGATACTCGTAAACCAGGTACCCCAACAACCATAAAAATGAGTTGCACATCAAATGATTAAACTGATAAAATATCCCCAGATGATAATCATGAAATAAACGGAAGATTATTGCAGCTATACTCATCCCAAACCACACCCAGATCACTTTGCGCCTGTTCGCCATAAAGAAAACGCCGAAAACCACATAGAAGAATGCTTCACAAGCAATACTCCAGGTTGCTGTATCAAAAGGTAGAGTTGGCACAATAAACCTGGGCCACATACCTTGTAAAAGGAGGTTACCTATGATATTTCCCCAGTTAAACGGGTTGTTAAAAATGAAATGATCTGCCGAATAGCAGATTACAAGGACAACAAAAAAGATGGGATATATCCGCAGAAAGCGCTTCCTGAAATATTGCCGCCTGTCGGTTTTGTTATGCGAGGCCATGTTGATGACAATGCCCGAAAGCACAAAAAATACTACCACAGCTTCACGCCCCCAGGCCATAAAGCTTTGCATGAAATCGTATTTGGCGTCAACAAAATAATCGGTAGCTACCCTCACATGACTTAACCATACAACCAGGCAAGCGAGCCCTCTTAGAATATCCAACCCGACAAGTTTCTTGGTATGCTGCATTATTTGGCGTAAATGGCTAAGTAATCATTAGCGATCTTTAGATCGCTGTAATCGCGTTCTGCCTTTTTACGGCAAGCCTGGCGGTCGAGTTGATCAATCTTATTCACATGTTCAACCATTTCTTCAACATTGCTGCTCACGTAGCCGGTCCTGCCATGCTCGATGCCTTCAGCAATGCCACCATCATCAAATCCGAGTACCGGCGTCCCACAGGCATAGGCTTCCGGTATAATGATCGGGAATGGCTCGAACCATTCAACCGGAGTTAGCAGAGCAGCAGCATTGCCCAGCAATTCGTTCTTCCGTACATTATTTACAGGGCCAATGTATTTGATCTGCTCACCGTCAATCAACGGTTCTACTTCATTATGGAAATAAACCTTTTCGTGAGGCAGATCGGATATGTTGCCTGCAATAATTAGTTTGCGCCCGGTCAACTTTGCCACTTGTATGGCTGAATGCGCGCCTTTACACCTTTCGAGCCGCCCCAGGAATGCCAGATAACTATCCGGTGAAGTGTCCGGTCTGAATTGAAATTGCTCAACCGGTGCACAATTATAAACCGTTTGCCAATGGCTCTTTGCCGTATTGCCCGTCCCAACGATAGCATTTGAAACAGCCGTATAGGTGAGATTTTTGGGGCCGAATTGATCAAAGAGTTCAATGTTTTTTCGATTTACATAGCGCATGTACGTTTGCACTTTTGGCATTCCGTTCCTGAGAAAAGGAGCGAGAAAAACCAGTCGGCCGAAATTGTGCAGCACGTCGTGGTTCTTTATTTCCCTGCGAAGGATAAAATAAACATCCTTCATCAGCTTGAGGTTTATCCTTGGGTTTAACGCCCCATTTTTGCCATAGATAATCAATCTACCTGGCGACTGTGAATTTGGGCCTGCAATTATCGTTACCTCGTGGCCCAGTTTTACATACTGGCAGGCTATGTCATAAACCACTCGTTCAATTCCACCGTAATGCTCCGGCGGCACAGGAATAAATGGGTCCATTAGCAGCAGTATTCTCATGAAAGTTCTTCTGCCACCTCCCTGTGTATCTGCAAATATTGCTCCGCGCATTTTTCAAGCGTCAGGTTTTCCATAATATAGTCGCGCGGTTTAAAGCTGCCCATTCTACTCAAAAATATTTCCAGGTTGCCTTCAAAATCTTCGACTCCCGTAAATTTTATGCCGCAGCGCTCATCCCAATAGGGAACCGAGCTTACAGGTTTATACTGTACTTTGGCAGGGTAATAATAGGGATCGAGCCAATAACCACCCATGTCCCAGGCTAAGATTGGCGTGCCGGCAGCCAAAATCTGCTGATAGGCAAACCCTTGCGATTCGTGTTCACAAAGAAAAATAACCGCTCGGGAGTTGCCCAGTTTTTCTGCCAATTCAGCATGATCATAGAAACCGTAGGTGATAACCTGATAACTTATATTGCGTTTATCGAGTATTCTTTGCAGGGGTTCTATTAGCTCTCTCATATTCCGGCCCCGGTCCCACATCACCTTATCGTAAATCAAAAAATCAAAATGTTTATCACCTTTAATTTTTTCGGGCGACCATTGATAGGTATCAATACCAGTGGGCCATGCTAAAACTTTAGGACCATAATCCGGCTCGAACATTTTGCATACCCAATCGCCCGGCACAAGTACCCGTTTTACGTTAGGATATTTTTTTAGCAAATCGGGGCATTCAATCGGATGAGAATAAATACCAGAACCAAATATAACCGGGTTGGGCCATTTTTTCAGGAACAGCACATCTGGTTTTCCAATAATGCATGCTATCTCTTCAGGGTGTTTGCGAATATATTTATAATCGTTGAACCGGTATGGAGCTCCCAGTTTATCTAGCCCTTTCATAAGATTAATGGCCACTTGCATTACCCCTCCAATTCTACGTTTCCCTCTAACAATACGGCGAATTATGCGTCTTGGATAGCGGTCGAAGGGCATCCAGCGGTCTGGATCAGGCTCCTCATAAAAAATATTCATTCAATGATATGTTTAGAAAATATCCAGTTGCCCTTACGCTGAACCATGTAGTTGAAGGAATAGGCGGACAGGATTCTGTTTATTTCATCAGGTGAAACACCTTCGTGTATTTCCATAACGATGGTATTGGTTTTATTTAACCAGGTGGTGTTTGAGCCAAAAAGTATGCCTTCGTATCCTTCGACGTCTATTTTTAGCAGGTCGATTTGTGGCCATTGTAATTCCTTTAACAATGAATTAATACTCACGGCGTCAACACCTACGGTTTGCGC
>Ga0068856_100001235_pt1 | contig 26818 bp, 23 predicted proteins | sample KBSCornC62_FD_66595 | JGI IMG/M metagenome (GOLD analysis project Ga0068856, IMG submission 66595) | Corn rhizosphere microbial communities from Kellogg Biological Station, Michigan, USA - KBS Corn C6-2 | ecosystem: Host-associated > Plants > Roots > Rhizosphere > Soil ... | reverse complement strand
ACCGAGCAGGATTTGAAAATGCTGGAAGAACTCTGTGATTTGTTGAAGCACACCAGCCTCTGCGGCCTGGGTCAATCGGCGCCGAATCCGGTAGTCAGCACCCTGCGCTCGTTCGCCGAGGAATACCGGGCGCACATTCAAGAGCACAAGTGTCCGGCTGGGGTTTGCGGTCAGCCCGTAGGAGAACCCGTATGAGGCCCGTCACTGCGGTCAAGACCCTGAAGATCGATGGCCGTGATATCAGCGGGCGCCAGGAAGAGACTATCCTCGACGTCGCCCGGCAGAACGGCATCTTCATTCCGCGCCTCTGCGAAATGGATGGCCTCTCCGATGTCGGCGCTTGCCGTTTGTGCCTGGTCGAGATCAAAGGCCAGAACAAGTTGCTTCCCGCCTGCGTCACCGCGGTGGAAGAGGGAATGGAAGTCACCACGGATTCCGAGCGCCTGAACAATTACCGCCGCATGATCCTGGAACTCCTGTTCACCGAGCGCAACCACGTTTGCTCGGTGTGCGTCTCCAATGGCCACTGCGAGATGCAGATGCTGGCTCAGCGTCTCGGTATCACGCATGTCCACTTCCCATACCGTTATCCCAAAGAAGAGGTCGACGCTTCGCACGACCGTTTCGTCATCGATCACAACCGCTGCATCCTGTGCACTCGTTGTGTGCGCGTCTGTGACGAAATCGAAGGCGCGCATACCTGGGACGTAATGGGCCGGGGCATCGGAGCGAAGGTGATTACAGATTTGAATGAGCCGTGGGGAAGCTCGGAAACCTGCACCAGCTGCGGCAAGTGTGTGCACGTGTGTCCGACGGGCGCGTTGTTTGAAAAAGGCCGCTCGGTGGCCGAGATGTTGAAGCGCCGCCAATTTTTGCCGTATCTGACAATGATGCGGGGGGAGAACGAATGAGGGGCCCTAAAGCAGCCAGTGTAGTTCCGGACGCCTCGTCCGGGGTTGCGCGCCAAGGCGCACAATGCCGGACTTTATGTCGGCCAGACGGCTCAGGCTCAGGCTCTGGCACGGGTCGCTTCGCGCCGCGGAGCGGACGAGGCGTCTGCCCCTACACAAACAAGGTCGCGGGTAAACGATGACTAAAGCGCGAATCGCCACGGTCTGGCTCGATGGGTGCTCGGGCTGTCACATGTCGTTTCTCGACATGGATGAACGGCTGTTAGCCATTGCCGGCGCCGCTGACCTCGTTTATAGCCCGCTGGTGGACGCGAAAGAATTTCCCGAGAATGTGGACGTTACGCTGGTGGAAGGCGCGGTCAGCAGTGAAGAGGACTTGGAGAAGATTAAAAGAATCCGCGAGCGTACCAGGATTCTGGTCTCGCTGGGCGATTGCGCCGTCACGGCCAATGTCCCCGGAATGCGAAATCCATTCGGCACAAAAGCAGTGTACGACCGCGCTTATCGGGAAAACGTGACCTTCGACCCGGGCATTCCCAATCAGGTCGTGCCCGCGCTACTGCCTACGTCGCGGCCGGTGCACGAGTTCGTCAAGGTGGATGTCTTTGTACCGGGTTGCCCCCCTTCAGCGGACACAATTTATTACCTGGTGACTGAATTGCTGCAAGGAAGGATGCCGGACTTGAGTCCGAAAACCCGGTTCGGTGCGTAAGCAACCGAGAGCTGAGACTCAAAGCTCATAGCTCATATCATCGCTAATAGGGAGACGTCGTGAAGCAGGGCAACACCATCGTCATCGATCCGGTGACACGCATCGAAGGTCATTCCAAGATCACGCTGCACCTTAACGAGGATGGCCGAGTTGAAGAGGCTCGCTTTCACGTGACGCAATTCCGCGGCTTTGAGAAGCTGTGCGACGGTCGTCCATTCTACGAAATGCCGTCGCTGATGGCGCGCATCTGCGGAATCTGTCCGGTGAGCCATCTCATCGCCTCGGCCAAAGCTTGCGATTCATTGCTGGCGGTAAGAATTCCGCCGACTGCCGATAAGTTGCGGCGCATTTTTGGACTGGCGCAGGTCACGCAATCGCACGCCTTGAGCCTGTTTCATCTCTCTTCGCCGGATCTGTTGCTAGGCATGGATGCCGATCCCGCTAAAAGCAATATCTTCGGCGTAGCCGAACAGAATCCTGCGCTGGCGCTGGACGGAATCAAGCTGCGCCAGTTCGGGCAGAAGATTATCGAGCGGCTAGGGGGGAAGCGCATTCATCCCGCCTGGATCGTTCCCGGCGGAGTTAGCGAGCCCCTCAGCGAAGCCAATCGCGATGCGATCCTGTCCAGCCTGCCCGAGGCTCTTGCCATCGCCGAACGCACCCTGGAATGGTTCAAGAGCAGCATGGAGCGCTTCCGGGAAGAGATTTCCACGTTCGGCAACTTTCCCACGATGTTCATGGGTATCGTGAAGAAAGACAACGGGCTCACGTTCTACGACGGCAAGCTGCGCATCGTCGATGCCTCCGGCCATGTTGTGGCCGACGATCTCGATCCCGCCAATTATTCCGACTACATCGGGGAAAAAGTCGAGCCGTGGAGCTATCTGAAATCCACGTATTACAAGCCGAAGGGCTTTCCCGATGGAATTTACCGGGTCGGGCCTCTCGCGCGGCTCAACGTTGCGGACCGCTGCGGCACCGAGCGCGCCGATCAGGAACTGGCCGAGTTCCACGAGTTGCAGCGTACTGCCGTGCTCAGCTCGTTCCATTATCACCATGCCCGCCTGATCGAAATTCTCTATTGCATCGAGCGCCTGGGGCAGTTGCTGAACGATCCCGAGATCCTTTCCAAACACGTGCGAGCGGTGGCGCATCCCAACGCTTTGGAAGGGGTTGGAGCCTGCGAAGCGCCGCGCGGAACGCTCTTTCATCACTACCGGATCGACGAGCAAGGACTGATTCGATGGGTCAACCTGGTCATCGCAACCGGCCACAACAATCTGGCGATGAATCGCAGCGTCCTGCAGGTAGCCAAGCACTTCGTGCAAGGCAAGCGTCTGAGCCGGGGAATGCTGAACCGAGTGGAGGCAGTAATTCGCTGCTACGATCCCTGCCTGAGTTGCTCGACGCACGCGCTGGGACAAATGGACTTGCAAATCCAGCTAGTCAGCGCGGATGGCGAAGTGCTCGACGAAATCGTGCGCGGATGATGTAGGCCCGGACGCAGCCTGCCAAGACCTTGCTGAAGGGGCCGCCCTGGAGCGACATAGTCGCCTAAGGTTTCTATGCTTTTCATTGCGCTGCGCGCAACCCCGGACGAGGGCGTCCGGGGCCACATAAATCTATCGATATCGAAATCATGGGTCGAGTTCTCATTATCGCGTATGGCAATCCGCTCCGTTGCGACGACGGGCTTGGCTGGCGTGCGGCGGAAGCTCTGGAAGGAAAGTTTACTCCGGACCAGGTTGAAATCGTGCGCGTGCATCAGCTCGCACCGGAATTGGCGGAGGCCATCAGCCGGAGTGATGGCGTGATCTTGCTTGATGCCGCTACTCCGCGATCGATCGAGATGAAGCCCGGTGACGTTCACGTCGAAGAATTCCAGCGCAACAAGGCGAATCAGTCATCGCGATTTTGTCACGCATTCTCTCCTGGCAGTGTCCTGGAGTTGGCGGCTGAACTCTACGGGGTTGAGCCGCGCGCGTTTTTCGTGACCATGATCGCAGAAGATTTCGCACACGGTGAATTCCTCTCGCCCAGGGTCGCCGCTGCACTTCCCGCGATGGTTGGCCGGATTGAGGCGCTTGTAGAGGAGATCGTTTCGGCCAAAGCGAACTGAAGACGTAACATTGAATCTGCGTCCCGCCATGGCAGTCGCATCGAAACCCGCGAAAGGAAGGCTTCGTATCACCTTGCGTGGTGCGGTTCAAGGGGTTGGGTTTCGGCCCTTTGTTTACCGTCTCGCACGAGAGATGTCGCTGACGGGATGGGTGCTGAACTCCTCGTCCGGACTGGTGGTCGAGGTGGAAGGAGCACTCGATCATCTGACCGCGTTCGAGGAACGGCTGGAGCACGAGCGCCCCAAAGCTTCCGTTGTCACGGTTCACGAATCCGCAAGAATTGCGGCTGAGGGCTCCACCAAGTTCGAGATTCACGCCAGCGACTCGGATACCGGCAAGTCGGTCAACGTTCTCCCGGACCTCGCCACTTGCGATGACTGCCGAAATGAGCTGTTTGATCTCTCCAATCGACGCTTTGAGTATCCGTTCACCAACTGCACCAACTGCGGACCGCGCTACACCATCGTGATCGATATCCCGTATGACCGGCCGAATACGACTATGAAAGATTTCGTGCTCTGCCCGCAATGCAGGGAAGAGTACGAGAATCCCGTTGACCGTCGCTTTCACGCACAGCCGAACGCGTGCCGGGTCTGTGGGCCGAAGCTCGAGGGAACGATTTCAGATACGGCGAAAGCTTTGCTCGGAGGCGAAATCGTCGCCTTGAAAGGCATTGGCGGATTCCAGTTGCTCGCGGATGCGCGCCAACCTACGGCGGTTATGCGCCTGCGCGAACGCAAGCATCGCGAGGAGAAGCCGTTCGCGCTGATGATGCCTACACTCGCCATGGCACGCGAGTACTGCGAGATTGCGCCCGCGGAAGTGGAACTGCTCGAATCGCAAGCTGCTCCGATTGTGCTTCTGCAGCCGAAGCCCGGAACCGACATTGCAGGGAATGTCGCGCATTGTTCTCCGTATTTGGGAGTCATGCTGCCGTACTCGCCCCTGCATCATCTGCTGATGAAGGAATGCCCGTTCCCGCTGATCGTGACCAGCGGCAACCGGAGTGATGAGCCGATCGCAATCGGCAACGACGAAGCCACTACTCGCCTGAAAGACATCGCAGATCATTTTCTGATGCACAACCGGCCCATCGTGCGGGCGTGCGACGACTCTGTCGTTCGTCTCACCCGAGGCCGTGCGGGTATTCTCCGCCGGGCTCGTGGATACGCTCCCTTGGGAGTCAGAGTCGCGCGAGAACTTCCACCCGTGCTCGCTGTCGGCGGACATCTCAAGAACACGGTAGCAATCGCCGTGGGGCGCGACGTCTTTCTTAGCCAGCACATTGGTGATCTGGAAACCCTCGAAGCGCGTCAGGCCTTCGAAAAGGCCATCGCAGATCTGTGCCGCCTCTACAGCTTTAAACCGGAAACCATAGTCTGTGACTTGCATCCCGATTACGCCTCGACGCACTGGGCCGAGCGTTCTGGACTTCCGGTGATTCGGGTGCAGCACCATCAGGCGCACGTTACGGCTTGCGGCGCCGAGAACAATGTCGAGGGCCCGTATCTCGGAGTCTCCTGGGATGGCACAGGGTACGGTCTCGATGGCGCAATCTGGGGTGGAGAATTCTTCCGCGTAGAAGGCACTCGTTACGAGCGCGTCGCACATCTGCGTTCCTTTGGCCTGCCTGGAGGAGATGCCGCCGTCCGGGAAGGCTGGCGCTCGGCCGCCAGCCTGCTGTTTGAAGTCTTCGGGACCGAAGAAGGTGGGGACGGCTACCCTCGGGTGGCTGGCGATCGAAGTTCGTTTGAGATGAAAAGAGCGAGAGTCCGCGAAATGCTCGCCCGCAAGATCAATGTCGTTCCGACCACCAGCGTGGGACGTCTGTTCGACGGGGTAGCTTCGATTGCCGGGATTGCGCAGCAGAACCGCTTCGAAGGGCAAGCTGCCATGCTTCTAGAGAACCAGATCGGCGCGCTGCGTATCGAAGAAGCGTATCCTTTAGCTGATGGAGATTGGGGCCCGCTGGTCTCAGACTTGATGCAGGATTTGCGTGCGGGAATGCCCGTTCCCCGCATCGCGGCGCGATTCCACAACGCATTAGCCAATTGGATCGTGGAAGTTGCGGAGCAGGTGAAAGAGAAGCAGATCGTGCTCAGCGGCGGAGTGTTTCAGAACCGCTATCTGACGGAGCGGGCGGCAGCAGTTTTGGAGGCACGCGGCTTTGTGGTGCACACGCACCGGCAAGTCCCACCCAACGACGGGGGAATCGCATTGGGGCAAGCGGTGATGTCGGCGGGACCGTTCCAGCGCTGAGGTACCTAGATCCTTCGCTGCAAAACCCGCAGCTCAGGATGACAGGGGTAAAGGGATGGCGAGATTGCAACAGACCGCTTTAGTGCTGTAGTCGTCGAGGATAATCCATGTGCTTAGCAGTTCCCGGCCGGATAATAGAAATCATCGATAGAGGCGATATCGCCTTTCGCGTTGGGAACGTCGATTTCGGTGGCATCCGCAAAGAAGTGAATCTCGCGTACACTCCCGAGGCTGAAGTCGGCAGGTACGTGCTGGTCCACGTCGGATTTGCCATCAGCGTGATCGACGAAGAAGAAGCCAAACGCGTTTTCGAATACCTCGAGCAAATGGGCGCGGTGAAAGAGGAACTCGGTGAAATTCCTCAGTGAATATCGGGATCCGAAAGCCGCCGAGAGACTGGCGGCCGCGATCCGGCAAAAGGTTACCCGTCCATGGACGATCATGGAAATCTGCGGCGGCCAGACTCACACAATCGTAAAAAGCGGCCTTGAAGACCTGCTGCCGAAAGAGATCACGTTGGTACACGGACCGGGATGTCCAGTCTGCGTCACGCCCATCGAACTCATTGACAAAGCGGTGGCAATCGCCAAACGTCCGGACGCAATCTTCTGCTCCTTTGGCGACATGCTACGAGTGCCTGGTTCGTCGAAGAGTCTGTTCGACGCCAAGGCCGAAGGCGCGGACGTACGCATCGTTTACTCACCGCTGGATGCGCTCAAGTTAGCCAAAGCGAATCCGGCGAAGCAGGTGGTCTTCTTCGCCGTGGGATTCGAAACCACTGCGCCCGCAAACGCAATGGCCGTGTGGCAGGCAGATCACGATGGGGTGGAGAACTTTTTCATCCTCGTTTCGCACGTGCTGGTTCCGCCGGCCATGGAGGCTTTGCTCTCGTCCGAGCAGTGCGTGGTGCAGGGCTTTCTCGCTGCCGGCCACGTTTGTACCGTGATGGGTTTCGAGGAATACTTTCCGATCGCGGAGAAATACAAAGTTCCCATCGTGGTGACGGGATTCGAGCCGCTCGATTTGCTCGAGGGGATTTATATGAGCGTAATCCAGCTCGAAGAAGGACGCCACCAGGTGGAAAATCAATACACGCGCGCGGTGAGGCGGGAAGGGAATCGCCCGGCGCAGAAGACGATCTCCGAGGTATTCGAAATCACTCCGCGGCAATGGCGCGGCCTGGGAGAAATTCCTGCCAGCGGTTTCCAGTTGCGCGGACGCTTCCAGAAATACGATGCCAACCAGCGCTTCCCGTTCACCGGCGAGCCTGCGAAGGAATCCCCCGAGTGCATCAGCGGCCTCATTCTGCAAGGACTCAAAAAGCCGCACGAGTGCGCGGCATTTGCGGTGAAATGCACGCCGGAGAATCCGCTGGGCGCTCCCATGGTATCGACCGAGGGCGCGTGCGCGGCCTACTACCACTATGGCAGACGCGAAAATCAATCCCCTCAACCTGAGCTGTCCGGTTCCGCGCGTCGCTGACGATCGCATCGTTTTGGCCCACGGCGGCGGCGGACGGCTCACGCATCAGCTGATCGAAAAGATCTTTCTCCCGGCTTTTTCCAATGCTGCGCTCGAGCAGCGCCATGACGGCGCAGTTGTGTCGGTGAATGGTGCGCGTCTGGCTTTCACCACTGATTCCTTCGTAGTGCGCCCCCTGATTTTTCCGGGAGGAAATATTGGCGATCTCGCGGTGAACGGCACAGTGAATGATCTCGCCATGTGCGGCGCCCGACCTCTGTATCTGAGCAGCGGCTTCATTCTGGAAGAAGGGCTGGAGATGCAAACCCTGCGAACGGTCGTTACCTCGATGCAAGAGGCGGCAACAAAAGCGAACGTGAAATTAGTGACCGGCGATACGAAAGTTGTCGATAAAGGGAAGGGCGACGGCATTTTTGTGAATACGTCAGGCATCGGAGTAATCGAGTCCAATGTGAAGATTCCGATAAGTCCTGCCTCGGTTCAGCCCGGCGACGCCGTAATCATCAGCGGAGACCTTGGCCGACATGGGATTGCGATCCTTTCCGTCCGAGAAGGCCTTGAGTTCGAATCCCCCATCTTGAGCGATACCGCTTCAGTCTGGCCCGCTGTTGAAGCCCTGCTGAATGCCGGGATCGAAATCCACTGCCTGCGCGACCTGACCCGCGGCGGGCTGGCGACCACTCTGAACGAGATCGCCGCCGACCGCGACGTCTGCATCAAGCTGGAAGAAGCGCTGATTCCGGTGCATGAAGTGGTGCAGGGTGCGTGTGAAATCTTTGGGCTCGATCCCTTGTATGTGGCGAATGAAGGGAGATTTGCGGTATTCGTGCCCGCAGCACAAGCCGATGCGGCTCTCGACGTCATGAAGAAAGTAGAAGTGTCGCAAGGATCAGTCCGCGTCGGTAGTGTGGAAGAGAGTCCAAAACGCACGGTGATTCTGCAAAGCCGCATCGGCGGCAATCGCGTGGTCGATATGCTGAGTGGAGAACAATTACCGAGGATTTGCTGAAGGGGTATCTGGCATGGAAAAAATCTTGTTCGTTCTAGTCGGGGCGCTACTCTCGACCTTAGTTTCTAAGTTCACAAGAGACTCTAAGCTATCCCCGAATCATTCACGCTGAGGTACCTCTATATCCTGCAAGTGCACTTTCGGCGAGGCGAAGCGGTAAAGTAGAAGCCGAATTCGAAGTGAAGGCCGGACACGTGATCAGGGCAAAAGCGAGATCCGGCAATCCACTCAAGCATTGATCTCAAGTGAACTACTTGATCCGTCATGCCTGCCAAGGATTCATTATCGTCACTCCGCAGCCTTCGAAATCACTCTCGTTACGGGTCGCCAGGATTGCTCCGTGCACTCGCGCAATGGCGGCTATCTGCGCATCGAAATCCGACATTATTCTCCCATGGCGACGGCGTGTGGATGAGACCAGCGAGAATGCGTGGGCAGCTTTCTCGTCAAAGGACAGAACCTGGCCCGCGAAGACCCCTAGTGTTCTTTCTGCGCCTGCTCGCATTAGATCCCGGCGTTTACCGAGAGGGAGCAGTTCAATCCCCAACAAAATCTCTGCCACTGTGATTGAGGTGAGGTGAGCATCGTCTGCGCTCAGACGATTGAACCATTGGAGTACCAGTGGCTCCGGGGTTGGCCGCATCAGCTCAGAAATAACATTGGTGTCTAGAATTGTCACGGAATGAGCTCCGGCGTTGGAACCTGCCTACTTCCAATCCTTCATCCAGTCGGGATCGCGCATAGGTTGCCGTGGTGGCAGCTCTAATTCGACCCCTCCCAGCGGTTCCCAGATAGACCGGATGCGCTTCACCAGATCAGCGCCACTCTTTGGCTTGTTCGGTTTGTCGAGGGCGCTCTTCAGAATCTCCCGCGCTTCCTGTTCCATCGACCGCCCGTTTTGCGCAGCCCGCACCTTCAGCCGATGCTTTAACTTTTCTTCCAGGTTTCGAACGGTAATGCTGGCCATGCAATCAATGATAGCAATGCTAGCAATGATTGCACAAGCCCAGAGCCCGTCAAAGTGTAAGCGTCTGTTTGTGAGCAGGGTAGTACCGCTGGACCTTGCATAGCTCCTGCGGGGCGCTCACAATATGCCGAGCAGGAGGTGCCCGTGTGTTCACTCTCTGCGCAGTTCCGCATCCTCCTCATTCCGCACCACCTGCAGTCTCCGTGACCCAAATCACGTCTGCCCGTGAGAATTATCACTGCCGGGTTTTGTTAGAGCCTGACAATGGAGAGCGGAATCATGCTTTTTAGGCTGTACCTACGGAGGTAGGAAAACTTATGACGTCCGTGATGACACCGCCGGGAGTCAAGACTCCCGCGGACTACATTGAATCTGTGATGATCAGTGTGAAAGCGAAGAACCCCGCCGAGCCCGAATTTCACCAGGCCGTAGCGGAAGTGTTCGACTCTCTCAGGTTGGTCCTCGCGAAGCACCCCGAGTACCAGTCGGCGCGCCTGCTTGAGCGCATTGTCGAGCCCGAGCGCGTCCTTATGTTCCGCGTGCCGTGGTTCGATGACCAGGGCAACATTCAGGTCAACCGCGGATTCCGCATCGAGATGAACAGCGCCATCGGCCCCTACAAGGGCGGACTACGCTTCCATCCGAGCGTGAATCTCGGCATCCTGAAGTTCCTGGCGTTCGAACAGGTCTTCAAAAATTCGCTGACCACGCTGCCCATGGGCGGCGGCAAGGGCGGTTCGGATTTCGATCCCAAAGGGAAGAGTGACAACGAAGTCATGCGGTTCTGCCAGAGCTTCATGACAGAACTGCAGCGGCACATCGGCCCGGACACCGACGTTCCGGCCGGCGACATCGGCGTAGGCGGACGCGAGATTGGATTCCTGTTCGGCCAGTACAAACGGCTGCGCAATGAATTCACGGGCGTCCTGACGGGCAAGGGGCTGGGCTGGGGCGGATCGTTGATTCGTCCGGAAGCCACCGGCTACGGCTGCGTGTATTTCGCCAACGAGATGCTGAAGAGCCGCAAAGATTCTCTGGAAGGCAAGCTCTGCCTGGTCTCCGGCAGCGGCAACGTGTCGCAGTACACGATCGAGAAGCTGCTTGATTTCGGTGCGAAGCCAGTGACCGTCTCCGATTCGAACGGCGTGATCTACGATCCCGACGGAATTGATCGCGACAAGCTGGCCTACATCATGGAGCTGAAGAACTTTAAGCGCGGACGCATTCGCGACTATGCGGACAAGTTTAAGAAGGCCATCTTCATGCCCACGGACATCAAGCTGGAGCACAACCCGCTGTGGAATATAAAAGCCGATTGCGCATTCCCCAGCGCAACGCAGAACGAAATCACCGCCAAGGATGCGGCGAACCTGCTGAAGAATGGCTGCAAGCTGGTTGCAGAGGGCGCGAATATGCCGTCCACGCTCGAAGCGACCAGGATGTTCCTTGATGCCAAAGTCCTGTACGGACCAGCCAAGGCCGCCAATGCCGGGGGCGTGGCGACGTCCGGGCTGGAAATGGCGCAGAACAGCGCACGCCTGTGCTGGACCCGCGAGGAAGTGGATGACCGCCTGCACAAAATCATGATCGCCATCCACCAGAACTGCTTTGAAACGGCCGAGAAATACGGCACGCCCGGCAATCTGGTGAACGGCGCCAACATCGGCGGCTTCCTGAAAGTCGCCAACGCCATGCTGGACCAGGGCCTCGTGTAAAGCTTGTGCAGGGGCGGACGCCTCGTCCGCCCTGAGCGCAAGCGAATGGTTTGTAGCAATCGAGACCTCGAAGTCAAAAGCCCCATCTTTGCCGCGAACTGCGGGCAAAGATGGGGCACCCGCTTCTCGTCGCAACGCAGCGCTGAGTTCTTCACAAAGTTGTTGCCCCACCTTAGAAAACTTCACCGAGTTTTTACAAGCACCTTACAGCGCAGTTGCTGCACCGCAAGTAGCGGGGATTTCACTGCGGTAGCATCACGGACGAATTGCAAATACATTTTTGTGATTCGACACGCTCTGCTGTGCTCCCCCCTGCGTAATTCCCAGGCCTGCGCTTGTTCGAACATTGGCGCAAGGAGGTAACCGTGAAGTTTGTTGTGTCCATTGTCGCAACCGTATTGCTGAGTGTGCCGCTGTTCTGTCAATCGAATGGCAGCACGGCCCCGAATCAGCCCATCAATGAAACCGGCGGCCATTTCGATGGGGTTCCTATCATCACGGGCGGGATGGCGCTGAATGCGACATTTGAGCCCCATTCGAACAACATGAATCCCGTGTTTGCGCCTATTTTTCTAGTACCGCTGGGGCACCGCGCACTGATCGAAAGCGAGTTCGAAGGGGAGTCTGACATTACGTATTCGCATGGCGGATATGAGCCAGTAGGCTTCGAAAAGAATCTTGAATACGCTCAGTTGGATTTCTTTGCCAGCAAGTACCTCACGATTATCGCGGGACGCTATGCGATTCCGTTCAACATTTACAAGGAACGTTTCGACGCACGCTGGATTCGCAATCTTGCGGCAGAGCCCATGATTTTCGGCTTTGGCGATTCGTCCGGCAACGGCGGACAGCTGCGCGGGGCGATTCCCCTGGGTTCCGCGGCGCAATTCAGCTATGCGGGATACTTCTCAGCGTTGACCCACAACATCTCAGCAGGAGCGGATCGGCAGGCGGGACTTCGCACCGGTCTCTTCTTTCCCGGCCCGCGCTTCGAAGCCGGTTTCTCGTTCAATCGCCTGCTCGGCTCGGATCGCTTCAATCGCTTTGGAGCGGACTTCACCTGGAATCTGCGGCAAGTTCCCGTCGACGTCCGCGGAGAGGCGCTGATGTCGAGCGTTTTTGGAAATGGCTACTGGCTGGAAAGCGCGTACCGCTTTTCCTCTTCGCGCTATCCGCGTTTTTTTCGCCGTTCGCAAGCGGTTGTCCGTGGTGAGCAATACCTGCACCCGAATGGCGATATTCCGGGGGACTTCGAGGCACCGGACAGCGATGCGACTCGCGTGCTCGGCGGTTGGAACTACTGGATCAGCGATGCCGTGCGCGCTCAAGTGGCCTTTGGTCGACAGTTCAACAGCACAGACGACCACAACGTCTGGACACTCGGAATCAGTTACCGCTTCGTGAAATAGAAGCAGAGGATATCGATATGAAATCGCTTCTCTTAGTGACCCTCATTGTTGGCACGGCTCTATCGGCCTTGGCCGGCTCCAACACTCCATCTCAAACGCGTCGTACAGTGGATGGAGAGCTGGTTTACAAGACCAACTGTACGCGCTGTCACAACACTCCGCCTTCGCTGAGCGCGCGCCAGAGCAAGGCGGTCGCCCTGCACATGCGGGTGAGAGCGAACCTGTTGGCTGAGCAGGCAGACGCTGTCCTGGAATATCTGGCGGAGTCAGCTAAAAGTAAATCTATGAGAACTATTGCTTGCTTGCTCCTGCTCTTGCTGGGCAGCATTGCTGTCGGGGCCGACTTGCCTGAGGGGAGGATCGTCGAGATCGTTGCGGCGGGCGACAACACGTTTCGTGTGGCCAATGCGAAGTCTGCCGTAATCCGGGCTCACTCCGGCGAAATGCTGCGCCTGCGAATTACAGCGCAGCATGGATCGGAGTTGGCCCGCGATGGCGCGGTTCACAGCCTGGTGATCCGCAGTCTTCGCGACCAGGGGTGGGACCTCCGTCTTTACGAAGGCACTCATGACTATCAGGTCAAAGCTCCGGCGGATCCGGGGGAGTACCCGGTCGAGTGCACCGTGAAGTGCGGGCGTGGACACGAAACATGCACATGAAGCTGGTCGTCGAGAAATAGTGCGGTGATCATGAAGCCTCTGCGAATTTTCTTTGGAATGGCAACCATGTTGTTGGTCGCGGCCCTCTGGGGGGCGGGAGTGCCGGCCGCAGCGCCACTCGCATCGCAACGGCTGGCGAATGGCCATCGAATACCGCCTCACATCGTTACGATTCTGGATCGCGCATGCCTCGATTGCCACAGCAACCAGACCCGCTGGCCCTGGTACAACCGTGTTCCCGGAGTCGCGCAGCTCATTCAGCGCGATGTCAGAAGGGCACGGGAGAAGGTGGATTTCTCTACCTGGACGAGCGCGCGGCACGTGACAGTGAACGAGATTCAGGATCTCTGCGACGCAGTGTCCGATGGAGCGATGCCGCCGCTAAGCTACCGCCTGATGCATTCCCAAGCGCGCCTGAGTGAGCCTGACAAAGACGCCATCTGCGGCTGGGCACTGCACGTTCAGCCACCGGGGGAGTAGAGGTCCCCAGAAACTAGAGTCGGGGGTGCCCCACCCTTGTCGCGCTTGCGCGACAGGGTGGGGATTTTGACTTTCTGACGTTCTGCAAGCGCCCGCCTCACGAAAGGAAAGGAATCCAACGGTCCCCCTGTCCGTCTAAGAGGCAGGACGAGGAATGGGACACACCCGCGTTTTCAAGTCTTTCTGCCCTCGCAAATTTGTTCTACGATACGGTGCGTGACTGTACGCTCCATATCCGAACCCGTTCTCGATGCCGAAGAGCGCTTCGAGGCTTTCGAGAACCTGATGCCCTTCCGGGTGCAGAACATCCTGCTGGTCTCGAGCCTGTACGATTCTTTCATCCTGCGCGAAGACGGACGACTCAACGAACTCCTCATTGACGAATCGCTGGAACTGAACCTGCGGCAGATTCCAAGCATCACTCACGTTTCGAGCTGTGCCGAGGCAGTTGAGCTGGCGAAGTCAAATCCGCAATTCAACCTGATTGTCACCAATCTTGCCGTGGGGGACATGAACGCTGCCCAACTCGCGCGTGAAGTCCGGCGCGCCGGGCTGCACGTTCCTGTTGTCGTGCTGGGCTACGACTACCGCGAGATAAAGAATTTCGTGGCTCGCAATCCCGTTACCGACATCGACCGCGTGTTCCTCTGGCAGGGAACGGCGCGCATCCTGATCGCGATCGTGAAATACATTGAAGACAAGCGCAACGTGCTGCACGATACGCGCGCGATGGGCGTTCCGCTGCTCCTGGTGGTCGAAGACAACATCCGCTACTACTCTTCGTTTCTGCCGGTGATCTACACCGAGTTGATCAAGCAGTCGCGCCGCGTCATTCAAGAAGGCATCAATGTGGCCCACAAGCTGGTGCGAATGCAGGCGCGACCGAAGATCCTGCTGACGTCGAACTTCGAAGATGCGTCTGCGCTGGTGCAGCAGTATCGGGATTACATTTTCGGCGTGGTGTCGGACGTCGAGTTTCCCTGGGAGGGCAGGCTGAGTCCTGAAGCCGGTTTCGAACTCGCACGCATGGTGCGCAGTTTGACACCAGATGTTCCTGTGGTTCTGCAGACCAGCCGCACTGAATTCCGTCCCCGGGCTCACGCCGAAGGTTATACCTTCCTGCGCAAGCGCTCACCCACCCTGTTAAAGGATTTGCGCCGCATCCTGACGGATCAGTTCGGCTTTGGTGATTTCGTGTTCCGCATGCCCGATCAGGATGAAGTGGGACGCGCCAGGGACCTGACCGAACTGGAAGAATTGCTGCAGAAGGTGCCAGCGGATAGCCTGATGTACCATGCGCAACGCAATCACTTCTCGCACTGGCTGATGGCGCGTACGGAATTCGCGCTGGCGGCCAAGCTGCGTCCGCGCCGGGTGTCGGACTTCAACGGGCCCGAGCATCTACGGCACGATCTTATCGAATCCATCAACGACTACCGCCGGGAGCAGAATGAAGGCCTGATCGGCGATTTCAAGGCCGAGACGTTCAAGCCATCGCAATCCAGTTTCCTGCGGGTCGGCTCGGGATCTCTGGGAGGCAAGGCTCGAGGCCTCGCGTTTGTCCGGCATCTATTACGCACGCGCCGCATCGCCAAGCGATTTCCCGGCGTGCGGATTACGGTTCCACCCGCCGTCGTCATTGCCACCGATATGTTCGACCAGTTCCTCGCCGAGAACAATCTGGGTGACTTCGCCCTGCATTGCGATGATGACAGCGAAATCCAACAACGCTTTCTGGATTCGCCTCTGCCAGTTCCGCTGCAGGAAAACCTGAGGACCTTTCTCGAGGAGGTTCGCTACCCCCTGGCCGTTCGCTCCTCCAGCCTGCTGGAAGATTCGCAGTACCAGCCGTTCACAGGCGTCTACGAAACGTTCATGCTGGGGAATCAGCATGGCAGAGTGCAGGCCCGGCTGGACGAACTATCGGAAGCTGTCAAACGTGTGTATGCTTCCACCTTCAGCCAGCACGCCAAGGCTTACGTGCGCGCCACCCCGTATCGCCTGGAAGAAGAAAAAATGGCTGTCATCCTGCAGCAGGTGGTCGGCACGTTGCACGCTCAGCGTTTTTACCCAGATTTCTCCGGAGTCGTGCGCTCGCACAACTTTTATCCGGTGCCCCCGATGACCTTTGCCGACGGCATCGCCGCGGTTGCGCTCGGCCTCGGCCGGACCGTGGTGGACGGCGGCAAGTGTCTCATGTTCTGCCCGCGATATCCGAAAAACCTGCTGCAGTTTTCTTCTGTCGAAGACATTCTCGCCAACACGCAAACGGAATTCTGCGCGCTCGAACTCGACGGCCTTTCTGACGGCGCAGGTCCAGCCCACTTGCGCGAAGCCCGCTTTGGACTCGATGTAGCCGAGAAAGATGGAACACTGCACGCTGTCGCATCGACTTATTCCGCCGACAATCACGCGGTCTACGATGGCCTGAGCCGCCCCGGGGCCCGCGTCGTAACCTTCGCGCCCATGCTCAAGCTCGGCATGTTTCCTTTGGCCCCGATTCTGGAAGTGCTGGTGCGAGCCGGAGAAGATGCCTTAGGCAATCCGGTGGAAATCGAATTCGCCGTTCGCCTGCCGCGCGGAGAAGAGCCCGCGGAATTTGGATTCCTCCAGATCCGTCCGCTCACGCTGGCGCGCGATCATGTAGAGCTTGCGGTAGAAGACGTTGATCCATCGCAGTTACTGTGCCGCAGCACCAAAGTGCTGGGGAACGGCCGGATCGACGATCTTCGCGACATTGTGGTCGTCGATTCGCAGCGCTTCGAGCGCAGCCGCAGCCAGCAGGTCGCCAAAGCTGTGGCTCATTTCAACGCCACGCTGAACGCGGAGAATCGCCCGTACTTGCTTATCGGCGTAGGCCGCTGGGGCTCGAACGATCCCTGGCTCGGTATACCCGTGGAGTGGGATGAGATTTCAGGAGCGCGCGCCATCGTGGAAGCGGGCTTCCGCGATTTCCGCGTGACTCCTTCGCAGGGCAGTCACTTCTTTCAGAACCTGACTGCGTTCCAGGTCGGGTACTTCACGGTTAATCCGGACGCGGGCGAGGGCGCAGTCGATTGGGAATGGCTGGCTGAACAACCCGCGATCGAGGAACAAGGATGCGTGCGCCACCTGCAATTCTCACAGCCAATCAGGGTTGTGATGAATAGCAGGCTGAGCCAGGGTGTGATTTTCAAGCCGGGAGAGACTATTGCCGGTTGAAGGCTCGTCTGCCGGAACGAACCGAAGATCCGTATCGTCTCTCAACCGTGAAAGCCCTTCGCAGCGCAAACGCGCGTATTTGTCGTCGGACTGTTCGGGGTGGAACAACTAGGGAAATAGCGACCATCGCCAATACCTGAAGCAATAGCAGCGTAAGACCATACCGTGCGTGCCCTGGGAGCACTATGACGTCGGTGACTCGACTACGAACCCGATTAGCGCCGCAGCGGCAATGGCACGCGTCCTCGTGTAGAAGTACGACGCGATGGTTGCGATGGATGCGACGCAAGAGACGCCGATTCTCAGTAACAGTCCTTTTCGTTCTCCCAACTCCATGGCGTTCATTGACTTGACTAACTCTCACACGTAAGATTCGCGCCAGTGATTGGCCAAACCATATCGCACTACCGCATCCTGGAGAAGCTTGGCGCCGGTGGAATGGGCGTGGTCTATGCGGCCGAGGACACAAAATTGGGCCGCACCGTGGCCCTGAAGTTTTTGCCCGAACAAGTCCGGACCGACCCTGGCACGCTGGAGCGTTTTCGGCGCGAGGCTCGGTCGGCGTCGGCTCTGAATCATCCCAACATATGCACGATCTACGAGGTGGATGAATATCAAGGGCGGCCTTTCATCGCCATGGAGTTCCTCACTGGCATGTCGCTTGCCTACCGCATTGCCGGCCGAGCCATTCCCGCCGAAGACGTGCTGGCGCTGGGCATAGAGTTGGCGGACGCGCTGGACGCGGCCCACAGCGAAGGCATCCTTCATCGCGACATCAAGCCGGGAAATATTTTTGTAACCAAGCGAGGGCAGGCCAAAATACTTGACTTCGGGCTGGCGAAAGCGATGGCACCAGTCCCGTGCAGCCCGGCGGAAGCCGCGTTACCGACCGAGAGTCTGCAAGAGTCGCTGACCAGTTCGGGGATGGCCGTGGGCACGATCGCTTACATGTCTCCGGAACAGGCGCGGGGCGAAGAACTGGACGGCCGCGCGGATGTCTTTTCGCTAGGCGTCGTGCTCTACGAAATGGCCACCGGCAAGCGGCCCTTCTCCGGAACTACTTCGGCTGTGATTTTCGACGGCATTCTGCACCAGACGCCAACCTCGCCCATTCAGTTGAATCCCACCCTGCCGGATGGGCTTGCGAGCGTCATCAGCAAGGCTCTGGAAAAGGATCGCGAGAAGCGACATCAGTCGGCACGCGAACTCGCGGACGATCTCAAGGAGTTGCGGCGGCAAGTCAGTTCCGGGCAAATAGCCGCAGTGCCAATGACCCAGATCATTCGGAAGCCCACGATCTTAGTGCTGGCGGTGCTGCTTGTGCTTCTGCTGGTGGGCGCCGTGGCCTGGCTGGTTCGACACAATGGCAAAGTGCGGTGGGCAAGAGAACAGGCTATACCTGAAATCTCGCGCCTGATTGAAAACGGACAATACGTATCAGCGTTTTATCTGTCGGAGCACGCCAAAAAATACATTCCGAACGATCCTTTTCTTGCCAAGCTGGATCGGGACTACTCAATGCTAACTTCGATCCGAACGAATCCGCCGGGCGCTGAGGTCCTGATGAAGGCGTATGGGAATCCCGAAGGCGAGTGGCAGAGCCTCGGTCATTCGCCGCTCGAAAACGTCCGGCTGCCGTTTGGATATCTGCGATGGAGGTTTTCTAAGAAAGGATATGAAACCGTGGAAGGAGCAGCGGGTCCGGGGCGCGACATTAATTTCAGGCTGGATCCGCAAGGTAGCCTGCCGCCCGGTATGGTGCGAATCCCGGGTGGACGATTCCAGTGGGGGAGCACCGAAGCTGTCGAAATGCCGGATTTTCTCATGGGTCGATATGAGGTGACGAATCGCGAGTTCAAGAAATTCGTAGAGAATGGTGGGTACAAGAAGCCCGAGTACTGGAAAGAACCTTTGGTGAGAGGCAGCAGCGTCCTGAGTTTTGATGACGCGACAAAAGGATTTCAGGATCGCACGGGCAGAGCGGGTCCAGCCACTTGGGAATTGGGGGACTATCCGGCGGGGCAAGACGATTTTCCAGTGAGTGGCGTAAGTTGGTTCGAAGCTGCGGCATACGCGGAATTCGCGGGCATGAGCCTTCCGACCGTCTATCACTGGTACAAGGCAGCCGATGTCCGCATTTACTCGGACAGCGTAAAGTTCAGCAACTTTGGAGGCAACGGTCCGGTGCGCGTGGGCAGCCTGAGAGGAATCAACCCTTACGGAACCTATGACATGGCGGGTAATGTGAAGGAGTGGTGCCGCAACCAGTCCGGCGACCGCCGGTTCATCCTTGGGGGCGGGTTTGGCGAAGCCACGTACATGTTTGTGGATGAGGATGCCCAGTCTCCATGGGGCCGGTTGCCTACGTATGGATTTCGTGTGATGAAGAATCTAGGCGATGCTGGCGCCAAAGCCGACGCGCTGCAACGGCCCATCCAGCAACTGACGCGGGACTACAACAAAGAGAAACCAGTATCGGACCAGATTTTCGAGATCTACAAGCGGTTCTATGCCTACGACAAGTCGAAGCTGGAACCTAAGCTGGAAGCGACCGACGAAAGTTCGGAGTACTGGACAAAAGAAAAAGTTTCTTTCAATGCGGCCTACGGCTACGAGCGCGTCGCCGCGTACATGTTCATTCCAAAGAATTTCAAGCCGCCACACCAGGCGGTTGTCTATTACCCGCACTCGGGGGCGGAGAACGCCAGATCGAGCGAGAACCTCGACATTCGTTTCATCGATTTCATCGTCAGGAGCGGACGGGCGGTACTGTTTCCAGTCTACAAAGGCACTTATGAGCGGCATGTCGAGGTGGATGACAACGAGGAGTCCAGTGCTTGGCGGGATCTGACAATCCAACAGGCGAAGGATTTTTTTCGGTCGATGGATTACCTGGAGAGCCGTGCGGACATCGATCACGACAAAATCGGTTTTTTCGGCATCAGCTGGGGGGCCAGCACAGCTCCAAGGATACTCGCCTTGGAGAAGCGGATAAAGCTAGGAGTGTTGGTAGGAGGCGGGCTTCCCGTGGAGCGACAGGCTCCAGAAGCCGACACTATCAATTTTGCCCCTCGCGTGACGATGCCCATCTTGATGATTAATGGGAAATACGATTTTGACACTCCACTGAATACTTGCCAGATACCGTTGTTCCGATCGCTGGGCACGCCTGCCAAGGACAAGCGGACCGCAGTCTTTGATGCGGGTCACATTGTGCCGCGCAATGAAATGATTAAGGAGACATTGGACTGGCTGGATCGGTATCTCGGCCCCGTCAGTTAAGGGAAGTCTGCGGTGCTCATCGCAGCGCGGATCAGGTAGAGCGTTGGAGAAGTAAGCAAGGGTGCAGACTATTTTGTAAAGACCCTCTCCGAAAGGTCTGGACCGCGAGGAATTACCAAAGAGTAGGCCTTCCGCACATGGCTTTGTGACCCGAATCACAGCCCATCCGCTGTGATTCCGAACACAATTATCCATTGGGGGAATCTGTCATTTTCCCCGCTGTGGAGCGCCTGTGTTCAAAATCATTCACGCGGAATTCCTTGCGCCCGGCATCAAGCGCTTTGTGATTGAAGCGCCGCGGATCGCGCGCAAACAGAAGCCGGGACAATTCGTGATCCTGCGGATTTATGAGGAAGGCGAACGCATCCCGGTCACCATCGAGAACTCCGATGCCAAGCGCGGCACCATCAGTATCGTCGTGCAGGCGGCAGGTAAGACTACGCATCTGCTCAACTCGCTCGAAACTGGCGACTCAATTCTTGATGTGGTCGGCCCGCTGGGGAAGCCTTCCGACATCAGGAATTACGGAACAGTTGTGGTGGTGGGCGGCGGCGTGGGTACGGCGATGGCTTATCCCACTGCGGCAGCGCTTAAGCGCGCAGGGAACCGCGTGCTTTCCATCGTTGGCGCGCGAAACAAGGAACTTGTGATTCTAGAATCCGAGATGCGCGCCGTGAGTGACGCTCTGATGATCACCACCGACGACGGCAGCTATGCTGATAGGGGCTTCGTCACTGACAAACTCCGGCAGCTCATTGAAAACGGCACTCGCATCGACCTGGTGATTGCAGTCGGTCCCATCGTGATGATGAAAGCCGTCTCCGAGATGACCCGCAAAGAGAACATCCACACGGTGGTGAGCCTGAACCCCATCATGATCGATGGCACCGGGATGTGCGGCGGCTGCCGCGTTTTGATCGACGGCAAGAGCGAATTCGCCTGCGTCGATGGCCCCGAGTTCGACGCCCACAAAGTAGATTTTTCCGTGCTGGTGCAGCGCAACGCGATGTACCGCGAGGCAGAGCAGCGCTCGTTGGGCGAGTATCAGCGCGCCAAAGCCGCCGAAGACGAAGCCTGCGCGGTCACAATCGCGTCCGCGCAAGGAGATCAACGATGAGCCCGAGCGCCAGCAAGTCGAAGAACCCTGTGTCGCCCAAGGACCGTATGAAGATTCCGCGCCAAGGAATGCCCGAGCAGGCTCCTGAGCAGCGGGCGCACAACTTCGAAGAGGTGAATCTGGGATACAGCGCGGAACTGGCGCAGCAGGAAGCCCGGCGCTGCCTGGAATGCGCCAAGCCCACCTGTACAGACAACTGTCCGGTGGGCATTGATGTGAAAGCATTTGTGGAGCTCATCGTTGCTGGAGACTTCCTAGGCGCCGCAGCCAAGATCCGTCAGGACAATGTTCTGCCGGCGATCACTGGACGCGTGTGTCCACAGGAAGATCAGTGTGAAGGGAAGTGCTTGCTATCGAAGAAAGTGAAACCGCTGGGAATCGGATACCTCGAACGCTTTGTTGCCGATTACGAACAAAAAATGGGTACACACGTGGTCCCGAGAGTGGCGCCTACGGGTAAGAAGATCGCCATCGTGGGCAGCGGCCCGTCAGGACTCACGGTCGCTGGAGACCTGATCCAGAGGGGCCACCGGGTACGCGTCTTCGAGGCTTTGCATGAGATTGGGGGCGTCCTGGTTTATGGCATCCCCGAGTTTCGGCTGCCCAAGCAGATCGTGCGCGAGCAGATCGACTACATGCGCGAGATGGGAGTTGAGTTCGAAACGGACGTGGTCGTTGGCCGCACCGTCACCATCGATGAACTTCTGGAGGAAGAAGGTTACGACGCGGTTTACATCGGCACGGGTGCGGGTCTTCCACAGTTCATGAATATTCCCGGAGAGCACCTCAACGGCGTCTACTCCGCCAACGAATTCCTCACTCGCATCAATCTGATGAAGGCTTACAAATTTCCGGCTTATGACGAGCCCATGCTGGACCTGCGCGGCAAAGATGTCGCTGTAATCGGGGGCGGCAATACGGCGCTGGACGCGATCCGTTCCGCCCTGCGACTGGGCGCTCGCAAGGCGTACGTGATCTATCGTCGCAGCGATGCGGAGATGCCTGCGCGCGCCGAAGAAGTGCACCACGCACGGCAGGAAGGCATCGACTTCCAGATGCTGACTGCTTCCGTAGAGTTTCTATCGGATGGCAAGGGATGGCTCGCGGCAGCCCGTTGCGTCCGCATGGATTTAGGTGAGCCGGACTCGTCCGGCCGCAGGCGGCCCGTTTCGATCCAAAATTCAGAGTTCGATCTTCCGCTCTCGGTCGCGGTGATCGCGATTGGGACAAGCGCCAATCCGATCGTGCAAAGCACTACGCCAGGCCTTGGCACAAATAAACGCGGATACATTCAGGCCAGCGAAGAAACCCAGCGCACCACGCGCAAAGCAGTATTCGCGGGCGGCGATATCGTTACGGGGAGCGCAACCGTGATCCTTGCAATGGGAGCGGGTCGGCGCGCCGCTAAATCAATCCACGATTATCTGACCACCGGACACTGGTAAGAATTTCAGAAGATCGGGGTGCCCCACCCTTGTCGCGTGTTCTGCGACAGGGTGGGGACTTTGACATTGCTTCGCGAGTGCACTCACTTCATCCGAATGTCACTTGAATATAAGTATCTGTCCGAACCCAGATCAGCGGAATCCGAGCCATCCAATATTTGCGATTGATAGTCTGGCGTGCCCGCGAGTGCTCTTCGAGCGGCAAGATTCGCGCAGTTGCCGCGAATTCCGGGCCCGTCACTTTTCCCCGGATCGTGCAAGGTGCCACCTTGATTTGTGGGTTGTTGCGAATCCGCTTCGCCTTACCCATATCGCTGCGGGTCATGACGTAGAGCTTTTCATCTTCTTCGCCAAACCACACGGGTGTGGCCACGCCCACTCCGGTTTTTCGAAACGTAGTCAACGAGATGTATTTCTGATTGTGAATCGCTGGCGGAATCTGGCTTGCCATAATCATCATTGTAGAAGCGCAGGGCGGAAAACGCATGCCAGACCTTTTTCTCCTGACCGCGGTGGTTTGCAACTGGCTGGCCGGATTGCCCCCGTCCCGCGATCTGTGTTACAAGCCTGAACATGCGTAAATGGATGCGCGAACGCTTACAAGGCCGGAAAAAGAAGAAAGCCCCAGAGCCGGCAGACCAACCTGCCCCGCCACCGTTGCAGCCCGCGTATTTTGATCCGGAGGAGTCGCCGGCGCCAGCAGGCGGCGACGCTCCTCGGCGATCAAAGGCTCCGGACAGGTCCGAACCCGACGTTGAAAGCGCCCCGGCGGCCCCCGAATCGTCGGCTGCGGAGAGCGCAGCGCCGGAAGCGCAATCTGGTACAGCAGCGGAGGCCCGGCGTGCCCGTGGGCGTCGCCGACGTGGTGGCCGCGGACGAGGTGCTCGTGGTCGCGAGCAGGCCGTAGCTCAGGCGTTCACACCCGCTGCCGTAAAGAGTGTGGCTCCTGATGTTTCCGCCGAACCCGCCGAACCGATCGATGCGGAAGCTTCAGCGGCGCAAACCGAAGCGCCAGTTGCCGTGCCACAAGCGCCGGGAGTTCCGGCAGCAGTTTCTGCAGCCGCACTGCGTCCCCCCAAGGGAATCGTGGTTCTCGCCATCGGACTGCCCGGCTCCGGCAAGAGTACCTGGTTCAAGCGGCACAACCTGAGCCCGCTTTCGAGCGACATGGTGCGCTCACTGTTATTCGATGATGTCCGCGAGCAGCGTTTTCAGGACCTGGTCTTCTCAAATCTGCGCTCCATGCTGAAGGCCCGGCTGATTGCCAAGCGTCCCATGAATTATGTGGATGCAACCAACCTCACCCCACAGGAGCGGCAGCACTGGATCAAGCTGGCGAAGGACTATAACTACGAAGTGCATGCGGTCTTCTTCGACGTCCCGCTGGACGTCTGTATCGAGCGCCATCAGCGGCGCGACCGGGTGGTCCCTGAGGACGTTGTGCGACGAATGGCTGCAAAGCTGAAGCCGCCGTCCTTCGATGAAGGATTCGCGAAGATCACAGTAGTGCGCGTGAAGAAGAAAGAGCAGGAGCATTCCGAAGCGTAGAGTCAAAAGCGTAGAGTCAAAAGCCCCCACCCTCTTTCGCGAACAGCGCGAAAGAAGGGTGGGGCACCCGGGCTTTGACTATCCCTTCAAATGCGGCAGCAGTTCTTTAAAGGCTGCCGAAGAGGACGCCCGCATCAATTCGTAAATGATCATCTCGGTGGACGAGATGACCGCACCGGCCGCTCGCATCCGCTGCAAGCCTATTTTCCAATTCCATTCCGTGCGCGAACTGACCGCATCCGATGCCACATGTACGACATATCCCTCGCGCAACGCGGCCAGCGCGGTCTGCGTTACACAAATGTGACTCTCCATGCCACACAGCAGGAGCGTGTTGCGCTGTCCGGGCATTCGCTTGAGCAAACTGCAGAACACATCACTGCCGAAGCAGGAGAAAAGCGTCTTATCAATGGACTCGACTCCCGGCAGCAGGGAAGCAACTTCGGGCACGGTTCCGCCCAGGCCTTTCGCATACTGCGTGCTGACCAGGGCAGGGATTTTCAGGATTCCCGCAGCCCGGAGGAGCAGTTGCGAATTCCGCACCAGTTGCTCTTTCTCGAAGATCGGCGGAAGCAACTTCTGCTGGATGTCAATCACCACCAGCGCGCAGCGATCTGCCTCGATCGACTGCCGCGCGATTTCTGCGTATTCGGAACTAGTCGAGAGATGTTCCAGGCTTGTGTTCATGTATTCCTCTAATCACCCCGACATCTGTCATCGTGAGCGGAGGCATTGTTCGCGAAGCGAACGATAGCACCGCCGAACTTCATTCTAATGCTCTGGCTCATCGCACAGCGTCCTCGCAACACAAGTTGACCCCGATTCGCTCAGCACCATAGAATTAAAAAAGAGCGTACGTCAGGCTCCAATCAATCCGCTGCCCCCTCGTTCAACGGCTAGGACACCTGCCTCTGGAGCAGGCTATCGGGGTTCGAATCCCTGGGGGGCAGCCAATCATAGAAACTGTTGATTTTTTGGCCATCATTCCCGCTAAGACACTGAATAGTGAGCAGTTCTGCGGGTTCGAAATTTTACGATCGGCGCCCACCAAAATTCCGTTCGGGAAGAGAATACTTAGAACTCTACGGCGCTGATCTTCGTTGGCACTGCGCCAAACTCCCGGAATATCCACAATCGCCAGTTCACAGAACCCCACAAAGGCGTCAGCTCCAGCGGCCGAACCATCGATGGCGCGAAGTTGCTTTTCTGTTTCGCTGATCTCGCGCGAAAACTCCCTGTTTCCTTCCTCGTAGTCAGACTGGCAAACCTCGTCCCGCAATTTCGCTCGCAGTAACTCGGATTTCAGGCGCTTCTGTTCCTCGAGCCGTGCGGTTAGTTTCCTAGCGCTCTTCTCACTGTCTGCCTGCCGTGCCTGCCATGCCCGCGCAGCGATGCCGAAAAACTCCGCCTTCACATCTGGCCTCGGCTGTAGGCGGTCCATCAGGGACGCGAATTGATCTTCCAGTGTCTTGGCCTGTGTACTCTTAACACCCAGACATCCGCGCTTGAAGCAGAAATAGTACGCATAGCGTCGCCCCGTTTTAGAACGGGAGAAGGATGCCGTTAACGCGCTCCCGCATGAAGCACAACGCAACGACCGTCGTAGCGGGAAAGCGGAATTGATTTGGCGCTTTGGTGTCGCGAGAGGCTTTTTGCCGTCGAGTACATCTTGCACCTTGTCGAACAATTCCTGCTAAATTAGCGGCCGATGTTTTTCCTTTACACGAAGGTCCGGCATAGATGGCGGGCAAATCCAGCCAGCAAAAACAGGATTTCTAAGAATGCGCTGGAACTTCTGAGCATTAAAGAGCCGACCTCTTCGATTACGAAGGCCGTTCGCTGTAACCATTCGCAGAACGCTACTTGGGTATGTAAGCCAGTCGCGATAAGCTCGAAGCACTTTCGAATGTGCGGCGCGCATCTGTCGTCAGGAATGATGTTGGGGCCATCCTTCACATCGACATTGACATACCCTGGCGGAGCGGGCCAGGGCCAACGACCGGCAAGGACCGAACCGCGGGAGCGCTCGGTCATCCGGGCCGACAGGTCATCGGAATAATACTGATTGAATGCTCCGATGATATTGCCGGCCAGTTTTCCTGCCGGCGTCCTGTCCCTTGTGGCTCGTGCGCAGAAAGTAATTCAATCTCTGCACGATACAGGTCCGCCAGGAAGCGCGATTGATCCGCATGATTACGCGCAAAACGGGAAAGATTCTGCACAATGACATAGCCGACTTCTTCTTGCCGATGCTGCTTGCAGAATTGCAGCATTTCCTGAAATCGGGGGCGCTCAGCTGGGGCCATGGTAAGGTTCGCGGCATGAGGACTGGGCCATGCCTCGTGATTGTGATCGCATTCGTTCTGGGTGCGAGCCGTTGCCCCCAGCGCGTTGGGCGCAATTCTGACTGCAGGCGGCCGGGACAAGCTTTGTGCGCTGGCGTGCGGCGTGTCGCCAACATGGACACTCCCCTCCGTCCACTTTCGGACAAGCCGTTCACCT
>Ga0068856_100001231_pt1 | contig 26849 bp, 13 predicted proteins | sample KBSCornC62_FD_66595 | JGI IMG/M metagenome (GOLD analysis project Ga0068856, IMG submission 66595) | Corn rhizosphere microbial communities from Kellogg Biological Station, Michigan, USA - KBS Corn C6-2 | ecosystem: Host-associated > Plants > Roots > Rhizosphere > Soil ... | reverse complement strand
ACGGATGGCTTGCCAGAAAGACGAACGGCCCAGACGTCGCCGTCTGAGCCGTTCGTTCTTCTTCTTAATTTTGGTGGGCCCTGAGTGACTCGAACACTCGACCTACGGATTAAGAGTCCGAGCAACTGGCACATGGAAGCATGTTGATCGAGATTGATCTTCATTCCCAACTACTTGAATCATAAGGACTTTTACAAGATACCGTGAAAAATCGACGTTGACTCGCAACCATCGGAATTCCTACAATTTGCCTACACGGTGCCTACATGACGCCTACACGGGCGACTCAGGCTTCGAGGCACCAGCCATCGAGAAGTCATGACGAAACAAGGATTCACGGTCGCGCGGGTCGAGGGACTTGCTTGCGAGCCGGGCAAGCAGCAGTCGATCTACTGGGATGCGAAGACCCCCGGCTTCGGGCTTCGTGCAACCTCTGCGGGCGCCAAGGCGTACATCTTCGAGGCTCGACTCTTCGGGAAGACCGTCCGGACAACTATCGGCGATACCCGATCTTGGGAGCTCGGCAAGGCTCGCACCGAGGCCAATCGCTTGCGTGGGCTCATCGACAACCGCGTCGATCCACGGGAGCACCGTGCCGAACAGCAAGTCGCGCATGCCGCGCGCCAGGCAGAAGCCAAGCGGCGCGATGTTTCGTTCGGCGAGGCCTGGGACGAATACGTTGCCGCTCGCAAAGCCGCCTGGAGCGAGCGCCACCACCAGGACCATCTCCAGCATGCAGACGAAGGCGGCAGGCCAAAGAAGCGCGGCAAGGGACTGACCCAGCCCGGGCCGCTTGCGGCACTCCGCCCCATCGGGCTTTCCGACATGAGCGGCGAGCGAATCGCGACCTGGCTCACCCAACAGGCTTCGGAGCGGCCGACGATGGCCGCCCTCTCCTTCCGGCTGCTGCGAGCGTTCATCCGCTGGTGCGGCGACACCCCGTCCTATCGTGGCGTCATTCCCGAGGACGCCTACAAGGCTCGAGACGTCAAGGACGCAGTTCCTCGGGTTCGAGCCAAGGAAGGGGACTCGCTACAGCGGGAGCAGTTGCCAGCTTGGTTCAAGGCAGTCCGCGCGCTACCGAATTTCGTCCACTCCGTCTATCTGCAGGGGCTGCTGATCATGGGCCCTCGACGCGAAGAACTCGCATCGCTCCGCTGGGACGGCGATGTCGACCTCAAATGGCGCAGCATGACCCTTGATGACAAGGTCGAGGGCACTGGCGGCCGAACGGTACCGATCCCTCCCTACTACGCTAGGCTCTTGACCGAGCTCAAGCGGCGCAACGCGATTCCACCTAGCAAGCGACGGCTGGCGGTGCTTAAAGCACGGGGAATCGAGTGGGCACCCTCGCCGTGGGTCTTCCCGAGCCTCAGTTCTGAGGACGGGAAGATCGCGGAGCCGCGGATTGGTCACGTGAAGGCTCTTCAGGCGGCGGAGTTGCCGCACGTGTCTCTGCATGGGCTGCGCCGGTCATTCGGGACGTTGTCGGAGTGGTGCGAGGTGCCTGTCGGTGTAGTTGCCCAGATCCAGGGGCACAAGCCGTCGGCGATCGCAGAAAAACACTATCGGCGGCGCCCACTCGACTTGCTTAGAAAGTGGCACGATCAAGTGGAGGCTTGGATGCTGGATCAAGCGGGCATTGGCGAGGAGTAGGACATCAAGGTGCAAGCCGATCCTCGTACATCACAGCTTGAAGATCGGGCCAACCGAAGCCATCCCCAGGGGGTGGCTCGCGCCATGAGCTAGGCGGCGTCAAGAATCGACGCTTACCCGCTGGCGACGAGCAATGCCGCGGCCACGAGACATCTTGTTCGTGTCGCAACCGACCGCCGCCAGGCCGACGAGGTAAGCTTCGTCATTTTGCGCGGGCCAACGGCTCGCAAAAGCTACCGAGAACGCGATCGTGCTTCGATTTGTCGACCTATTTTCAGGCTGCGGCGGGCTGTCGCTCGGCTTGGCCTCTGCCGGCCACCAAGGTCTCTTCTCGATCGAGAAGGATTCGATGGCGTTCGCGACGTTCAAGGCGAATCTCATCGACGAGCCGCGCAACGGCTTGCGGCGCTTCCAATGGCCTGAATGGCTGCCCAAACAAGCATGCGGGATCGATGAGCTTCTGGCCACACACCGGACCGACCTTGAGTCGCTCGCGGCGGAGCAGATTGACCTGATCGCAGGTGGGCCGCCCTGCCAAGGCTTCAGCTTTGCGGGACGTCGGGAAGCGGACGACCCTCGCAACCAGCTTTTCACCAAATACCTCGAGGTCGTGAAGATCGTCCGGCCAACCGCCGTCCTGCTTGAAAATGTGCCAGGAATGGCTGTCGCACATGGTAGCTCGCCGGTATTCAACGGAAAGCCCGCTAGCGACACAAAGGGGTCCTTCCTTGAGCGGCTCGTCAGCGAACTTTCCACGCTTGGCTATGACGTCGAAGCCAGGATCGTCAACGCGACCGACTATGGGGTGCCCCAGAAGCGATCCCGACTCATCGTCGTCGGGCTCCTCAAGGAGCGATTCCGGCAAGCAACGACCCGGCCGCTTGCTGCCCAGGTCTTCGAGCGCCTCCGCTCGCATCGCGAGTCATTCCTGTCGGGCCTTGGACTCTCTGCCCCAGTGCCCGCAATCGAGGCAATCGGGGATCTTTCGATCTTCGGCCGCAATGACATGATCTGGGACCTCAAGGAATGCACGGATCCCGTGTCTCCGCGAGGATTCTTCGAGGTGGCCTACGACGGCCGTCGCTCGCGAAGCAACTACCAGATGTTGATGCGACGCGGCATGGGCCAAGCGCCGATGGACAGCATGCGCTTGGCGCGGCATTCCGACGAAGTCCGGTCACGGTTTTTCGAGATCATCCGTACTTGCCGGCAAGGCGTACGCATGAATGACCAGGATCGCGCCACGTTCAAGCTGAAGAAGCATCGTATCTATCCGATGTCTGCAGGTGAGCCGGCACCAACGATAACGACTCTTCCCGATGACATCCTCCATTTCAGTGACCCCAGGATCCTCACCGTCCGCGAGTACGCCCGCCTGCAGTCGTTCCCGGATTGGTTCGTGTTCAAGGGGAAGTACACGACGGGTGGCGACCGGCGAACGAGGGAGTGCCCTCGCTACACGCAAGTCGGCAACGCGGTTCCGCCGCTCCTCGGGCTAGCCTTGGGCAAGGCGCTCGAATTCGTGATCAAGAAGCACAAGCTGGATCCGGAGATGGATCTCGATCAGGAACCAGGAGTCGTCGAGGCGCAGGCGGCTTGATCAATGCAAGGGAGAGGGCGGGAGATGACGGAAGACGCAAGCAAAGCGAATGAGCCGGCATTTCCGGCAGGTCTCCGGGACTGGTCTGGCAACCAAGCCGGCGGGGTACGGCGGCTCTTTGAGGCAGGGAGTGGACGCCCGACCCGTGATGTCCTTCAAACCCACTTGCTGAGGCGCCTGCATGTATGGACACAAGCGATTGCCAGCCGCCCTGACAAGACTCCAGGGATCGTCCTCCTGGTCGGTGGCCCGGGGAACGGAAAGACCGAAGCAATCGAGTCAACCATCGAATGGCTTGACCAACAGCTAGGACACGGCGGCACGCTGGTGGCGGCACTGCGGGAGCAGTTGCAACCCGGCGGCACAAAGGCACTCCAGCGCGTGGCGCGGTCCAGACTGCTGGCGCCAACGTCCGCGCGCGAGCACACCATCAGCATCGTCCAAGATGCGTCGCTGGAGCCCGATTCGCACAGCTCAAGAGCTGCGTTGCTGGTTCAGGAACTCGCAGACGCATTGCACGGCGTGCCTGATGGAGACATCTACCTTTCCTGCGTGAACAGGGGCGTTCTCGATGACGCAATGGTGCACGCCACCGATCACGGGCCGGCGGATGTCCAGGCGCTTCTCGCAGCCACGATCAGGGCAGTAGGGCAAGGTGCAGGCGCAGATGCTTGCTGGCCTCTCCAGGCGTATCCCGGCGTCGCTGTCTGGCCGATGGACATTGAATCTCTGCTGGTCATGACGCGCGACGGCGACCCCGCGCCAGCATTGACAATACTTGCCAAGGCACTCGATGCAGGTTCGTGGCCAACGTACGGCCAATGCGAAGCAAAGAACCTTTGTCCGTTCTGCCGGAGCAGGCAAGTACTGTCCACGGGAGAAACCGCGTCAAACCTGCTGACCGTGCTTCGGTGGCACGAGCTGGCCACAGCCAAGCGCTGGACATTTCGAGACTTCTTCACGCTCGTCTCGTTCCTGCTGTCAGGACAGGCAGTAGAGGGCACCCGAGCATCCAACCTGAGCCCTTGCCAGTGGGCGGCAAAGCTTGTCGAGATCGACCAGTCACGGCTGGGGTCGAAGCCGGATTCCAAGCGATCGACTGCCATCTACACGCTGGTCACGCACCAATACCAACACCAGCTGTTTGGTAGTTGGAACAAGCGATCTGCGCGGCGCCTTCATGAAGATATCAAGGAGGTTGGCCTGACCCAAAACCATGCGGCAATGGGCCTCTACTACTTCCTCCGTGCTGGCGGAATGTCTAAGCCCCCGTCGATGATCGAGGGCTTGCTCGAAGGCTTGTGCGATTCACTGGACCCAGCCTTGGCCGACCCTGCAGACCAGGTTCAAATCAACGCATCGGATCGAGTGAAGCTCCGGGACCTTGATGCTTACCTGAGCCAGTCTGTTCGCGCTGGCAGGGACGCGCTAGTGAAGCATCGATGCATGTCGCCAGCCGAAGTGGAGCTGCTTGGACGGCTTTCCGAGCTCGATCGAGAGCTGTCGACTCCGGCGCTACGTCGCCGACGCCCGGATGCTGCAACCCGCATACAACACGCGCTGAGGGATTTCGCCAGTCGCTTGGTGCGCCGCACCTTGGGCACAAGGTCCGCGGTGACTCGGGATGCCATGCTCTTGAAACGATTCCAGGGAATTGCGGAGGACCGCGGAACATCTCAAGGAGACGCGTTGCTACGGGCAGCGCGAGATGTTCAACGGCTCCTGAACACCGGCGAGAAGTTCGAGGTGCCGCTCACCACGACTTTTGGCCAGCCTGCCGCTCCGGCAGCGCTCCGCGCGTCCCTGGTGACCAGCAAGCAATCGATCAGGCCGCTGGACGATGACACTGCAGATCGACCTTGGTCATCAATACGCTACCTCAAGGTAGGAAAGGGCCAACGCGAACATGCCATCGCACTGACGTTCGAGCTCTATCGCGCGATCGAGCTGATTTCAGACGGCCTGTCGCGCGCATCCCTGCCCCGGGAGGTGAACGCGCTCATTGACGCAACCAAGGCCAAGCTCTCAGGCCCGATTGTCCGCGACGAGGACAGCCTTGCGGACTCGATCATGGATCTTGGCGTGGCTGGGCTTCAGATCGAGATGATGGGTGGCCGCTTCTTGACGATCGAGGGACGCGAATGACTACGTGGGAAAGATTCCTGGAGTCTCCGTGGCAAAACGATCACGGCTGCCTTGACGAATCCGACTTGGCGATTCATCCCGCACCCGAGTACGCGAGCTCGGAGGTGCTGGTAGCCGCGCTCTATCGCCGCATAGGCATGCCGGACCTGCAGGAAAAGGATGTTCCAAACTTGGGACGCGACCTGATGAGGCGTCTCGAGGCGCACAAGCGGCCGGATGGAGCAAGCCTCGGTGCCGAGGCGTGGTCTCGCGTTCTCCAGGGCGCTGTGCAAAGCCCGAAGCTGCCCAACCAGTCCCAGAAGCGATTTCTCCAGCTGACTCCACTTGTTCCCGAGGCTGCTCGTGTTTCCGGGAGTGCACGCTTGAGCGGCCATCCCTGGCTGCCGGGCAACCTAATCGAGCGAATGGTGACAATGGGGTCACCATCCCGTGCAGAGGCAGATGCCCTTTGGCGGGAGTTGTTCGACGCGCTGAGCGTGAACAGCTCGGATGACGTGTGGGCTCGTTGGCTGGAAAGCGAACTGGTCGCATGGAGGCCAGACGATGCACTATGGGCTTTGGTGCCGATAAAGGATTCATCGTGGCCATCGTCATTCCACAACCAGAAGACACCTGAAAGCTACCCCGCCCGGCAGTTTTGCCGTGACCTCGTGGCAGTGCTGAGAGTCAAAGACCAGATGACCAGGCGGCAATGGATCACGTTGCTTGAATCCGTGCTCCGGATTGGGGCTGCAGCGCATGTCCTATGGCTCTGTGAGGTCAACTGTCTTGGATGGACATACGTCCGGTCCGCCATGCGCGGCGGCGAGGCACCTTCCACCATCTTTCCAAGGCAGATCTCGTACTTCCGATACGGGACTGCCGCCTTGGACCGAGCAAAGGAAACAATCGCTCGCTATCTTGATGCCCGGATGAACATCAATGCGGTCTTGTGGGGGTTGGAAAAAATAGGTGCGCCATTCGACGTATCCCTTTCAACGCAAGACGCCTGGGAAGCGTTACGAGCAGCCGTCCATCAGCACAAGGCTGCGCTAATTGGATTGGATCTCGCCGCGAAGGTGAACGATCTTGGCGAAAGCGAGGCAAAAGTCTTGAACTGTTCCAAGGGCATCGGCATGAACATGCTCGAGTTCATCCGGCATGCTGCAGGCCAGCGACAGACTGCCCAAGAAGTGATGCGCGGCTACGACCAGGGTTACTGCATCAGGAAGCGAACCAATGACCCTCGTTCCCGGTGGATCGTCGCCATGGGGCCGGTCGCCGTGATCGCCATGGCTCATTGCTGCCTATTCGAGACTGGTGGTGCGCGATCGGTTCATCGCCTGTGTGAACACTTGGCTCGCTATGGGATCGTCATTGGAAGCGACGAGGTTGCCTCAAGTGACTTGGGGCACCAGCTCCGGCTGCTAAGCCTTGTGCTGGATAGTCCTGATGCAGAGAGCGGAATGCTGGTGCTTCCGCCGTTTGATACGAGAGCCGCCGCCAGGCCTGGAGACCGCGCATGATCACGTTGGCTGAATATCTGGCGGATCAGGTGCGAGCATTGGCGCATGAGCGTCTCGGCGCGTCGGCTTCGTCCCAGGAGAGCCGCCTGGTGTTTCGTGGGCCGCCGCTTGAGATCCTTGACCCGGTATTCGAGCTCTTGGTGCCATCAGGATCGGGCAGCGGCGACCTGAACCTGCCGGTGCTTCTCCAGGTACCTAAGTCGAAGCTGGTTGATCGAAATCCACCCGTAGGAAACTCAGGCAGGTGCGACCACGGTCACCTGTTGACGATTAGAAATACCCCGGCTGCCCCCAGCTTCCTGGCGCTCGTCCCGCCCGGCCAGCAGATGGACCTCTCCGTCTCGACGACAACGGAGGCCATCGGCGTCAGCGCATCGGCCAGCCGAGGCATGGCGACCTTCGAGGAGTGGTGGGGGGATTCCTTCGTCCAGAGGATAGTCACGGGCGGCATAGATAACCTCAAGATGGCCTCGGAAGCCGGTGGCGTGCGCGTGCTCGTTGAAACAGCGGCAAGAGCTGCCGACGAGCTGGATCAGGAGCGAAGCTCAAGGACTGGAGCATGGCGGGTTCTCGCTCGCCTATTTGCTGCGAGCCGGCAATGGGGCAAGGAATCGGCAATAGTTCGCGCATGCGCCGCATGTGGAGTTCCACCTGTAGAAGGTCATGAAATCCAAGCCGACCTCCAGCGGAAAGCTCTAGCTTGTCTTGCTTCGGCACTCGAGGACGGCTTCAAGGCTGGACTAGACCGGGCCATGGAGAACGCTGGCGACCAGGCAACACGTGACGCGCTCGTGCAATTTGACGAGTTCATCAGGCAGGCTTGCGATATCGCGTCCGCGTTCGGGCGTGCGCCTGCAGCCTACTACTCGACCTCGCTAGGCCCAACCCTGTCCCCGCCACCAGACTGGTGGCACTTGTTGACGGCGGAGCGTTGGATTGAGCTGCTCGAGGAATCGCGCCCCGAAAAGCCAAGCCTGGAAATCGAGGTCCTCAACGCCTTGACGCCAATTCGCGTCGGCGGGGTCTTCGTTGTCTCAAGCCACGCCGATGTGAGGGTGAGCCATCCTGCAGCTGCTGAGTCCCTCAACATCATCCTAGAGCGCAAGGTAGGCAACAGCGCAAAGGGAAAGGAGTCCCGCGAGCTGACGCTCGGGACAAACGGTGTCGATTGCACCTTCGACATTCCCAAGCACAAGGCCCCGGCGCGGGTCGTGGCGCTCGTGGGCGAAACGCAGGCAGCCAGCGCCAAGGTACTGGCCGTTGAATCGTGGGATCCGGGCATCCACATCCAGGCCAGAACAGCGAGCAAGATCTCGCTGGCCAAGCGCCTTGCCAAGCCGGCGGCTGGAAAGCCGGCTATCGAGACGACGATTGAACTTGACGGGCCTGGTCGCCACCTGCTGGACGTGTTCACGGCATCTTGGCTTCAGCTATCACCGAAGGCCACGCTCTTCAGCAAGGACGCGGCAGGCTTGGATGGCGAACTGCCACTCGACGTGCGTCAGGTCGGTCCTGGCCGATTTACCGTCGAGGTAGAGGCATCCTCGGAATGCAGCCTCAAGCTCGAGCTGGAAAGGATCGTGGCCGGTCGCGCGGTGCACGAAAGCTGCCTTGTCAATCTTCCATCAGTCGACGCCCGCACCACTGGCTGCGCAAGTGAGTTTGAGCGCCTTGTCGGCGAAAATCGGCTCAAGAAGCGCGCTCTCGTGCAAGTCGACAGGGTGGCACGCTGCGCCGTCCTCGAGAGCTGGATACTGGAAGAGCCGACCTGCAGCGACTCATGGCGGCCGATTGTCCTCGGCCCCGACTATGCGCTGGTGTGGTCTCGGTTGCAGTGGTCATCAGAGCGCGGCCCACTGGTGTCCAAGGGCCGTTTTGTCAGTGATCCTCGTCCTGCCCGCGACGAGCTGAGCCCGCCTCAAGCCTACGTCGACGCCCGCCGCGCGATCCTCGCGCGCGTCAGGGGTCTCGACAACGCTGGCCTTACCGCACAAGCGGCTCTTGGGCAGTGGCACCGAGACGACCCGACGTTCCGGGAGGAGGTTGCAGCATTCCTGGAGGCATACCTGGCCTGGTGGACCAACGATCGAGATGCGGCTTGTTGGTCCGACATCGTGGGCATCGCGTCCTACGAGGCCGGCGCCAAGACGCTTTCCTCGACGCTCGACGCCATCCTGCTATCGCCACTTCATCCATTGCGGCTAGCTTGGCACTGCGGCGCGCAAGAAGTCCTCCTGGGCGCCCTCGACGGCGCGATGCCCTGTCCGGCAGCGGCACTGCTAGACCCAGACTTCGTGCCCGACTTCCTGTCCTTGGCCGTCAGGGGTCCTGACGGCATTGAGCCGCACGCCTTCGTCGCAGTTGAATGCAGCTCTGACTATTGGTCCGTGATGTGGAACTCGCGTGCGCTCTCCACGATCAACGCGCGCGCCAGGCAGGAACCCTTCGGCAACGAATTCGGCCTCACCGTCGGCGGCCTGGCCAAGGGCTTCAGCCCTGCCCAGGTAGGCAAGGCCCTGGACGATGTTGCCTCGTTGCTGCCGGCCAAGCCAGTCCTCAGCATCAGTCTCTCGTCAAGCGGCGCTGCCGTGGACTCCTGCAACGCGGGGATCTCGGAGTGGAGCAGGAGGAATTTCGGGGGAGACACCGAAACGGGTGACTCGGCGTTCAACCGGCTAGGCACCCGCCTGATCGAGGTTCATGACAACCGACCGGAGGATGCTCGCCCAGACGAGCCATCCTTGGCCAATCTCGTGGAGGACACGAAGGCTTCCGTCCGATGGTACCTACAGTCGAAAAGAACTAGCGGCGTCGACCTGGCCATCATCACGCAACTCGATGCCTCGCAGCCGACACTCACTCCATCTTCGGAGCGCTCTGCTTTGTCTGCCGGGGCGCTCATCAGGCATCGCGTTCGGAGGCAACTGCCACAAGCCGGCCAGGCCTATCTCGTTGAATCGCGCCAGTCGGCGCCGCCAGAGTCCAGCGTCGAGGGATTGCTCCAGAAGGTCGGAAACGCAGTAGCAAGCATCGAGGCCGCAACTGCCGAGACTCTCGGGTTCCGGTTCGTTCCGGACGTAGGGGCCATCAAGAGTGCGTTGGATGATGACGGCGCTGACTTCGTCGCCGTCTCGTCTTCAGCGGTTGATCCGGGTTGCTTTGTTGGTGAGTGGCTGACCGGGGCATATCTGTGGGACTACTCTCTCCCGTCGTATTCGCAGCGATCGGGCGACGTGGCGGGAAGCTACTTGATCTCCAGCATCAAGGACGTCGACCGGGAAGTGCTTGCGAAGGTCGTTGCGCAGTTGATGGGCGACGACACCTGGGAGCCCGCGAGGCTCGAAGGCTTGCTTCACGAGGTCGCCAGGCGGGGGATTCCCACGGTCAGGGAACTCTCCGGGGATGACACGAAGGCGTCGGGCGCACTGGGCATGTTCATCGCGGCACGCATACTCCAGGACGACTTCAGGCTGGGTGGCGGGCCCGGTGGGCTCATCTCGGTCACGGAGGGAGGGAGCACGGATGAAGCCAGCATCGCATTGCTCATCCCGGTCGACCCGTTCAGGACACATCTGGACGACCTGTCGCGAGACGTGCGCAAGGGCAAGGACTTGAGCGGCAGGCGCCCCGACCTGCTTCTCGCCACGGTCACGTTCCATGCTACGGGCACTGCCATTCGCCTCGTCCCCATTGAGGTGAAATTCCGCTCCAGCGGCCAGATGTCGCGAGAGGACTGCAATGCGGCGCTCGACCAGGCAAGCACGTTTGCCGCGATCTTCCAAGCCATCGCTGAAAGGGGGCGAAGCTCGTTGATGTGGGAGCTGGCGCTTAACCAGCTCGTGCTGTCGATGATGGCTTTTTCGATGCGCATCTACAGCCAGAACAAGGCAATCGCCCAGGACGGCAAGGAATGGGCGCGATTGCACGAACGCCTGGCACGCGCGCTTCTGGGTGGAAGCGCCAGCATGGAGGTTGACCCTCGCGGAAGGCTGATCGTCATTGACGGTTCGCCGATCACTGGACCAGCGGATCGCGACGGCGACGGCTTCGAGGAATCCATCGTCGTTAGCCTTCAAGATGCAGCACGGATACTGTCTGGCCATGGAGAGCCACTTTACGCAGCCATGCGTGCAAGGCTAGGGACATGGGAGACCAAGCCGGCGCCCAAGGCGGCAACGGCAGCAACCACACCCTTGCCGAACCGTGGACCCACTGATGAAAGCGAATCGAGCTCGAGCTCCATGCCACAGAGCGGGGAGAGCCAGCCTCGCAGCAAGGACCCTGGCGTGGACCTAGCGACAACCACGCTCGATCGCGATGCCCCCCCCAACACGAACGCCACGGCTCAGTCGCAATCAAAGGCAGATCATGCAGAGGCCGCGGGTGGCGGCATAAACCTTGAGCTTGGCACCACTGCCTCTCGTTTTGAGCAGGACACTGTCACCCTCAACTTGTCCGACACCCGGCTGAACCAGCTCAACATGGGGGTTGTCGGCGACCTCGGCACCGGCAAGACACAGCTGCTGAAGTCCCTGATCCTGCAGATCACTCGGGCAACGGAAGCAAACCGCGGCATCAAGCCCAGGTTCCTGATCTTCGACTACAAGAAGGACTACAGCTCGCCCGAATTTGTCCAAGCGGTGGGTGCAAAAGTCGTCAAGCCATATCGCATGGCGTTGAACCTGTTCGACACCTCGGGGATGGAGGATGCAGCCGTTCCTTGGCTGGAGCGATTCAAGTTCTTCTCTGATGTCCTGGAGAAGATCTACCCCGGGATCGGCCCCGTGCAGCGGGACAAGCTCAAGCAGGCAGTTCGCCGCGCCTACGAGGCTGCAGGTGCAATGAGCCGGATGCCAACCCTCGCTGATGTGGAAGCTGAATACCGCAGCCTGCTTGGCGGCAAGTCAGATGCGCCCTTGTCGATCATTAGCGACCTCGTGGACTCCGAGGTGTTCACTCGCGAACCCGCAGCCGGAGCATCCTTCAAGGACTTCTTCGATGGCGTGGTCGTGGTCTCGCTTGCGGCCATGGGCCAGGATGATCGAAGCAAGAACATGGTCGTCGCGATCATGTTGAACATGTTCTACGAGCACATGCTCTCGCTGACCAAGCGCCCCTTCATCGGCAGCGACCCGCAGCTCCGTGCCGTCGACTCGTACCTGCTGGTGGACGAGGCCGACAACATCATGCAGTATGAGTTCGACGTCCTTCGCAAGCTGCTTTTGCAAGGTCGGGAATTCGGCGTTGGCGTCATCCTGGCATCCCAGTACCTGAGGCACTTCAAGGTAAACGCCACGGACTACAGGGATCCCCTGCTAACGTGGTTCGTGCACAAGGTTCCCAACGTCACTGCGAGCGAGCTCAGTGGCCTTGGCCTCACCTCCGACCTTGGCGAACTTGCCGAGCGCATCAAGTCGCTGCCGAACCATCACTGCATGTTCAAGTCACACGGTCCAGGCGCGGAGATCATTCGGGGCCTCCCGTTTTTCGAGATCATCACTCGCACGGGCGGCTAGAAGGCCAAGCAATGGCAGACATCATGTCTCCGGAGCAGCGATCGGAACGGATGTCCCGGATCCATGCCCAGCATACGCGGCCGGAACTACTGCTTCGGCATGCTCTGCATGCGAGGGGACTTCGATACCGCATGCATGTCACCGGACTGCCTGGCCGGCCTGACTTAGTCTTCCCTCGATATGGAGCAGTAGTTTTCGTCCATGGTTGCTTCTGGCACCAGCACACGAACTGCAAGGTCGCAAAGATCCCCAGGTCGAATACCACGTTCTGGGAAGAAAAGTTTGCGCGCAACGTGCAACGTGACCAATCCAACGTGCGCCAGCTTCGCGCACTCGGGTGGCGCGTTGCAGTGGCATGGGAGTGCCAGATCTGCAACAAGGCCGCGCTCTGTCGGACGCTCGACAGGATTGAAAGGTTCGTCCGAGGTACAAGGTCTGCATAGCCGTCAACGTTTAGGCGGCACGCTTCTCGACCTGTGGCCATTGGCGAGCACCGTCTCTCGCCAATCCAGCCATCCCGCTAAGATCGACTATGCGCTTTACCAGCGCCTCTTCCATAGTGGCGTACCCCACGGGTACGTGCACCGTAGGGCTCAAAGCCACCATCGTTGAGACGACAGCAACCGCGTCGGCGATGACGATCACCTCGAGCGCCAAGGGGCTCTTTCCCGCGGGCGCTCGACAGCCTCGTTCAAAGACTCGAGAGAAGGCGATCGCTTCTTTGTCGAAGATCGAAGACGGGGACACCAGAATCGAAGAGAGCATCCCACCTTTCACCCTGGACCGCACAACTCCGCGAAGCGCTTCCAACGTAAGCGGCACATCCTCACTCGCACCCCAACGCGAACCTCCAGGCCTGAGCCAGCACACCTGCCAGCGATCATCGCCACTGGTATCGAACCGGGCGATCTCCAACAACGAAGCGATCTCCTTCCGATTCCGCTCGACGTACGGATAACCAAGCAGAGGCACCGTGTGCTCTGCGCCGGATCTTGTCTCATGCTCAAGCCAGCCCATGAGGTCAAAATTTCCGTCCGGCTTCATCCACCTCTTCCAGTCGACGTGGCTAAACATGCGGGTAAGTTCGCCAAATGCGACTTGGCTCGGAGCCGCCTGGTCACGACTCCCTAGCTGCACCGTCATTGCTTCGGTAAGTTGCCGCACCCGTAGTTTTCGATCGTCGCTTTCGAGCTGTAGACGGCATTCCAGCTTCGGAGCTCCCTGAAGGCTGAGCATTTCGCTGCCAGCAATTTGCACCGAGCTGTATCGACCCGCATGGACGTCGAGAATGGAATAAAGGCTCCACTGACTGGGATTCTTGTCGTTTCTCGCTATCCGCAGGTAGTCTCGAAAGTTGTCGTGAAACGCAGTGCGGGCCTCGCTCTCATTGAGTGTCTGCTTGGTTGGAATCGAGATCAGGTGCGGAACATGTCGAAGTCCCCGGCCGCTCACCATGTGCTTGGTAACGAGGTCGAACCAGACATCGGCGTGCAAGGGCTCGGCCACGGTAATCGTTGGCGCCGACTCGTCGGAGGTTCGAAACATTTCTTTGGCCGACGGATGCAGCGACAAATTATCTCCATCGACAGAGACCAAGCCCCGCGACTGAAGATCCGAAATCGAGATGCCCAGGTCGCGCCCCTCGAATCCAAAGAATCGCGCCAGCCTGGCCGCTGAGATGGACTCCACCACTAGAAGCGTCTTTAGGATGAACTCGTCCACCATAGGTAGGCGCCGCTCTTTCGTCCTTTCCGCTGCAATGACGAATTGGCGGCAGGGCAGATTGAACCCGAAAGTATTCGTCTCGAATGTATCGCTTCCAATTTCAGTCATGCGAGCTCCTTGGCCGGCAGGATCGTTGCGTGAGTCGGGTCGCCCTGCATGTACTCGATCACCTTGCGCATGGGCGAACCTTCAGCAGCACGCAACGCCCACATCTCGGCATCGCCGACGACGATCAAGCGTTCCTTGGCCCTCGACACGGCCACGTTGCATCGATTGGGGATGCCTGCGTGGCCGGGTGCACCCCACGGATTGCTCCGCACCAGCGACAGGATGACGATCTCATTCTCCTTGCCTTGGTAGGAATCGACGGTGTCTATGCGAACAAGACGCCTGAACTTCGCATCAAAGGGCCTGCGCGACCAAGCGAGTTCAATCTGCCGCTTCTGCCCGCTATACATGCAGATCACGCCGATTGGCGTTTCGTCGTCAAGCCGACCTAGGGCTTCGACGAGCTTGTTGTCCAACGCAAGCCGATCAAGTACCGCCATGACAGCATCGACTTCGGGCACGTTGAACCTCGTGGTCTCGTCGTCCAGCTTGGTTTCTGCGTACTTCTTCTCGTTGGTGACGTCGACCCAAATCAACGGCTTGCCAAGCCACGGCACCCCAATATCGGATGCCATGAGAGTCGATCGGCGATCCTCCGAAGTGACCAGTCGGATGCCGTGTGGCTCGTAGAAGCAATGCGACACCAGGCTGCAGATGGCTGAATCCATTCGATACTGCTCGGTTAACTGCACACCGACTGCCTCACCGTACATGGAGGTGAACGCGCGCTCAAAGTCACTGCGCACGAGTTCCCTCGGCTCGACCTCTGGCTCCACCTCCGCCAGCTCCTTGAGCATCTGGTCGCTCATCATGGGAAGGAGCTGGAGGTGATCGCCAACCAACAAGACGCGCTTCGCCATCTGGATTGGCACCGCCAGCTCGCCCGGCGTGCAGCGCGCGGCCTCGTCGACGATGACCCAGTCAAAGACTTGAGACTCGATCTTGATGCGAGTCTGGCCAACGCCGACACATGTAGCGGAGACAACGCTACGAGTCTTGGCAAGGAACTCCTCGAAGTTTCGTCCAGGTGAGCCCAGCGAGCTAAGCCAATCATTGGCCAACTTCAGCGCGCGACGCGCAGCGTTCGCATCTGCCGGCGAGACGGTCGGATAGCGCCCCTGGAGATCAACCACCAGCTGTTCATACTCGTCACTGGCAGTTGCGATCTTGGGTTCACGTCCTGCGGCAGCTGCGAATGCCGCCTTGAAGGCGTCCTCGACCCGTCCACGCTGCACTCGGTTGCGCTCCTTGTCTGACGCCAAGTCCTGCTCTGCATCGTCCAGCGCCTGGTGGACGCTGTCCAATCGCCTCGCAAGCGTGCCTACTTGCTTGTCCAAGTCAAACAGAGCGGACGCGTACTCGCGATCAACGCCCAAGGCCGTCGTGAGCTGGCTGAACCTGAACTTCGCCGCAGCCTCGAACTTGACGCGATACCGCTCGCGCAACTCCAGGGAATGAAACGGACGAATCCGATCCGTAATGCCCTTTGAGCCAATGCGCAGAAGGCTAGGCCGACTACCCCTGTCCTTGTGCAACCTCAGCAGGGCCTCGATGGCGTTGTTTACCGCCTCATGGGACTGGCTCGCGATGAGGATGCGTTGACACCCTCCCTCGGAAATCAACCAATGCACGAACGACGCAATAAAACGCGTCTTTCCTGTTCCTGGAGGTCCCTGTAGTAGACCCACTGGGCCGGCCGATAGCAGGTGCCGGAACGCCATCCGCTGGCCCACGTTAAGTCCGTACGAGGCGAGGTTGGCATCGTTGATAGTCAAGTCGAAGGTCTTCGGAGTCACGTCCCTATGAGGATCAAAATACTCAACAAGATCTGAGATTACCGAGCGGTACTCAAGGATGCGGCGGACGGCGCGTGCACGGCGTTCCATGGACGTCTGCTCGCGCCGCTCCGCCAGGCGCACACGATCGCCAGCGGAGATATTTCCCCTCTCGCACACGATGGCGATTGCATTGGGCAGCGAGCTCGCAGAAAGCTGGACGAAACCGATCCGCCGGGTTCCTGCAAAGACGTCGATTTGGTCTTCATCGTCGAAATCGAAGTCCCTTCCCAGGTTCTCATACGCAAAGACCGTTGCATGATCTCGTCGGGCCAGCACATCCGTAATGCCAATCTCGACGCGCGCGTCCTCCTCAAGCTCTACAAGTTTCTTCCAGTGCCAAGTCACGTCGAACTGTGTAGGCGGCGCTGACTGCTCGTACTCGGGCTTTTGGGTCGCAAAGCGCTCATGCCCGCAGAGGTAGGCGTACAACTCATCAAAACCTCTGGTGGCGCCAGGTTCGACGATGAGTCGCAGCGGCAAGTCGCCGTGCGCACTTCGCGACTCGTGAGCAAGTGTGGTGAAGAAGGTTTGCCGGAACCAATACCTGTCGAGTCGAATTCCTGTGCCTGTCATCACCAATTGCGCAAACGGGGTCGTCAGGCAAAAGCCGACGACGCCCTCTATCTCCGCGTTACGACGCACGTACACGTTGTCGGGTTGCGCGAAGCCGTGCGTAGGAAATTCCGTTCTCAAACGAAACTCGCGTATTTGATCAGCCGACAGAGAGGAGACCGCCGCTAAGAGCATCGCCGAGGCAAGCTGAAGCGATTCGATTACAGGCTTTGCGAGCTCCTCCCGGAGTTTCGGCAGCAGTTCCTGGGCGCGATCTCCCGGATCCAACTCCAACAGTTGGCAGGCGACTTTTAAGGCGGAAAACCTGTCGATGGCCTCCTGGCTAAGCAGTTCCCAGTTTGGCGGGCACATCGACGGCGTACGGAGTGTCCCGTCACCCGCAGGCGCGATGTCGAACGGATCGATCAAGCAGATGGAGCGCTCGTCAACATCGATCAGAACATTGGAAAGGGAAATGTCTCCGTGTTCGCATCCAAGCTCGTGCAAAGCTGTAGTCGTGCGCAACACCTCCTCTGCCAACGTTAGTCCAGCATCCTCAGGCAGCCCTTCCAACGTGTCTAACGGCGCACCGTCATTGCGCTCGTAGACAACGAACAGGCCAACAGGAGAGATGCCACGCGCCACGAACCGAGGCATGCCCTTGAGCGGCGCCTCCATGAGAAGGTCGACGTTTTGCAGCAACTTCAGCAGCGCACAATCGCTAGCCAGCGACCTGCTTCTCGTCAGTGACATCCAGACCTTGACAACCAGCGTCGCGCTACCGCCTGCGTGAATATAGGTCTGCTTTTGGCCGACGGACGTCAAGGCGGAAGTCGCTGGCCAACGGATGTACGGAACGTCTTTGGTCTCAAACCGGTCAAGCAGTGCGGCGTCGAATCCATCCGGGGTGCGCGATTCGACTACCGCAGCAAAGGCGTCCGTGAGCTCGCCAACGTTGGGGAATCGAGCAGCAGGATCGGCAGCGAGGCCCCGGCGGAGCCACTCCGACAGGCTTGAAATCTCAGCTGGCAGCTTCGCAACCACCGCATCCACATTTTCATCGTGCGGTGGCGCATCCATGAGTATCTGGGCAGCCAGGTATGCGCAGCTGAAGACGTCTCGCTGCTTACCCGTGCTAGCCTTCCCAGAAACGTCCTCTGGAAGGAAATTGGCGTATCCACGCAAATCTTTGAGCCAGTCCATGACAGTTGTCTTGTCTGGCAGCTGGCACGACATGAAACCGGTGAGCGCCAGGTCGCTATGACCTCCGACCCAGATGGCCCTTGCGCCGAGGTCGCGGTGGGCCACACCAGCTCGATGAAGCTCGGAAACGATGCTTAGGAGGCTGGTAAGGAGCGTCACCCTGTCCTGAACACTCAGCGTTTCACGCTGCTTCACCAGGTAGCGGTCGAGCGGCTGCCATCCTGGGCTCAGATGGCGCACCTCAAAGTGGTCAGTAGAGACCTCTCCGTCTGCAGGTACGGCCTCTTGGAGAACCCTCTTTCGATCGACCAGTTCGCTGCCGATGTCCTGAAGAAAGGCAAACGCGTTGGTCTCCCTCATCGCTACAAGCTTGCGAGTATCGGCAATATTGAGTCCAACTGGAAGATGCTCGAACGACCAGGTGCGCACCATCGCCTTGAGCCTTCGTTCATCATTTCGCTGGGCAAGGTGATCGCTCCAGACCATCCTTGGGTGGATGAATACGTCCTTCTCAGTGACCGTGTAGCCCGCCCAATCTGACTCCAACCGCTGAAACAGCTTGGTGTTGTTGAAGACTCGGTCGAACTCGCCCTCAAGTTGGCAGGCCTTCGCCAGCTGGATCTTGCCCTTGCGCAAATACAGATGCCGCTTGGCGGGGTCGCCGATCGCACAAGCCTGCGCCAGTGTCAGGGTGCGCTCTGCTTCATGAATCGGCAGGTTTGCCCCGTTTGCAGTGCCAGTGAAGACCACTCGCGATTCGACGTGAAACACGCCTGCCAGCGCGCTCTCACTGCGGATCACCGTCCTCAACTTCTTCGCCTTCTCCTCGCTCGCTATGACCGCCGAGCGACCTCTAGAAGCCTTCCCCAAGAACCAACGATCCCGATTTGCGGTCAGTTGCCCGTTCCAATCCTTGATCTCGAGCAGAAGGATCTGGTCTTCCGTCACGACTACGGCATCGATCTCCATCGGGGACTGATTCCGCGGGAAGCAGTTGAGCGAGACGTATAGCAGCCAGTTCGATGGAAACGCCTTCGACAGCGCCTCGATGCCCTTGACTTCGCGAGGCATGATGCCCGCGCTACTGAGATATCTAACCCTGCAGACCATCAGTCCTCCCTGGGTGATCGGACGCTCGTTCGAGTGGCGCCTTCGTTCCGAACAAATGCGGCCTCCTGTAGGTATAACGGAATCCGAGTTCGAAACCCGACATTTCCAAGCGCTTGCTCAGGTCATGCCGACAGAGATATGCCGTTCGGATCAGGGCTTGCGGCTCGTGCGTGTGTCAAAGACGCTTGAATCGCTCCTGATTTCAGCGCTTCAACAACTTCACTAGATCTTCGATCTCCATCAAATCCTTCGTGCGGTGGAGCATAGCGTGACAGTTCGGGCAAACGGGTCGCAGGTCCTCTTCAGGGTTCAGTTCGTACTCTTCACCAATAGAGGAGAGTTGGCGTAGGTGATGGACGTGAATGAATCCCTCCCCGAGTTCGCCGTAGACCGCACCGAAGTCGAATCCGCAGGCGACACAAGCGGTGCCCCACTTCCTGATGCAACGAGGCCTGGCGGTCGGATCGCGCTCGTAGGCATTGACCGTGATTTGCCTCTTCGCCCCTTCCTTCACGCCTGGCAGATTGGGAAGTTCTTCGGGAAAGGAACGTTGCTCGGGGAACGACCAACGTACTTCGATTGGGGTGCCATTCGATACCGAGGCAGGAGCGCCCTTGCCCGCGTAGGTGAACGGATCGTGATCATCCAAGCGAAAAAAGACATGAACGGCAGCTCCACTCACCAAGTGAGCGAATCGAGGCTGGGAGGGCTTGGCCGAATTATTCGGATGCCAGATCAGCTCATCGCCGTCGAAATGGTTGTTGTAGTTATGTCCGGTGCGGCCGGGGATGTCGATGCCGCAGAAGATGTAGTGCTCATCGCCCTCGCGGTGGTGACCCGTGTACCAGTCACCGCCCTTGACTGGCGTTTGTCCCAGCAACTGCTGAATCGCCTCCCGGGTGTACTGTTGATTCTGGATGTACATGCCTCGTCTCCCTGCTTTCAGCGAAGCATAGCCCACTGTCCCGTGGCGCCCGTGATGGCAACCGCCGGCGCCTGTCGAGAGATTTCGCGGGAAGTTGCAGCCTGCAGCGTGCGATGGAGGTCGCCCTCAGATAGCAACACTCTTCAAAGGCAGCCGCCAGCGACTGCCTTCACTGGCTTACCAGTCTCCAACGGCTGCTCGCCCCTGGAAAGCAGCCGACGACACGCCGCCCGCGCGCGGCGCAGAGGAGGAAGTTGGCGCGAAGCCAGGTGCGCGACAGCGCGACGAAGAGCGGCGACAGCCCTCCGGCGTTGCCCGGTGTGTGGATCCGCCAGACCTTGTCGTCCACGCCGGCGAATGTCACTGTGTCCCATTCGACTCGTCAATCGGTCACAGAGGAGGCGAAGACGGACAGCGCCTGTCCGAGCTCAGATCAGGTGGACTGAAACGCCGGCCAGCCCCTTGCCGTATGCGGTTGTGTAGTTCCACTTCGCCTGCAGACTCGGCGACGCCCAAAGGTGGTTATGCGTCGTCTTGTAGTTGAACACCAGGTGGACGCCAGTGTTCCGATAGCGACGCACCACCCGGGCGACGGCCACTTTGTCAGGGTGCGAGAAATAGGCGCCGTTCGACGAGAACACGACCGTCCGGGCATCCACGGCGGCGAGCAGGTCGTCAGTGACGTTGGCGGCGCTGCCATGATGGGGCAGCTTCCACACGTCCACGGCAAGCGGACTGGATGGCGACAGCCGCCGGATGCCTTCCAGGAGCACTTGCGGGTGGGCGTCGGCGCCCAGCAGAAGGCGGGCGCCCCGATACTCGATGAGGGTCGCGATTGAGCTACCGTTCGCCGGAGCCGTGTCGGGACCGACGGCCGTGTCGGCCCACCCGCTCACGTCGCTCGGCCCGAACGATTGCCACCCCGGCACTTTCGGCCTGGCCTTGCTGGCGGCGATGTGCGGCTGCAGGCCAGCCGCGACCACCTCCCGATCCCAGACCGGCAGCAGCGACGCGAGCTCCTTCTCCGTGGGCCCTAGGATGGTGACAGTCGCTCCGCCGATGCTCCAGGAAGGCGGCTCTCCCGCGGAGGGCCTCATGACGGCGCCGCCTGCGAACGCGGCGTTCCATCGCCCCGGCATCTTCAGCAGTGCCGAGGTCAGACGTTCGCCCTGCACCGCCCCGAACGACTGAAGGTTGGCTGCCTGCGCCAGGTGCCGGCGGCCGTTGAACCAGACCTGCTCGAACTGGCCGGCGAGCGTGCTGTCCTCGAGCACCTTCAGTGCGCCGCCGACGTGGTCGGCATCGACGTGTGTCACCATCAGCACGGCGTGGCTGGGCGCTGAGCCTCGCACCAGGTCGAGCGCGGCCCGGATGCGCGGGAAGGTGCCCGTTGTGCCCGCGTCGACCAGTATACGGGTCGGTGTATCTGGGTCGCCGAAGTCCACCCAAAGGCAGTCGCCATGACCGGCGGCGAGGACGTGCATGCGGAAAGCCAATTTCTTCGATGTCGTCATCCCCTGTCCCATATGCGGAATCTGGCAGCTTTCATCTTACCGGCCGCCGCGAGGCGGCCCGCTGTGCGACGATGGCGCCAGGGCGGAGACTTCAAGCAACGATGACATACCTGAAAGCGCCAGAAGCCGGTGACACAGATCCCGGCATCCACATCCTTTTGATCGGGGTCACGAACTACTTCCACTTGCCAGGTGGCAGGGGCGAGCCGTTCGCGCTGGCCGACGACTTCGATGTGCTGGACGCACCGGACTACTCGGGCCGGGCTCTCGCGGACTGGTTCCTGGGCGGCAACCTGACCCATCCCATGCTGCCGGTGAAAAGCATCGAGTTGCTTGGGTCTCGGCTGAGACACCAGAAAGAAGACGGAGCCAAGGTGCCGGTGGACGTGCCCACCTTTGCCAACGTGCAGCAGGCGATCGAGCGATGGTTCGCGCTCGGCGATGTGCATCCGCAGAACCTCCTCATCTTCTATTTCTGCGGCCACGGACTGCAGGACGGCGTGGGCACACACTCGCTGCTATGTGCGGATTTCGGCGCGCATCGTCTCAACCCGTTTGACCACGCCGTTCACTACGAGGGCCTGGAGGCCGGGATGCGCGCCTGCGCAGCTCGGCAGCAGGTCTTCCTCCTGGACATTTGCCGCCGCACCGAACCGCGCATCAGCCGCAGGTACGGCGGCCCTGGCAACAAGGTCGTCGCGCTCCAAGTCCCGGACGATGCCGCGGACGTCGCGCAATCGGTCATCTGGGCTACGTCGAGTGGCGCTGGCGCGTTCGCGCGGAAGAACAAGCCTTCAGCGTTCGCAGAAGCGTTCATCAAGTGCTTTGAGGGCGGTGCCGCATCCCAGATGAGCCAGATGCCCGGCGCCTATGCCACGGCGCGAAGTATCAGCCAGGCGACGGCGGCCTGGATGGAAGCAAATGGCGAAGTGCCCCAGGAGCCGCAGTCCAGCCAGCCGGCGGGCAAGCCATTCGTCCTGCATAGGTTCGGGGCCTTCACGGTGCCGGTCTTCGTCCGTTGCATTCCTCAGGCCGCGACCGACGCGGCCGACTTCAGTTGCTGGGAGGACGGCAGGAAACGACGGAGCCGGCGTGCCGGAACCGGCAACGCCTTCTGGCGCCTCGACCTTCCGAAGGGAACCTACACTTTCAAGGCGCAGATCCGGGATCTGGTCTTCGAAGGGAACGAGACGATGGTCTATCCGCCACTGGCGCCCGTCTTTATCGAGGTCTAGCATGGCCGTCGTGCACCTCTTCGTCGAGCCGCGCCAGCCACCGGTGGGACGCGTCGGCGTCCAGCTCGCGCTCGCCAGCATCTCGGTATTGGACTCGCGCGAGGCCCAGCTCGGGCGCCGCGTGAAGGAAGGACTCGTCGTGCCGATGTCGACGCAGGCAGCCCCCGCGCGGGTGGACCTGCCGCCGGGCACGTACGTCGTCTCGGTGGATCTACCATCCGGCGAGCAACTGACTCGTCCACTGCTCGTGACGGGACTGGAGCCCGGGCCCATCAAGCTCGTGCTGAGCGCTCGCGAGAGCCCGGTGGCGCGCGAGTCGGCTAGGCCCCGGGCCGTGCGGGTCGGCCGCATCGTCCTAGATGGCGCGGACGCTCCCAGGCGCGTCAGGGTTCGCACGACCGACAGCGCGGATTCCGTTGCTCAGGCGTCCCCGGAAGATGCGACCAAAAGGCCGGTGTCCACGCTGAGCGTCGGCCGGCGCATGGCGCGGCCGCCGCCGCGCGAGGCCGCGCTCATCGAGAGCGCGCCCGTGCCGGACGAGCGTCCGCGCATGATGGACGTGCAGGCCAGCGGCCTGTACTACCTTGGCAGGATGAGCGGCACATTCCATGTATCTAACGTCAGGTCGTGGCTCACCCATCTTACGCAGAGGGCGAATTCCGGACGGCGCATGCCGGGGGCCCGCACGGAGTCGGGGCAATACGTGGACGTCGCCGCGCTGGAGGGGCCCGACATGGGTCCACGTCAGGGCGGGGACTTCAGGGAAGGCGCACAGCGTGAATATGTGGCACAGCGCTACGCATGTTCGCTCTTCCCCGACGGGCGAATCAGCGGACTCGCGGTCGTGCCGTGGCATTGGGCGGCGCGCCGCGATGGGCATGGCCACAGCCCAGTCAGCATCTTCGAGGATTGGGACGGCATGAAGCGCCGCTGGAATCTCCGGCTCGCGATCAACGACGGCTCCACTTCATCCGTGCTGTCGTACCTCACGCAAGGCGACCTGGGCAACGCCCAACTGCTGCTGAAGGACAGCCTCGCCTTCCTCATGTCGAAAGCGGAGAACCCCTACGCTGCCGCCGCGGGCGGGTACGTCCTCATCCATTCGAAGGATGACGACATCGACCATGGGGACTGGCCCTGGTGGCTTCGCAACCTCGCTTCCTGGTTTCCGTGGCTACCCGACGCGCAGATCCTGCTGGCGACACTCCTTCTGCAGCGACGCCGCCTGGCCGATCGCATCGAGCCCGGGCTGTCGGAGCGCTACGAGCGGCGCATCTCCTATGCGCGCCTCCTGCTCGAGCGAGCCATGCGAGCCGGCATCCCGATCTACTCCGTCGGGTTCCGGTTGCTCATCGAGAACCTGGAGATATTGAGCGAAATGCAGCGGTCGCGACGACCCAATGCCGCCGAGGAAGGGTTCCCGGTTCGCGACGCCTTGAAGGTTGTCCGCGACCTGGGCAGCTGCATCACTTCGGTTCAGCCGATGACTGTCCTGGATCTCGGGGAGCTTTGGATTTCGGTTCCCTAAAACCAACATTCGTACAAGCCGCGCGACTGACGTGGCTGCAAAAGCTTTGCCATGCCCAGCGCCGTGGCCCTGGAACTTGTTTGTCATCCATGCCACATGCCCTACGCCACGGCTGGTCGCAATCGAGCTTTCGGAAATGACGTCAGAGGATGCGATAGCCTGATCAAGGACGATCGGAGTCGACCGATCGCCGAGCAGACATCTCGAGGACATCGCCTGGCGTCTTCAATCGCATAGCTGCCCCGGCTGCCGGATTTCGAAACGCATCCCTCGAAGCACTCCTGCTGAGAAACACTAAAGCTATGGTTAGGCATCGACCGCTCCGTCACACGGCGCAGTGCCTTGCAGTCTAGAGCGCATAGTCGACAATCCACACGGCCTAACGGCCGAAGACATACTCCGACGCGTCAGGGCGCACAGAACTAGGATCGCAAGATGCAGGCCGTCGGACCCAACCCAGGCACATGGCGAGAGCACTTCGCCACGCTACTCGCCATTGCACCGCAGCTGTACACCCCCGAGCTGGCGGGCGCCCCCTTCGACGAGGACTTTCGTCACGGGCTGATCCAGGGCCTGCTCGTCAAGCGCGATCCCCGCCTAATGGAGGGTATCCTTCCACAGATCGTCGAGCGCCTGGTGTCCCAGGATTTTAAGGATCAGGTCGTCGCACTCCATTGCATACGGATGCAAGAGGCGATCAAGCTCGCCGATCCTGCGGACGCGATCGGCGTCGAGACGATTCGTGTGAACACCGCCAAGATCACCAACGCCTGCTGGGAGCAGTTCGAGGCGGAGTGTCGATCGTTGCAGCCGACGTACGGGACGGCAGTAGGCGCGGACGATCGCCTCGGTGTGGCGCTTTGCGTGGCGCAGCTGCTTTGGCATCACCTCAACCGCCAAGACCCGGGCCGGTTCGTAGAGCCGCGCCACAGTCTGCTTGCCGCCGAATACGCGTGCGCGGGCGTCGACCTGTTCGACTCGGACGAGCAGTTCAACGCCTACGGCCTGCTCACCGTCACCGACCAACTGCAATTCCCGGACGCTAAGCCGCGCGAGCCGTTCGACCCCCGCGTGGGCAAGCACCTGACACTCGACGCCGACGGATGGACCATCCAGCAGCTGGCGGCTCTCCGGCGGGCCGGATTGATCGGCTCGCTGGCCTTCCGGCCCCGCTTCAACGTCGGGCTTCGTGGTCGTACCTCGCCGAACATCTCGCTGGAGGCCGTGGAGCGCGGCCCGCTCTTCGAGCTCTCCGGGCTGGGCGAGCCTCGACTCAGCAAGCTGTACTCAGACGACTACGACACGCTCTGGGTGAAGAGCAAGCCGGGTGACCTGACTTTCGAGGAGCTGATGCAGGAATTCGTCATCGAGGGTGACTACATCGTCACGCAGGTCGTTCACCTGCAGCACGTGGCGGTAGAGGGCGTCGAGCTGATACACCACATCGACCACGAGTTCATCTACTACACGGAAGCCGAGTACGAGGCGCGGCAGCTCGATCCAGACCAAAAGGGCGAAGCACGCTCGCGCATCAAGACCTTTAAGGCGGACCAATCCAGGATCCCGTTCATCCGGGCCGACGGCAGCTGCTTTCTGTTTGAACTGCTGGCCAGGCACTTCACCTCAACGGACCTGTTGCGCGAGTACTTCGGCAAGGTGATCTAGTCAGAAATTCGCAAGCGAAACTTCTGAGCTCTGGCGAGGATGTTGTCGGCGGCCTTCGTCCAGCCGGAGCTCTGGTACTCGTGTTGTTGATCTCGATGTGCTGCCGGATGATCCCCGGCGCCCCAGAGTCTGGGGGCTGGCCCTAAGCGGCACGAGCCGGAGCCACCTCGAACGAAACCAAGATGTCCTCGAGACGACTGCTCATCGGATCGATGCCGTCGGCTACCGCTGAGGCGCTGGCAGCCCAGCCATTGAACTTAGCTCGCCCCTCTGGGGTCGCCACCTCTGGATGCGCGCGCAGTGCGGCGATAGTCGCTCGAATGTCTTGCGCAGTGCGGTAGCGCCGTGCAAGCTCGACGACTTCGTCACAGATCCTGGCCTTGCGTGCTTCAATGCCCTCCAAGCGCTTGCGCTCAGCCTCGACCTTGCGCTGCTCGATCGCCGCCAGTTCCTCATCGCGCCGCTCGCAGCGTTGTTCGTAGATCCACTGCGCATGCGCACGAAGCCGCTCCTCGGCCCGCCTCAAAAGCGCGCTCACGATGGCGGGAAGCTGCGCCTCGAGCTTTTTGTCAGCTGTGTCGCTCCATTCAAGCAGCGGGGCGTCCGTATGACCAGACTCGACGCGCAGGGTGGTCACCGTGACAGGCTTCGGGGCGCGATCGCGGCGCGGCTCGCCTGGCTCGTGCACACGCAGGTTCATCGCGACGCCGCCGAAATCAAGGTGAAGGACAACGTGATGAAGCGTACCCCGTCCTTGGATCCACTCGTCCTCCTCGCGGACGACCTGCTCGCCGTAGAGCGGCGAGAGCGCTCGCGTCAAGCTGTTGAACAGCCGAAGCTGACGCTGGAACACCGGTTCATCGAAGTGCGGCTTGTGCCAGTCCCAGCGGTCCGTGCTGTACTTTTCTCGACGCTTTGCCTCCTTCTGCAGCACACGCGCCACGCCCCTCTCGGGCGCCTTGAGGTCACGCGTCGCTACCACGCGGCCGATCCGTTTGATCGCCGATGCAATTTGGTCGTCCAG
>Ga0068856_100001222_pt1 | contig 26913 bp, 20 predicted proteins | sample KBSCornC62_FD_66595 | JGI IMG/M metagenome (GOLD analysis project Ga0068856, IMG submission 66595) | Corn rhizosphere microbial communities from Kellogg Biological Station, Michigan, USA - KBS Corn C6-2 | ecosystem: Host-associated > Plants > Roots > Rhizosphere > Soil ... | reverse complement strand
TTTGTACAAAAACGGCGTGGCCAAAAGGCCGCAGCCAACCCACATCAGCAAAGGGATATACAGCGGGATCAGCGTATTTTCATACAAGCCCATTTCTAAATAGGTTAGCCAGCCGCCCAGCAAAAAGCAAACGGCGTATATTTTGCCCCAAAAGGTGTAGGTTTTAAATGCGGGTTGGCCATAACCGCGTGATTGCTTTGATTCGCCTTTTTGGTGATGGATATTTTTCGACATTTTTTGAATGGATGACGATTTAAATCGTGATTGATGATGCAATATAATGGTTTAGGGTTGAAATGGCACCCACAGATTTGTCTGCGCAATCGTCAAACAGATATATTTTGTACCTACGGCACAAAAAACCGCTTCCTTTTTTTTCTACCGATATTTGGCCCCGATGGGGCCGGTCACCCAATGCAAGCGTTTCCGGACCCGTTAGGGGCTAAATATTGGTAGCAAAGAATAGAAGGAAAATGCCTTGCCCTGTACGGGCAAAATATCATCTCGCCGATTAGTTATTCGGGCGATTTAAAAATATACCGCTCATCATAATCCACCTCGAATTGATCTAACATTTTCTGGTATTCTTCTAAGAATGTCTTTTTGCGATGATGTTCTTCCTGGTTCATTACGTATTTAATCACCGGCTTTACATGTGATTGGGAATATGAAAATGCGCCATAACCTTCCTGCCACCTAAATATCGCCGGTGTAAACGATTGCAGGTTGATCCATTCCGATGATTCACCTTTTACAATTTGCATCAGATCGGATAGCGACTGCGTTGGCCGGAAACCAAAGAACATATGTATATGATCGGGCATGTTATTAATGGCAAGCATTTTATGCCCGTGATTTTGAACGATACCGGTAATGTATTTTTGAAGTTCATCTTTCCATTCCGGTTGAATTAAAGACTGACGGTATTTAACCGCCATCACGCATTGGATGTGAATTTGGGTGTAGGTATTCGCCATGATAATTGGGTTTAATGATGCAATATAATGGTTTGGCGTTAAAACGGCATCAGCGTTACAGACATCGTGATGGATTGGCGGGCGAATATATTTTGTACCTACGGCACAAAAATCCTCTTTCTTTTTTTTGCTACCGATATTTGGCCCCTAGCGGGGCCGGTTATCCAAATGATACCGGTCCCGACCGCTTTGTGACCAAATATCGGAGCCATTAATTCGACGTGTACGAACAGGGCTGCGCAAAAAAGAATCAATATTAACTGTTGACAAAAAACCTCTATAATCATCGGACCAGCCCCGCTAGGGGCCAAATATCGGTAGCAAAGATTAAATTAAAAATGTTTTGCCCTGTAGGGGCAACATATAAATAGCCTTGGTAGGCGTCCTTTATTCCCGGGTTTTAAACCCGATGTATTTCGAGGCGTTAACCCAATAATTGATTTTGTCTGTTTTTGCTTGTACATCCGCAAACCATTCTTGTGATTGAACGTCGCCATATTCTGCAAATTTTTTCAAGTTCCAAATAAGCGTTTCCGTTGTTTGTGGCAACTCGCCTTTAAACGCCCGCCAGCCTCTATCAATAGGTTTGAATTCGTTGATAACTCCATTTTCATTCAACTCATTAAATTGTGGCAAAAGTTCGATGCCATTCCATTGCAAATCATCAAAGTCAAATTGAATATTTTCAGGCTTTGCGAGATCTTTAACCGGATATTTTAAGTTGTCAGCCGGAATATGATCGTCGTATTCTATCTCAAGAATTTTATTATGACAATACCCTTTTAAAATCCAGCAATTGGTAAAATGAATTGAGGCAAATTTTCGTTTCCGAATATTATAAACAAAAAAGCTTTCCGTAATGACATTTCCACCAGGCAAATAAACAATTGGCAATGACACGAAATTCCCATCGTCACTCCAGGAAAATCCATGCTGACCAATGCCAATTGCCCAAAGCGGCTTAAAATTAATCTCTTCATTTGTTTGAAGATCGGTTAATGAAAATCTGCAAATGCTCATCATCATCCGCGGTTCCTCAAAATCCGAGTACGTTAGCTTGTATCTTTTATCCGGTGAATATTGCTCTACCTTTTCATCCATAAGCCATTCTTTTACACCGTCAACTTCCTGTATTTAATCCGCTTCGGTGCCACATCCCCTAATCGCTTCTTCCGGTTTTCTTCGTAATCGGTATAATTTCCTTCAAAAAAGTAAACCTGGCTGTTGCCTTCGAAGGCGAGGATATGGGTACATACCCTATCCAAAAACCACCTGTCGTGGCTGATGATCACGGCGCAGCCGCCAAAGTTTTCTACGGCTTCTTCCAGGGAACGAAGCGTATTTACGTCGATATCATTTGTGGGCTCATCCAGCAGCAATACGTTCGATCCTTTTTTCAGCGTAATGGCCAAATGCACCCGGTTGCGTTCCCCACCGGATAATACGCCGACCTTTTTTTGCTGATCAGCCCCGTTGAAATTGAATTTGGAAACATAAGCCCTGGAGTTAATGGGTTTATTACCGACGAGAATGGTTTCCTGTCCGTTGGTGACGTTTTCCCAAACCGACTTGTTCGGGTCAAGGTCGTCGTGCATCTGGTCTACGTAGCCTAACTTTACCGTTTCGCCCACGCGAAAGGTACCGGCATCCGGTTTTTCCTGCCCGGTTACCAGGCGGAACAGCGTAGTCTTACCGGCGCCATTCGGGCCGATAATGCCAACTATCCCCGCTGGCGGCAGCGAAAAGCTCAAATTATCAAACAGCAGCTTATCGCCGTAGGATTTACTTACGCCATTGGCTTCTATCACTACATTCCCCAAACGTGGACCGGGCGGAATAAACAACTCCAGTTTTTCTTCGCGTTCCCTTGTTTCCTCCGAGGCCAGCTTATCATAATTGGACAAACGTGCCTTCGATTTGGCATGGCGGCCCTTCGGCCCCATGCGCACCCACTCCAGTTCGCGCTCCAGGGTTTTCTGTCGTTTGCTCTCGCTTTTTTCTTCCTGTGCAAGTCTTTTCGCTTTTTGGTCCAGCCACGAGGAATAATTTCCCTTCCATGGAATGCCCTCTCCCCTGTCCAGCTCCAAAATCCAGCCTGCCACATTGTCCAGAAAATAGCGGTCGTGCGTAACGGCTATAACGGTGCCTTTATATTGTTTTAAATGCTGCTCCAGCCAGTCGATGGATTCAGCATCCAGGTGGTTGGTCGGCTCGTCCAACAGCAATACATCCGGCTCCTGCAATAACAGGCGGCATAGAGCTACCCGGCGGCGTTCCCCGCCCGATAAAACTGAGATTTTCGCATCTGGTTCAGGGCAGCGCAACGCGTCCATCGCCCGTTCCAGCTTGGTATCTATTTCCCAGACGTTTTCGGCGTCAATTTTATCCTGCAATTCGCCCTGGCGGGTCATCAGCTTATCCATCTTGTCGGCATCGCTGTAATACTCTTCCAGGCCGAACTTTTCGTTGATGTCTTCGTACTCTTTCAGCAGGGCCATGGTTGATGCAACACCCTCTTCCACAACCTCTTTCACGGTTTTGTTGGGGTCGAGTTCAGGCTCCTGGCTCAGGTAGCCGACGGTATATCCCGGCGAAAAGATCACCTCGCCGATATTGGTTTTGTCGATGCCGGCAATAATTTTCAGCAGCGACGATTTACCGGAACCATTTAAACCGATCACGCCGATCTTAGCCCCGTAAAAAAAGGACAGGTATATATTTTTTAAAACTGTTTTCTGCGGCGGGTAAACTTTGCTTACGCCCGCCATTGAAAAAATGATCTTTTCGTCTGCCATGGGTATTATTTAGTGAATTTTAATTATCGATTGCTTTTGGATTGGGGGCTAAATTAGGGAATTGTCGGGGAATTTGGTGGCAAACGTGGCATTTGTTCGTCTTTGTGGTTTTCGTGAAACCTTTGTGTCGTTCGTGGTTAAATTTTTAACGCAAAGGACACGAAGGTTTCACAAAGTGACACGAAGGCTTGTTGCCGGGCTTTTTTAAAGAACTATGTTTAACTACAAGCTCCATATTTGGGCGTTGCCTGCGGCCCGCGCTATCCGCTTATACTGCACAGGCCTTATCCACAATGCCGGTATCCGCTGCGATCGCTAACGCAAAATTCGCATCCGGTTTTTACCTTATTCCAACCTCCGCAACCCTTAAAACTTATTACAACCTTTGCAACTTGCACCAACAATTTACATCCCCCTTTTAACGTTATTAACCCATCAAACTTAATCAACAGACCAGCCAGATAAACGCACTCAAATCAACCAAACTGTAACAAAAACCAATGCCGAATTGTCATACAATTGACTAATTTGTCCGGTGTTGTCACCTTAGCATGAATTAGTACGTATTTGTTTTAAACTATAGGCCAATAATTCTATCAAAAACATATAAATATTTGATTTTTTTATAAAAATCGTTGCAGATGCCGGTTTTTTTTATGAGATTGCTAAAAAATTTTTAGGTTTATTGCACGGTATATCATCTTAATGTCTGCTTTGTTGCTAGCCTGAAAACTTGGCAATAATATTGTTGATAAGTGTAAAATAACTTGCCTTAATTATTCAAACAAATTAATACATTAGGGCGTTCATAATCGGAAGGACATATATGGAAGCTAAATTTTCGCCGCGTGTTAAGGATGTTATTCAATATAGCAGGGAGGAGGCGTTGCGTCTTGGCCATGACTATATTGGTACTGAGCACCTTCTGCTGGGACTGATCAGGGATGGTGACGGCGTGGCAATTAAACTATTGAAGGAACTAAACGTGGATACAGCCAAACTCCGCCGCTCGGTTGAGGATGCCGTGAAGGGAACAGTGGGGACAAATGTACACATCGGCAGTATCCCACTTACCAAGCAAGCCGAAAAGGTTTTAAAGATCACTTACCTGGAAGCAAAAATTTTTAAGAGCGATGTGATCGGAACAGAGCATTTGTTGTTGTCGATTTTACGTGATGAAGATAACATCGCATCGCAGATACTGGTGCAATTCCATGTAAATTACGAGGTATTTAAAGGCGAGGTGGAATCGCATAAAAACGATGTAGCCGACGAGATGCCCGGCTCACCAACCGGCGGCGATGATGACTTTAAAGAGGAAGAATCATTCAGTCAGCCCAAAAAAGTATCTGATATTAAATCAAAAACTCCTGTATTGGATAATTTCGGGCGCGACCTCACCAAAGCCGCCGAAGATGGCCGCCTTGACCCTATTGTTGGCCGCGAAAAGGAAATTGAAAGGGTGTCACAAATATTATCGCGCCGTAAGAAAAATAACCCGATCCTGATCGGTGAGCCTGGTGTTGGTAAATCAGCCATTGCCGAAGGTTTAGCCTTAAGGATCGTTCAACGCAAAGTTTCGCGCGTATTATTTAATAAACGCGTAGTTACCTTAGACCTCGCCTCGCTGGTTGCCGGTACCAAGTATCGCGGGCAATTTGAAGAGCGTATGAAGGCGGTAATGAACGAGTTGGAAAAATCGCCTGATGTAATTTTATTCATCGACGAAATTCATACCATCGTTGGCGCCGGCGGTGCATCGGGCTCGCTGGACGCGTCCAATATGTTTAAACCTGCTTTGGCAAGGGGCGAAATACAATGCATCGGTGCAACTACCCTGGATGAATACCGCCAGTATATCGAAAAGGATGGCGCTTTGGATCGCCGTTTTCAAAAGGTTATGGTTGAACCGGCAACACCGGATGAAACTATTGAAATACTGAACCGCATTAAGGAAAAATATGAAGATCACCACGGCGTAACTTATACCCCTGAAGCCATAAATGCCTGCGTATCGTTAACTACCCGTTATATTACCGACAGGTTTTTACCGGACAAAGCCATCGATGCGCTGGACGAGTCAGGCTCGCGCGTGCATCTGACCAATATCCACGTGCCGCAAAACATACTGGATATTGAGCAGAAGATAGAGCAGATCAAGATCGAAAAAAACAAAGTTGTCCGCAGCCAGAAATACGAAGAAGCCGCTAAACTGCGGGATACCGAAAAGCATTTGCTGGAAGAACTGGAGCAGGCTAAAGCCATTTGGGAGGCCGATACCAAGTCGAGGCGGTATACCGTGACCGAAGATAATGTTGCCGAAGTGGTGAGCATGATGACCGGCATCCCGGTTCAACGTGTAGGCCAGGCCGACAGCCACAAGCTGTTGAACATGGCTGAAGAGATCGGCAGCAGGGTGATTGGCCAGGAAGAAGCTATCAAAAAGCTGACCCGCGCCATCCAGCGTACGCGCGCCGGGTTGAAAGATCCTAAAAAGCCCATCGGCTCGTTTATTTTCCTCGGCCCTACCGGTGTTGGTAAAACTGAGCTGGCGAAAGAGCTTTCGCGGTTTATGTTTGATACCGAAGACGCCCTGATACAGATCGACATGAGCGAGTACATGGAAAAATTCGCCGTATCACGTTTAGTGGGCGCCCCTCCGGGCTATGTAGGCTACGAAGAAGGCGGCCAGCTGACTGAAAAAGTGCGCCGCAAACCATACGCGGTAGTATTGCTTGACGAAATTGAAAAAGCGCACCCGGATGTATTTAATATCCTCCTGCAGGTGCTTGACGAAGGCCAGCTGACGGATTCGCTGGGTCGTAAAGTAGATTTCAGGAATACGATCATCATCATGACCTCGAATATCGGCGCACGCCAGTTAAAGGACTTTGGCCAGGGCGTAGGTTTTACCACAAGCGCTAAAACTTTACAGGCCGATACACATTCGCGTGGTGTAATTGAAAACGCTTTGAAACGTGCTTTCGCCCCGGAGTTTTTAAACAGGATTGATGATGTGATCGTATTTAACTCGCTTGGCAAGGAGGAGATCTTCAAGATCATCGATATCGAGCTGGCTTACCTGTTTAACAGGGTTCACCAGTTGGGCTTTAAGATCGAGCTTACCCTGCCGGCAAAGGAGTTTATCGCGGACAAGGGTTACGATAACCAATTTGGCGCCCGCCCGCTTAAACGTGCCATCCAGAAATACCTGGAAGACCCGATTGCGGAAGAAATACTGAAAGGCGAGCTCGGGGAAGGCGATACTATGGAAATTGATTTTAATACTGAAAATAACGAGATTAGGATCGTCGCCCGGAAAAGTCAGAAACCTGAAGAGGAAGAGCAGAAATAAAAAACTGCGTTTATATATTAAAGCCCCGGTTTATTTGAGCCAGGGCTTTTTATTTCAGCAATATTTGTCATTCTGAACGCAGCTTTTGTCATCCTGAGCGCAGCTTTTGTCATCCTGAGTACCCCACCGGGCCAGCCCGGTGGGGTACTCAGGATGACAAAAAACTCGCTGCGCCCAGGATGACAAAAAAAGTCGTTGCGTTCAGGACGACAAACGTTGCGCTCAGGATGGGCGAAGCAATTGTTCATTTACTGGCAGCGGCAGCTGTTTTTTTTTCGTCATTGATGACGATCTGCCCTCTAAAGGAACCAAAGTTGCCGTTCATATCGGTTCCTTCTATGATATAAGTGTAAGTGGCGGGCTGGTTGCCGGCGAAAAAGGATATGGTGGCCTCGCCTTTGTCATCAGTCGCGATATATGGTTCCCAATCAACCGTGGAGCGAAAATCCGTCAACCGGCTTTTCGCAGTATCGGTGGCATTATATTTTGGCTTGTAAAATTGTTTAGGCCAGTTGAGGGCCAATGGCTTATATAAGTACATGCCAGGTGTGTGGTCAATTATTGGTCCGTGCCCGGCACGGGTAGTGATTTCAACGAATGCAAACGTCTCCAGGTCAGCCATCGGGGAAAATCGTGCGGCATAAGTCCAGGCATAGGCGGCCGAGTGCATTACTTCCATCCCTTTCAAATCTTCGGCGTAATGTGTTTCCAGATAATCTTTTAGATCGAGAAACGTATATCCCGGTAAAACGGCAGAAAGGCTGATCCCGTCGACAAAAAAAACAACAATTTTATCGTTAATATAATATCTTTCTATAGTTGTTCTGGGGATATATTGCTCATGGAAACCTTTCACATGCTCAACGAGTAATTGTAAAAAATTCCTTTTACCGGCATCCTCCATGTCTTTTTCATTCAATACCTCATCTGCGTTTCCGGCGCCGTTTAAGTTTTCCGAGCCTTTTACCACCTTGGTGGCAGTTATTTTAACTTCCTTAAGCAAATGGCCTCCGGCATCAGCATTTGCTGTTTGCCGCAATAATTTATTGTTGTTGATCGAATTTACCAGGATCGAGTCACTGTTCACATTCCACGCCGTGCTATTGGGTTGCGGCGGCGCATTAAATGCACCACCCATTGTTCTTTCTTCAATCGTGACGCCCACATTTGCACTCCTGCCGTTTTTATTCACGGCTTTTATCAAAAACAGGGGCGTGTCGACCCTAGGGAGACCATCAAATGAAAATTTACCTCTATTATCCGTAATCGTATCCATTAATATCAGCGGCGATTTTGAGAACAGCATTACATGGGTGCCTTTCATCGGTTTATTAAAAGGCCCCTGCACAGCGCCGGTTATTTTAAACTCACGCTCTGCGGGGTGTTTAGCAGGAGTTGGGTTAAATAGCTCTCCCCAGTCATAGCCCACCCAAGCTTGCGTAAGGAGGAGATCATCAAGTGCGGCAAACCGGTCGGCATTTTTTGGTGAAAAGTAGTAGGCAGGATCCTGCACATATCCTTTAATAGATGAAGTTAGCAGAAAATGGCTGCAGATATCATCATCATTTAGCGGTCGCGGGCTAACCAACTGGTCGTCAGTAACGGCCATCGAAAAATTACCTTTTAACGGGTTGCCCTGGCTATCGGAGACTTTGATTTTTAATGCGATGCTGTCATGGGGACTGTAATGTGCTTTTTCGGTTGCCAGTGCAACATTTATCTGATCGTGACGATCTACAAAAACTGTGCGTTCATTCAGCGGGCGCCGGTCTGTGGTCATTAATGTAATATTCACCATACCGGTTGGAAATAACATTTTCGGAATTCCTCCCCTGATAAATTTTTCCTTTTCGAAACCGATCATGGCTGCATAGCAAACTACCCCCCTGGCCCGGGCAATTAAATAGTACTTTTGGTGCAAGCGGGCTACATCGTTTGTGGCGCCTATGGACAGGTCAAGGGAGTCACTTCCGGCTAAGTTCTTTACCAATAGAATAGTCCCGGAACTTTTCACTGCCGGCAGTTTAAATTCTTTCACGGTGCTATCAGGCAGGGTAACTTTTGCGGTATAAGTGCCTTCACTCTCGACCAGCATGCTGAAACTGCCCATCCCATTATGCAGCGATTTAAATTCAGCTACCGGATTTTTATCAGGATCGAAGATCGTCGCGGAAACGTCAACACCCCGGCCATCTTCGCCAAGCGCCTTCACGCCAACATGTGCGGGCAAACCAGCTACCAGGGCACCCCCTTCGGGCAAAAATTGAATGTCGGCATTTGAATAGCGGTTTAACGGGACGGGGATAATGAACTTTTTTTTGCCTTTATTATCCTGCGCAACTACTTTCAAGTCGGACACCTTCGCCGGAACCGGTATACTGAAGTTCACCACTCCGTCCTTATTGGTTTGTATGGCCTGTTTAAATAAGCGCTTGTCACCATCAAAAACCCGGATATTTACCGGAATGTTCGCGAGCGGAGACTTGGACAGATCGCTGAATTGCAGGCGTATTTTCGCTGTGGCGTCAACAGCAGTTACTTGTTTGTTAATCAGCCAGTCGTCCCCTGTAGTACTGACTACCGAAAACGACTTCTTAAAAAAAAAATCGTCGCCGAAATTGCGCATCCAGTTGGTATAAGCCCTTAGGTGATAATTGCCGGCCGGAAAAGTTTTCTCGTTAAGGCCGATGTTTCCCCACGTTATACCGCCAGCGACTGGAAAGCTATAGGTTTTCACCAGCCTGCTGCTGTCATTTGCAATGTCCACGTACATTATCCCGCTCCTCTGCGAGGCAGCTAACGATGCCGCATCCACCAGGTAACCTTTAAACCAAATGGTATCGCCCAAAAGATACCGCGGTTTATCCAGTTGCAGGTAAGTTTTTTCGGATGAGTTATTGACGCCTGCGCTATCGGCGTAGTTTTTAAGCTTTATCAATTCAGGTTTCAAATCCTGCTGTCCCACGGATGGCGCGGACGCCGGCATAATTGTATTTGGGGCGGCGTTCCCCGTTTCGATGGCAATCCACGCCGGGTCATAGTCCACCGGTAAAAGGTTGGCAATGCGGTCCCGGCCCCAGGCGCCGTCAAACGAAACGCAGTTCGGGTCCATCAGCCAGCCATTTTTATCAAACAAAACATACGGTGCGTCAAAGCTCACCAGGGTGCGGTTATCATTCCCGGCTTCATTCAGGTTGTCAGTACGTATCCTGGAGGGGTAATGATGGGTTTTACTATATACAATATAAAGGGAGCATTTATCTCCCGCCAGGGCAAACACGCCTTTTTGATTGGTGAGCTTTACCATATCGTCCTGTTTCAGCGGATCAGGCAGTAGTTTGTCAATAGTTAAGGGCAATAACTGCTTGCCCGTCCAGTACGCCAGCGAGTCTTTGTCGGCGCGGGTTTTATGTTTGATATCCTTATAGAAAGTAATTTTCCGATTGATCAAAGTGTCCTGCGGCCGCCGGGGATTCGGCAGGTGCGCTATGCGCAGCACCCTAAAGCCTGCTTCTTCGTAGCTGTTATTTAACAGGCAACGTAAAAAATGCATCAGCGAACCCTCATAAGCCGCCGTCCTTTGTTTTTGCCAACGCTTCTGCTGGGAAGTACTGCCCCTCATCTCCTGGAACAGAGCCGGGCCGCCAAACTGCACGTCGTTCATATTACTATTCCCGATGTTTTTTATAAAATTTGTCAGCAGGTATTTTATTTTATAGCCCAGGGCATAATTTTCTATTTCCAAAAAATCTTCAGACGACGCCGTTAAAATATTGGCTGAATAATTATAGTTCAAATCAAGCAGTTCCGGATTCAATATTTTGCAATCGCCCGCCAGTTTGGAGGTACCTAAAAATTCGTTTTTAAATAAGGTGTAATTCTTTTCAAAGTCGGCGTCAAGCCTTGAATTCACCTTCACTTCGGTCAGCATGACTGTCTTTGGTGAAATGACAATCGGCGGCACAACAACCTCCTTGTTGTCTGCTACCAGCAGCTGGCTGTACGTATCGTACCCCACATTGGATATCACCAGCTCATATTTGCCCGGTTTAACGTTTTTTAATAAATAGGTACCGTCCTCCGCAGTCGTGGCGCCAATAGTGGCATTACTCAAAAATATGCTGGCGCCGGCTACCGGCTGGTTACTAAAAGTGCTCACCACCTTTCCTTTTATGTTGCAGGCTGTCAAAGGTTCCTTCCGTTCCAGCAGGATATGGTTATTGATCTGCTTGAACGACAAGCAGGTATTTTGAAGCAAAAGTATAAGGGTTTGTTCAACCGTACGCGTTGCCGGGGCCAGGTTGAGATGTGTAACCGATTTTACATCGTCGTCGCGGTAAAAAAACCTAAAAGCCGACTGTTGTTCTATCTCCCTGATGGCGGTTTCGAGGCTTTCGTCATTAAGGCTTACTGTAACTTTATCGGTGGTAATATCCTGGCCCTTTGCGTACAATAAAAAAAATTGAAACGCAATCACTACCAAAACCGATACAAGCCGGTGGCTCCGCATTTTGCCGGGGAATATGTTTAGAGTTTATAACTTTTTAATAAAGAATCAGGAGCCAAGAGTCAAGATTAAGCAACTCTGCAAAAACTTTTGGTTTCTACTCTTGGTTCTTGACTCCTGGCTTTTGGTTCCTGGCTCTTGATTCTTGCCTCTTGGTTCTTGACTCCCAAAACCTATCAATCACAGCCGGGCCCGTCAATAACTATGCTGCCATCGGCTTTGGTTTGATAAGTGGCATTGTTAAAAGTACACATTACTTTTAATATCTGGTCCAGTTTCTCCTCTCTCAGGGCCGACCCGGTAAACCTGCAATTTTTAACCTTATTATTGGCAAAGCTTATCTTCACTTTAAAACGCTGTTCCAGTTGTGCAGCGGCATCGGCAAAAGTAATGTCGTTAAAGCTGATGGAATTTTGCTGCCATGCTACGGCCTTATCCACATTTACATTGGTTTGCGTTTGCTCTTTCTGGCTGTTGGTATTAAAGCTGATCTGCTGGTTTGGGGTAATAACGCCCAATAAATGCGATCCGTTTGCCACACTCACTTTGCCTCGTGTAACCGTAACCACCACGGTATGCAACGTCTTGTCCTCCCTGATATTAAAAGCTGTGCCCAGTACCGTAGTCAATATTTTACCGGTATGGATGATAAAAGGCTTGGTTGCATCGTGTTTAATATCAAAAAACGCCTCGCCAGAAAGATACACTTCCCTTGTGTTGCTATCAAAACTGGTAGGATAACGCAAGGTAGATAGTGAGTTTACCCATATCTTGCTGCCGTCGGCTAATACTACCTGGCTTTTTTGATTTGCTTTAACATTTAGCGCGGTAAACTCAGTTTGCCGCGGCCACTCCAGGTACACCCCCAAACCAAGCACCAGCATAGCGGCTATTGCGGCAATAGCGCGCCATAACATCCGCCGAGGTCGCATTGGAATAACTTTTTCGTCGCCTATGGTTGTTTTTATATCATCAAATAAGCCTTCCAGCCATTTATCCCTACGGGTTTTGTTCATTTGCTGCCACTCCGAAAACGGGTTTTGGTAATGGTTCAGCCAGGCTTCTACCCGTTCAATTTCATCGGGCGCAGCTTCCCCTTTTAAGTATCGGTCAAACAAATCTTCCATATCTATCCGGCTCATTACAGCAGTATTTTGTTAGTTGTCGTTTATATGGGCTAATAGTACTATATGTGCAAACACTTTTTTTATAAAACAGCAAAATTACCACACCCCCCATATCATCAGTATCACTAAACCCGCGGAACCCAATACCTGCCGCAAATGCTTCAGCGCAGCGGACAACTGGTTTTTCACCGTTTGTTCAGACAAATCAAGTTTTTCGGCGATCTCCCGGTTGCTTAATCCCTCTTCCCTGCTGAGTTTATAAATTTCCTTTATCCGGGGCGATAACTGATCAAGCGAATTCCCGATGATTTGCTTCAGTTCTTTCAGCTCAACCTGTTTTTCGGCATCTGCATCATAAGTGATAGCTATGGATTGTACCGCAGATGCATATTCCTCGCGCGTAATGTTTTTCCTGATCTTATCGATGATCCGGTGCCTGATCACCGCAAACAGGTACGACTGTAAGTTCGACGTAATATGCAGCTGCTCGCGGCCCTCCCAAAGCTTTACAAAAATGTCGTGCAAAATGTCCCGGGCATCATCGAGGCTATACAATTTGGAGCCGGCAAAGCCGGCCAGTTTATCCGCATAGCGTTTGTAAATCTGGGCAAATGCTTGTTCGTCCCCTTGTTTTAGTAAGGTTACTAATTCATCATCCGCTAAATGGGTGTGGGCGGCCATTACGTTTATAAGATGCCGAATGTAATATTAAATATATATAAAGGCAAATTAGCGCACGTGGGTTAGAATCCGTTTAAAATGATTTCATCGTATAGGCGCGATGCGTCGTGTCTATAGCCAAAAGATCGGATTTGTGATAAATATTGGTGACCTGTCAGCGGGAGACGCGAAGTATCGCGTCTCACATTAATCCCGCTTCTCCACCATATCGTAAAACCCGCCAAAAAGGTTCATCTTAATCCCGTCTTCCTTAAAAAAGTCGCCGGGAAAGCCAAGTTCAATGGCGCTGGCATTGTTTAGTTTTTGCAGCTGCGCTTCGCTCAGGTTAACGTCAATTGTTTTCAAGTTATCCTGCAACTGGCCCAGTTTTGTAGCGCCAACGATTGGAATTGATGAGAAGCCCTGTTCCATCGTCCACCTGAGGGCCACATTTCCCGGAGTTGCGCCGATCTCTGCCGCTACTTCAACAACGGCTTTGGTAATGGCTTCCGCCTGCTCGTTGCGGCGTTTGCTTTCGGGCTTGATACGGCCCTGCTCGCCGCGAAGGTACTTGCCGGTGAGCACCCCGCCCCCAAGCGGCGCCCAGGGCGTAACGGTCATGCCGTAATGTTTGGCCATCGGGATCAGCTCCCGCTCCGGGGTGCGGGCTATCAGGCTATATTCTACCTGCAGTGCTACGAACTGGCTCCAACCCATCAGCTGGGCCATCGTATTACCTTTAGATACCACCCAGGCAGGCGTGTCGCTGATCGCTGCATAATTCACTTTTCCCTGGCGTACCAGGTCGTCCAGCCCCCGCAGTACTTCGTCAATGGGTGTCAGGTCGTCCCATATATGCAGGTAAAGCAGGTCGATAAAATCCGTTTTCAGCCGCCGCAAACTATCCTCCACGCTGCGCATCATGTTTTTGCGGTTATTGCCGGACGCGTTGGGGTTGGTCAGGTTATCTTTTAACGAATATTTGGTGGCTACCACAAAAAAATCGCGGTCGTGGTTATGCAGGTACTCGCCGATGATTTTTTCGCTGGTGCCCAACTTGTACATGTTAGCGGTGTCGATAAAATTGCCCCCGGCTTCGGCAAACTTATCCATAATGGCAAAGCTGGTTTCCTTATCGGCTCCCCAGCCGGCTTCGGTGCCAAATCCCATGGTGCCGAGGCACAGTTCAGAAACTTTGAGGCCTGAACGGCCAAGTAGTTTGTATTTCATGTTGCGATGTTTTTTTAAGAGCCAGGAAAAAAGAACCAAGAACCAAGAACCAAGAGCCAGGAAACAAGATAAAAAAATATCCTCAATTTAAATCAATATGATCACCCAAACTTATTCATTTTCCTGGTTTTTCACCACGACTTGAATCCTGGCTCTTGATTCCTGGCTCTTGATTCCTGGCTCTTGGTTCGTGATTCTTGATTCCTTTTCCGGTGTCTCAATGGTGGCGTTTTCTTTTTACCAACCCACCCGTCGTATCATCAACACTCTGCTGAACAATAAAAGCGGAAGGGTCAATGCTCAATATTTCCTGCTTTATCGACGGTATCTCTAACCTGGTAGCTACGGTGAACACAATATCCCGCGGGTCGTTAATATGGCCGTCTTTGCCATAGCCGCCCTTGCCCTCATAAACCGTTACGCCGCGCCCCCGGGCTGTAATGGCCGTGCGTATGGCGTCCCCCTTTGCCGAAACAATCGTTATGCTGGTGTACTGTTCGATACCGTTTAATATAAAATCGATCATTTTGGATGCTGAGATATAGGTAAGGATAGAATATAATGCCGACTCGACCCCTAAAAAGAATAAAGCGGTGGAAAAGATGAGCACATTAAACACGAGGATGATGTCGTTCACTTTCAGCACTTCCAATTTTTTGCTCAATAGCAACGCCGCTATTTCGGTGCCGTCAAGCACCGCGCTTCCGCGTATAGCCAATCCAACGCCGATTCCTAAAAATATCCCGCCGAAAACTGCGCTGAGTAATTTATCATGTGTAACGTCCGGGAAATTCACAAAAGCAATGCAAACCGCAAGCCCGCCGATGGCCAGGACGCTTCTGATAGCGAACGCCCGCCCCAACTGCCGGTATCCTACTATTATAAAAGGTATGTTAAGGAGAAAGATGAGTAAAGAGACAGGAACACCGGTAATTTTTGCCAACAGCATAGAAATACCGGTTACGCCACCATCGATAAACCGTGTTGATAACAGGAAACCTTTGATGCCCATCCCGGCCGACAGCATGCCGAGGGCGATCAGGACGAAGTTTTCGATATGACCTCTTGCTTTCATGTTTAAAGATACGGAGGAAAGGTGAAAGGTAAAAGGACAGGCAAAAGGTGAAAGGCAAAAGGTGAAAGGATCTGCGACGGGTCCCGTCGGAATAAAGCGGCGCTTATTTGGCCCCATTTGCTCTATACCCAATGGCGTCCTTCATGCAATCAGGCAGGTTTTGAAGCGACGGCGTACCATTAAATATAGAAAAGTTACCATTATAGTCCCACAACAACCCGGGGATACCCAACTCCGTTAACGTTCGCCGTACCGTGCTGATGTATCTGCACCGGCTGTCCTGGGCGGCATATTTACCATATACGCCATATTCTCCGCACAATAGGGGTACATCGTATTTATCAGCCCAGTTTTTAACGATCTGCAATTTATCCCTTACCGATAGCTCATTGCCGTCAATAGGGTATTCGTTGTAATTTTTCTCTCCGTCTGTGTTTTTTGCCTTAGGGTTAATAATTGGAAATTTTTCCGCATTGTAAGGAAATGGTACCCCAACCGTCGATTCCTGATCGCCTGCCCATTCAGCACCCTGGTGTGTAAATAAAAAAGGTTCGTAAAAATGAAACGTGTAAATAATGTTCTCGTCGGCGAGCCGTACAAACCGGCTCAATTCATAAATACTGTTGAAGTTTGATGCACCGACGATCAGCGTGCGATTGAGGTCGGCCCTCCGGATGGCGGTCACAATATTATACGCCGCATCCTTCCATATTTGTGGGTCCATGTGGGGCGGCTCATTATAAATCTCGAAAAACAAGTCATCACAGCTTACTCTTTTATAGCGTTTTACCAGTTTCAACCATAGATTAACGATGGATTTTGTCTCCACAGGAAAATTATTTTCATTAAAATTACCATTATGGTAATCTATTATGAGCTTAAACCCGTATAAACGGCATTGTTTAACAATATTATCAATATGGGAAAATATTTGCTCATCCGCAATATGCTCATTTTCATAATATTCAAAAGCGACAGGCAACCTGATACTTTTAAATCCGAGCTTCTTTAATAATAGAAGATCAGCATCACTAAGGGGGTTTTTGGCCAGTACATCCTTATTCCAGGTTTGTTCAAGCCACGAAATACTCACGCCGTTGTCTAAGCTTTTGGCTCTTCTGAAGGCCATTAAACGGACTGCAGGTATCGTTGGATTGCTTTTTGCTATAATTGGGTTCGCAGCCGCAACTATTGCTGGCAGGATAGTGCAGAAAAGGTAGCTTAAAACAAGTTTCACATTTTCGGCCATGTAAAGTTGATGTTTAAATGTGCATAAGTATCTGTTACCGGTTTTTTGATTTTTCATTTACTTTATGCGGATTACTTTGTAACTAACTAATATTATCATAATTCCAGACAGCTGAATAATGTTTGTTCAAATAACAAAACAGGAGTTTCTACGGGAAATTAATAAGAAAGCATGGTACCAGACCAATAATATCATCTGGACCATCATTTTTATTTACCCCCTGTTCAGTATTATCGATTTTATATTTGCACCCAATATCTGGCTTCAATTCTTTATCGTCCGCATTATTACCGACCTGGTGATTTTAGCGTTCTACAGCGTTTTTCAGCGCAGGCAATATAATTACCGGGTACTACTGCATGTTACGCTGCTTATTCTTTCAGTCACATCGGCCATATTGTGTAACATCGTCGACATCGGCGTATTAAATGTTTATTACCTGATGTTCTCGGCGATTTTTCTGTATTTCAACCTCCAGGTTTTTTGGGAAGCCATAAATTCCGTTGTGGAGGCTGCCATCGCGCTGCTATTGCTCGCCATTTTTTTCCAGCTTTTCAGCGTTTATACATTAGATATCGTAATAGCCAACGGCGGTACCGTATTTTTTATTATCGCCGTCATCTCCTGCATGGTGCCAGGGGCACGGTATAAAGTTATTGAGAGGGATGTTCGTTCGCAGCTGCTGATCTCAAAGTCAAATGATCAGCTTAAAGATCAATTCTCGGACATCAACAGCAAGAACTCGATCATCGACAGTCAATACGAGCAACTGCGCAGGCTTGATGCTCAAAAAAACAACTTTATCAATATTGCCGGGCACGACCTGAAAAACCTGGTGGGCTCTATCATCATGAGCAACAACCTGCTGAGAGATGAGGATTACAGGTTGAGCCCCGAGCAGATGGAGTTGTCGGGCTACATCGGCGAATCTGCTGAAAAAATGCAATACCTGCTCAATAAACTGATGGATGTGCGTGAGATAGAGGCTTCACAGGAACTAAAATTCAATCTCGAAATATTTGATGGCAATGCTGAGGTTTTGCATGTGTTCAGGGGACTGGTTGAAACTGCCCAGATAAAAAACATCCATCTTGTCGATAATATCTCCAGGCAACCGATGGAAGTACGGCTCGACAGAGTGTTCGCAGGGCAGGTATTTCAAAACCTGCTATCAAATGCCATAAAATTTTCACAAACCAATAATAGTATCCGCGTAGTAACCAGCCAGCAGGGCAACAGGTTTGTTTTCGAAATAATCGACGAAGGAATTCCTATCGGGCGCTATGAGCTCGATGATATGTTTGGTAAGTTAAAAACCCTTAATGAGGCAGCAAGCCACGTAGAAAACAGGCTTGGCCTGGGGCTTTCGATAGCAAAACTGATGACCCAGGAAATGGGGGGCGAATTGTCGTACCGCAGTGACGACAACGGAAACTATTTTAGAGTAGAATTTCAAGTAATAAACTAATATTGACAACCAATGAATAAATTTTTAACCTTATTAGCCCTTGTATTTCTTTTAAGTAAGGCATCATTGGCTCAACAAATAGTGTCTTTCAAGTCACTGGGGCACGAAGATGAGGCGATCTACGGTATGAGCGGCGCCAGCTCCGTTTATGTTAAGATTTCTCCAATGGTGGAAATTGAAGGCAGCAAGCTGGTGTTAAAACTGGAGCCTTCACAGGCCGTTATCAAGGAACACTCCTTTGTAAATGTTATCATTAATGATAAGCCCGTTTACAGTGCCCGCCTTACACCGGATTCCATCGGGACGGTAACCCTTAATCTAACCAGGCAGGACTTGTCGGACGGCAGGTTTTTGAAAATACAGGTCAAAACATTATTGACGGTATCTGATGACATCTGCCGCGACCTTGACAACCCGGCGATGTGGCTGAAAGTGAAATCCACTTCATTCCTCGCCCTGCTTAAAAATAAAAACGCAAGCCTTAGCGACATCAATATCAGCAATTGCTTTGATACCAAACGGGCCATCGTATATCCGGCTGACCCATCGTTAGCCGACCTTAGAGCAGTGGCATGGGCGTATGCCCGCCTTAAAAAAAGCCAAAGCAAGCCAATATTGGTTTTTGAGGCCGATAAGATACCCGATAGCATTAAAAACTATATCCAGGTAGGTAACATTGGTGCCCTGCCTGAAGACAAAAAATCATTGATAAAGGTTACTCCGGAAGCCGGCAAAGGTTTATTATACCTGGCCCAGTCCATGACGACCGTTACGGATACCGTAACCCAAAGGACAATAGTTAGAGGCAAACCGGTTGATACTAAAACCGCCACGTCGGAGCAGGTTCCGGCCGAAATCCTTTTTGTAACCGGCGGCGATGACCCGGGTTATGATAAGGCAATTACCACTATGGGTAACGTCAATATCTTAAATTCCAGCTTCGGTCAATACTTGCTGATTGACCAGGCCGAAAATACCCATATCGCAAATCTTGACGCAAACCGTTCGAGGTTAACCTTAAAGCAGGTTGGTGGCGCGAGCGACTTCCTTTCCGGTGTTGGATCATTAAAAAGCGGTTATACCTTTAAAAACAGCGATTTTGATTTTACGCCAAAAGAAGTTGAGATCCATTTTATGGGCAGCTACAGCGGTTTAAACCCTGGCGACAGGGGATATTTCAATATCTACCTGAATGGTTTGCTGATCAGCAGCGAAAAACTGGATGCATCAGGTAAGTTGAATACTTCGGTAACCATTAACCGCTACCAGCACCATAAATTTAACACGCTGGAGTCGGAATTCAGGTTTTTCCCAACCAACGGCGAATGTAAGAACAGCTTTATCAACTTCTTTGGCGAGGTTGACGTGGATAAATCATACCTCGAGTCGAAGAATCCGTTTATCTCAAGCGACCTCAGCTTCTATCAGTATCCCGAGGCCTTCAACAGTAATAAAACAGAGGTGATCATTTCAAAAAACATCTCTAAAAATACAGCCGGTGCGGTGGGCGAAATTGTTTATGAGCTAAACAATAACGTAAACGCCAACAACTTCCCTGAGTTTGCTTATTCAGAATCGGTTCCTGAGGGCGATCTTAAAAAATATAACATCGTTGCTTTGCTGGATAAGGATGATCCGTTAATGAGTAAATTCTCCAATCCTCCAATCAAATTCCAAAACAATTTCAGGCTATATAACAGAGATAATGGCAAAACGGTATATTCCGTTTCTGATACATCGTCCACAGGTATCGCGCAGATATTTTATGGCAGCGGCAATAATGCCACCCTCGTTGTAACGGCCACAGGGTCAAGACCTGCGGACGCGTTTTTAAATGTTTCCAAGGCTATCGGCGAGCAGTTGTCAACCCTTTCAAGCAACGTATGCGTAACCGATGCCGCAACCAACAAGTACTTATTCAACATAAACAAATCAAGCGACAACCTGGAGTATGTAGAACCCAAGAGCTCCCTCACACGTTTTTGGGAAACTTACAATTTGTACATCCTGTTAGGCATACTGATACTGATCTTACTATCCTTCCTGTACGTACGTTCAAGGGTTCAAAGGTCACAGGAACAATATAACGATTAACGTTTGTTAGCAGGCAAGTTAACGAAATGAGTAACCTTGGCGGGGAATTGCCCGCTAAGGTTGCTTCATAAATTATTTAATACTTTACTGAAAACTTAAAATATGTCTATCCCCGAACTTTTGGTTAACGATGGTTTCATCACGCGGCGGGATCGGGAACAGATTGAGGATTTTTCGTCCAGGTCTGGACAGTCTTTTATTAAAATCGCACTAAACTACGGCTATATATCCCGCAAGAACTACGAGCGGTCGATGATCAATGCCGGGTATCCTTTCAGAGAGAACGTTCGTGAACAAACATCCGACCCCGAAGTATTAGCCAAAATAGAATTAAAATTCGCGGAGCAAAATGCTGCACTGCCGCTCCGTATCGAAAATAACAGGGTGGTGACCTTAATGGCCGACCCCAGCAACCGCCTGATCATTGATTTTATCCGCTTTACCTACGATTGTGAGCCGGAGATCATCGTAGCATCCGACCTGGATATTGTTTGGATGAGCCACAGGCTGCTGGGCGACCAGTATGTAAAGTCTTCGGTGTACGAGTTGCTCAACCGCGACCCGGCCAACTCGGCCTTTATCACATTTTCGTCGGGCCAGCTGGTTTTCCTGTTCATTTTGCTGGCTGTTGTGGTGGCCGGCCTGGTAACTCATTTTAAAGATACCTCCATCATTATCAATATCCTCATCAGTATATTCTTCCTGGTGGCCATTTTGTTCAAGATGTTCCTTGCGCTGGTAGGTTCGCGGTTTGAGTTGCACCAGGCGGTAACGCGGGACGAGCTGAAGGAGCTGGTGAACGATGAGCTGCCCATTTATACTATCTTGCTGCCTGTTTACAAGGAAGACAAGCTGATCAAAAAATTGATCTGGAACCTGCAGTCTATCGATTACCCGCGCGAGAAGCTGGATATAAAGCTGTTGATTGAGGAGGACGACGACAAAACCCTCAACGCTGTGCGAAATTTGGATTTCCCGGCCATATTTGAGGTAGTGGTAGTTCCTTACCACATGCCGAAAACCAAGCCAAAAGCCTGCAACTACGGCCTGCATTTTGCACGCGGCAAATACCTCACCATTTATGATGCTGAGGATATCCCCGATACCGACCAGCTGAAAAAGGTGGTGACCATGTTCAACAAGCTGCCGTCGAACTATATTTGTATCCAAAGCGCGCTGAATTATTTTAACCGTAACGAGAACTTCCTCACCAGGATGTTTACCCTTGAGTACAGCTACTGGTTTGATTATATGCTGCCCGGCCTGGATACGCTGGATATCCCCATTCCCCTGGGCGGCACCAGCAATCACTTTAAGCTGGAGAACCTGGTTGAGCTGGGCGCCTGGGACCCTTTCAACGTAACGGAAGATGCCGACCTGGGCGTAAGGGCCTATGCAAAGGGCTATAAAGTAGCCATTGTAAACTCCACCACCTTTGAGGAGGCGAACAACGAGCCCGTTAACTGGATACGCCAGCGTTCCAGGTGGATAAAGGGTTATATGCAAACTTACCTGGTGCACATGCGCAACCCCATCGCTTTGCTTAAAAAAGTAGGCTGGCGGGGATTTTTAGGGTTCAACTTCTTTATCGGGGCTACGCCTTTAACTTTCCTGGTATATCCTTTTTTGCTGGCTATATTTATTTGTTACCTGGTGTTCGACCTGTCAACCATCCGTACTTTATTTCCGGACTGGGTGTTATTCATGTCGATATTTAACCTGATGGTTGGTAATATATTGATGATCTATATCAACATGATGGCGGTGTTTAAACGGCGCTTTTACGAGCTCATCCTGTTCTCTATCGCCAATCCTGTTTATTGGTTAATGCATTCCATAGCGGCTTTTAAAGGACTGTACCAGCTGATTGTTAAGCCATTTTACTGGGAAAAAACGGAGCACGGCCTAAGTAAGGTCAGCAGCCCCACAAATGTTGTTAAATGAGAAACCAATCCAAATATCTGCTGCTTGTTGCCGCGTTGCTGGCGGTTTACTACGTACTGTGCGGTTTTTATTTGAACCACCTGGGCTATTACAGCCAGGAGGCCCTGTTTTACATGGAGAAATCAAAGATCATCCTGAACGGGCTGGGCGACAGGCTAAAGGTGATGGGCCTCACTTCGCCCATATTGCCTTTTTATTCATCGTTTATATTCTCGTTCATCAACTTCGTTCCGCCGCCGGTAATTGCTTCCGCAATTTGTATGGCCATATTGTTTTATATGATGGCCAGCACCCTCATCAGGCGCACAAACGATATTTTTTACATATTTGTACTGCTCATCACCTTCCTGCTGCACCCGGGTTTACTGTATGCGGCAACCTCGGGTAAGTCAATCGCGCTGGTGCTGGTATTCTTCTTCCTGTTCTTTTTCAACCTGTTGAAATTCTACCGGTCAAACACCACGTTCCACGTATCCATTGCCAGTATCTGTTTGGTTATTTTAATCTTCTGCGACTATAAATTTATCTGGCTTACCCTGTTTTTTATCCCGCTGGTACTGTCCATCACGGTAAAAAGCTTAAACCTGGGCGAGCAGGAGTCCATCTTCAGGCTGCACCAAAGCTTTAACAACCCCTCGCTGCGGCGCAAGCTCATCAACAAAACATTTGCGCTTTATATCATCCTGTTCATATTGCCCATCTCGTGCGTAGTATGCTATAAGCTGCTCAACTTAACCCACGCGCAGGACCTGGATTACTTTAACCAAAGCCCCTACGCCACCTGGACAGTGCTGTCCGATAAGCTCAGCTTCGACACGCTGTCAACCAGCTCGTTGTACCGGATACCCGAAACTTCAGTGCTTGTTTCGCTAAAGATGCTCATTTTTTGCCCGCTCATCCTGGTTGCGCTTTTTCTTTTCAGGGACAGCACTTACCAGATACTGACGCTGTTGACACCCTTTGCCTTTGTTGAATTTTTGCATATCAAATACGACAAGGTGTTTTTACCGCAGGAGTATTACCTGATGTTCCTGGTTTTGGCGCTGCTGTGTATTTTATACCGGGCGCAGATATTAAAGCGGCAAAGCATTTTAAAGCCGGTCGTGTTTATTTTGGCCGTGGCACAGCTTTTTATCGGCTACATGTTTCTTAAAAACTCGTCTATCGGGGAAGAGCGGCATTTTATTTCGATGATCGAAAGTCGTGCGCCAGATGTACGCCAGGATCAAAATCGTGAGTTGGCGAAATTTTTAAACAAACTACCGGAAGACTCCCATGTATTGATCGACGACGGTATTGCCTACCCGGTTGTCGCCTTTACAGGTAATATTCATAAGTTAACCCTGCCCTACCAGGAAAGTGTTTTCCTGAGCGCGATAGAAGCACCGGATAAATACGACAACTACGTGTTACTGGCTACCGACAAAAACGAAGTTACCGGCTTTACCCAGCTCAACGAAAAATATATCCCCGTTGTAACCCGGGCCAACGGCGGGTTAAAATTCCGGAGAATTTACGAAACTGATGACTGGGTGCTGTACAAAATCTTTGGGAATTAGCTAATTGTTTATGGTGGCTGCCGGTTGGCAGCTAAGTTGCCGGCGCGTGCGTGCCAGATGTCCGTTATCTAACTCAAAAAATGCCCTTCAAATTATTCAAATAATCCGCATTTTGCTCAATGCCATTGTGGCCCTGCCCGTGCAGGGTGATCAGCGTATCTCCGGGTTTAAAATACCGTGTTAACTTGACCGACGAACCATAATAGATCAACTCGTCATTGTCGCCGTGAAAGATGGTGATTGGCGCCGGGGTATGTTGAATGTATTGGTAAGTATTGATGCGATATTTCAAAATAAAGCCAGGCACGTATGGGAAATGCACTTTAACCAGGTCGGTAAGGCTGTAGTAGGGCGCCAGTAAGATCAGTTTTTGGGGGTTGCTTTGTGATGCCAGCCATGCCGCCAGTCCCGAACCGATAGAATAGCCCAAAATGATGATCCGGTTTTCCGGGTAATTGCGTTTTATAAATGCGTATGCCGTGCTTACCGCATCAAAAAGCTGTTGTAACCCTTCAATGCGTCCGGTGCTTTTGCCGTAGCCAGGATAATCCATCATGAAAACATCGTAGCCCAGTGCCGTATAATTTGCGGCCACATTACCCCACGATTGCAAATCGCCCCCGTTGCCATGCAAATAAAAAACAAGCCCGCGCGGCTTCGCCGCACTAAAAAGGCAGGCGCTTAGTGTATCGCCATCCGCGGTTTTTATGGCATATTCGCGGAAATGCATTTGAAAGTTATAGGTATACCCCTTAACCAATTTCGACCCCGGGAAAATTAACGATTCCTGGTTAAAATATAACAGGCAGCATACAGCCAGGTAAATACCGCCCGCGATACCGGTTATCCAAATTGCTATTTTTACAAAAAGCCTCATTCGCAAACAAGATAAGGAATTTCCGAAACGCTTTTCGTATTGTCAATATTGGTAAAACCGCTCCCGGCCCCACAGTCCACACCAATTACTATATGAAACGCTGATGCCTCAGTGGTTAAATCATGCCTCAAACGGTCTTCCGTTATCCAAAATCGTTATGCTGTTTTGAAAGATGGGCTTGGTTATGCCAACGGAAAATGGTAGGTTTAATATAATTATATTTAGTTACCTTTGCACGCTAATACGTTAATATGAAATTCTTTGAAGAGAAGAGACGGGAAGTGATGGTGCACATCGAAAAATTCATGCTTGAAAAAAAGAATGAATATTTGAAGCCCATCGACACGATCTGGCAACCATCTGATTTTCTGCCGGATTCTTCCCGCGACACTTTTTTCAACGAAGTTAAAGAAATGCAGGAAAGTGCGCAGGGTTTATCCTACGATCTGATAGCAGTGCTGGTAGGCGACACGATTACTGAAGAAGCTTTACCAACCTATGAATCGTGGCTTTCAATGGTAAAGGGTGTATCAACCGACGAGTGTGATGGCTGGATGCAATGGACCAGGCACTGGACCGGCGAGGAAAACCGCCACGGAGACCTCCTGAACAAATACCTTTATCTTTCAGGCCGTGTTAATATGCGTATGATGGAGATATCTACTCAATACCTTATTGCTGACGGTTTTGATATTGGCACAGGCCGCGACCCTTACCGCAATTTTATTTATACTTCTTTTCAGGAACTGGCCACGAATGTATCGCATCGCCGCGTAGCATCGCAGGCTAAACGCGATGGCGATTCGCTGTTATCAAAAATGTGCGGCGTTATTGCCGGAGACGAGGCCCGCCACGCGAAGGCTTACAAATATTTTATCAGCAAGATATTTGAGGTTGACGCCAACGAAGCCATGATTGCGTTTGAGGATATGATGCGCAAAAAGATTGTAATGCCTGCTCATTTTTTACGGGAAGTGGGTTTAAAAATAGGCCAAACCTTTGGTCATTTTACCGATGCGGCTCAGCGCCTCGGAATTTATACTGCTGTTGACTACGTAGACATTTTGAAGGAATTGCTTGAAGATTGGCATATTGAAAGCATGACCGAACTAACTGAAACCGGGGAAAAAGCGCGCGATTACCTGGTTAACCTGCCCGGGCGACTGATGCGTGTAGCCGAGAGGATGAAAAACCCCATGCTGGAATATAAGTTTAGCTGGATAGCTTAATTGAGGTGAAAAGAGAAATGTAAAAGGCGAAAGGTTTGGCGCCGTTAAACGTTTTGCATTTTATCGCCGGCTTTACTTTTTTAGCTCAACGACGATTGATCTTTCGCTTTAAAAGTCAGCCTTCTATCACTAACGTCACTTTTCCGCCTTCAGCCAGGTCCGCAAAAATTTCATTCAATATAGACTCAACAGTAAGGGAGTTCACATCGTCCACATAATGCTCTGACCGTGTGATATGCAGTTCTTCTCCTTTTATCTCAATCCGGAATAAAAACCCTTGATAAAGTACGGGCTGGTAAATTTCCACGGCGCCATCATTGATCTCGCCGGTAAAATGGATTTCCGTTTGCCGTTGTTCCTTAAAAAGCGTGTCCAGCTTTAAGGTGATCAATGCAAGCAGTTCATCGGTGGTTACCGTTTTATGGATATTAATGATCTTCATTTGCTGTAGTTTGTTAAATAATTACAAACTGTATGCAGGTATTGTTTCAAACACTGGCTTATATCTTGTCCATTTTTTTTCATTAAACTGCCGTCTAGTTAAAAATGTGAGATGATCGTGAACACCTGGGAGGAGCTTTAAAAACAGCCTTAGCGTGTATAAACGCAAAAAGCCGTATTCGTTCGAATACGGCTTTTACGATAAGATTTGGCACCGACCTACTCTCCCACATTTTACTGCAGTACCATCGGCTCTGGCGGGCTTAACTTCTCTGTTCGGAATGGGAAGAGGTGGACACCGCCGATATAGGCACCTGAATATTTTA
>Ga0068856_100001221_pt1 | contig 26923 bp, 29 predicted proteins | sample KBSCornC62_FD_66595 | JGI IMG/M metagenome (GOLD analysis project Ga0068856, IMG submission 66595) | Corn rhizosphere microbial communities from Kellogg Biological Station, Michigan, USA - KBS Corn C6-2 | ecosystem: Host-associated > Plants > Roots > Rhizosphere > Soil ... | reverse complement strand
GATCGACGTGCTGGTGTTCGTGGGAGGTATCGGATACGCGCTGTATCTGAAATCCAACGACCGCGCCAAGTACGAGACGATCGGACGGATGGTGCACGAAGGGCTGTAGCCCGATGACCGCCGGAGGGGCGTCCGCGACACGCGGGCGCCCCTCTCGCGTTTAATGCGCCCATGCCCGGACGCGTCGAGGGAAAGGTCTGCGTCGTCACCGGCGGTGCCTCCGGCATCGGCCTCGCCACCTGCCGCCGCCTGGCCGAGGAGGGCGGCCTGGTCGCCGTCGCCGACATCGACCTCGCGGCCGCCCAGCGGGCGGCCGCCGACCTGGCCGGCGAGGCCGCCGCCTTCCCGGTCGACGTCACCGACGACGCCTCCGTGTCCGAGCTCTATGCAGCCGTCGCCGACCGTCACGGCCGCATCGACGTCTGCCACAACAACGCCGGCATCCTGCTGCCCGACGACACCGACCCGGTCGCCACCAGCCCCGCCACCTGGCAGCGGATCCTTTCGGTCAACCTGACCGGCGTGTTCCTGTGCCTGCACCACCAGATCCCCCACCTGCTGCGCTCCGGCGGCGGCTCGATCATCAACACCGCCAGCTTCGTCGCGCTGATGGGCGCCGCCACCCCCCAGATCGCCTACTCGGCCAGCAAGGGCGGCGTCGTCTCGATGACCCGGGAGGTGGCCGCCGTCTACGCCAAGCAGGGAATCCGCTGCAACGCCGTCTGCCCGGGCCCGGTCGACACCGGCCTGGTGGGAGCCTTCCTGACCGACGAGCACCAGTGGCAGCGCCGCGCCGTGCACCTCCCCGACGGCCGCCTCGGCACACCCGAGGAGATCGCAAACGCCGTGCTCTACCTGGCCAGCGACGAGTCGAGCTGGACGAACGGCGCCGCCATGCTGGTGGACGGCGGCATCACCGCCACCTACACCACCGCCGAGTAGCTACAGGCCCAGCGCCGCGCGCACGCTCACGAAGTCGTCGAACGGCTCATAGGCGACACCCTCGGCCTCCATGTTCCGGGCCAGGCCGCGCCGCGCGAACACGCGGTCGGCCGCCAGCGCCGCGCAGCGGTCAGAGAAGCCGTCACCCACGTAGACAACGTCGCCGCCGTCCCGCAGCGCCGCGACCACCGACCGCTTGCACTCCTGCCCGCAGACGTCACACTCCTCGCCGTGGCGGAACTCCACCACCCCGCCGTCGGCTGAGAACCGCACCTCATGCGCGAACAGCTCCACCTCGGGCACACGCTCGCGCAGCAGCACCGGCCGGATGATCGCCTCGAACCCGCTCGACACCACCACCACCCGGTGCCCGGCCGCCTGCGCGGCCGCCACGAACTCCGCGAAGCCGGCCCGCACCCGCACCCGCCCCACCGCCTCCGCCACGATCGTGTCGTGTTCGCCCCGCACCGCGGCGAACTCGCGCTCGATGCACTGGCGCAGCGTGATCCGCCCGGCGTCGAGGTCGCCCTCAAGCTCGTCGAACAGCTGCGGCGCGTGCGTCTGCACGATCTCGACGAGGCTGTCTGACTCGGTGATCGTGCCGTCGAAGTCGACGACGATCAGGGCCACGCCGCTAGTGCGCTCCCTGCCACTTCGCGATCGTCTGAGCGTCGTGGCCGACGGCCATCAGCTGGTAGAGCGGCTTGGGGCTCTTCAGGGTCTTGATGGTGTCCATCCTGCCCACCGAGATGCCCTGCCGCTGGCAGAACGTGAGCAGCGCCTGACGGTCGGACGAGAGCACCCGCCACACCGTCTCCTGGCGGTGGCGGTCGAAATCCGGGTACACGCCAACCTGCCCGGCGACGGCCCTGGCGATGGCCTCGTTGTACTGCTCGCGGTAGTCGTGTTCATCGCTCATGGGACGTCGCGACAGTCTACTGTTCGCAGGCATGAGCACCCGCACCTTCGGCGCCCAGAGTATGACCGCGCAGCTGCGCGACGTCCTGGTGAAGCGCCCGGCTGCGGCCTTCGGCGCCGCCTTCGACGATCCCGCCCACGGCTACCTGCACTCGGTCGACCTGGGCGCGGCCCAGCGCGAGCACGACGCGCTGACGGCGATCCTGGCCGACCTAGGCGCGACCGTCCACGAGCTGGACTCCGACTACGACCCCGACCTCACCTACACCTTCGACCCGGCACTGGTCACCGACCGCGGCGTGCTGCCGCTGCTGGCCGGCAAGCCCAACCGGGTCGGCGAGGAGCTGGTGATCGAACGCTGGTGCAACGAGCACGGCATCCCGACGGTGGGGCGAATCGAGTCGCCCGGCACGGCGGAGGGCGGCGACACGTTCTGGCTGGACGAGCGCACGCTGTGCGTAGGTCGCACACTTCGTACCAACCGCGCCGGCGCCGCCCAGCTCCGCTCCATCCTTGAACCTGAAGTAGAGGTTGAGATATTCGACGTCCCCTATTGGAAGGGCGCCGGGGAGCTGGTGCACCTGATGAGCGTGATCTCACCGATCGCGGACGACCTGGCGGTGGTGTTCCTGCCGCTGTTCCCGTGCGGGCTGCTGGAGCTGCTGCAGGAGCGGGGCGTGCGGCTGGTGGAGGTGCCCGAGGAGGAGTACCTCTCGCTCGGCTGCAACGTCCTTGCCGTCAGCCCCGGCGTGGCCGTTGTCGCGGACGGCAACCCGGTCACGCGAGCGCGGCTGGAGGCCGCCGGCGCCGAGGTGCATGCCTTTCCCGCCGGCCAGGTGGGCGTGAACGGCAGCGGCGGGCCGACCTGCCTGACTCGTCCCATCCTGCGCGGATGAAGAACCTGACGCCCGCGGAGCTCGCCGTGGTCGCGGCCGTCGACCGCGACCGCATCGGCGACGACCTGGCGGCGCTGGTGCGGATCCCCAGCGTCACCGGCGAGGAGGGCGCCGTGCAGACCGAGGCGGCCCTGCGGATGGCGCACGCGGGCCTCGAGGTGACCCGCGTCGACGCCGACCCGTCGCAGCTGGCCGGCGACCCCGACTTCCCGGGCATGGAGGCGCCGCGCACGACGCTGCCCGTGGTTGCGGGCGCGGTCGGCCTGGCCGGCGCGCCGCGCCGGGTGATCATCGCCGGCCACATCGACACGGTGTCGCCGGGCCAGCGCGAGGACTGGAGCACCGACCCGTTCGGCGCCGAGCTGCGCGACGGCCGCCTGTACGGACGCGGCTCGCTGGACATGAAGGGGGGCGTGGTGGCGGGCCTGGCCGCGCTGCGGGCGCTGGTCGACACCGAGGCCGAGCTGCAGGGCGAGGCGGTGCTGGTGACCGTGCCCAGCGAGGAGGACGGCGGCGCCGGCATGCTGGCCGCGATCCGGGCCGGCTACGTGGCCGAGATGGCGGTCATCACCGAGCCCACCCGGCTCGAGATCGTGACCGCGCAGGCCGGGGCGATCACCTTCCTGCTGACGGTCAGCGGCCGCTCCGCCCACGCCGCCTACCGCCTCAAGGGCGTCTCCGCCATCGAGAAGCTGCGCGTCATCCACGACGGGCTGCTGGCCGACGAGCGGGAACGGAACGAGAGCGAGCAGAACCCCGCCATGCGTGATCTCGGCCTCCCCTACCCCACCAACCTGGGCCGCATATCCGGCGGCGACTGGTCGTCCACCGTTCCCGACCGGGTCACCGTCGAGGGGCGCTACGGCGTGCGCGTCGGCGAGACGCCTGAGCAGGCCGAGCAGGCGCTGCGAGACGCCGTGGCCGCCGCCTGTGCCGGCGACGAGTGGCTGCGCGACCACCCCGCCTCGATCGAGATCACCGGGGGGCGCTTCGCCTCGGCGGTCGTGCCCCACACCCACGCGCTGCCCTGGGGCCTGGGCGAGGCCGCCCGCGACGTGCTTGGCAAGCTGCCCGCCTTCGTGGGCGTCCCCTACGGCGCCGACATGCGGCTGCTGATCAACGAGGGCGCCACTCCGACCGTCCTCTACGGCCCGGGCGATCCGTTCCTGGCCCACGCCCCGGACGAGCACGTCGAGCTCGAGGACGTGGCCCGGTGCGCGCGGGCGCTGGCGGTGTGGGTGATGCGGGCGCTCGCCGCCCAGAGCTAGCGCACGCGCAGCGACCACGGCGCCAGCGGCACGATCGCCAGCAACACGATCCCGGCGGCCAGGAAGGCCATCCCCGGCGAGGCGTTGTAGACCGGCAGCCACGCCAGCGGGGCCACCGCCGTACCGGAGAACTTGAACGCGGCGAACAGCGATACGGCGCCGCCGCGGTTGGCCGGCACGGCCTCCACGGCGATGGTGTTGAGAGCGGCCCACAGCAGCGCCGATACCGCGCCCGCCGCAAACCACAGCAGCGCCATCGCCCCGACCGATGGAGCGATGCCGAGCGGTGCGATCATCGCGGCGCAGCCGATCGCCGCCAGCACCGCCGCCCGGGCCGGGCCCAGCCGCTCAGAGCCGAGCCCGCCCAGCCGCCCGAACAGGAGGCCGGCGGCCCCGTAGACGGCCAGCACCGCGCCGCGGCCGGTGGCGCCCAGCGCGAACGCGTCGTCCGCGCGCAGCGAGATCAGGAAGGCGAGGCCGGCCATGCCCAGGTAGCCCGCGAACCCGGCGGCGCAAAGCAGCCCCATCCGCGGCGTCGCCACCGAGCGCAGCGTCGGCAACTGCTCGCCCACGGCCCGGATCGGGTCGGGCGGCGGCATCAGCATCAGCCCCAGCGACACCAGCGCCGGCAGGATGAATGCCAGCCGCCAGCTGCCCTCCGCGGCCAGGCCGCCCAGCAGCGGCGCCAGCGACAGACCGCCGGCCTGCACGCCCGCGAACATGCCCACCGCGCGGCCGCGCTCGCCGGCCGGCACCGCGTCGGCCAGCCCTGCCAGAAGCAGCGGCGTCGTGAACGCGTTGGCCGTTCCCTGCAGCCCACGCGACACCAGGAATACGCCGATCGTGGGCGCCACCGCGGCCAGCAGCAGCGCCAGCGCGTACACGAGGTACGCGGCGCGCACGGCGCGGCGGCGGCCGATCCGTTCGCCGATGGTGCCCGACACGACCTGGAGCAGCGCGAACGGCACCAGGTAGGCCGGCACCGCCAGCGCCACCTGATCGGTGGACGCGTGGAAGGCGTCGCGCAGCTCGGGGATCAGCACGGCCAGCACGGCGCCGCCGAACGGCCCCAGGGACCCGCCCAGGTACAGAGGCAGGGTCGCGCGCCGGCCCGTCACTCCCGCACCGTCGCACCCGGCATCAGCCGGCCCATCGAGACTCCACCGACGATCACGGCGCCGCCCAGGATCTGCAGGCTGGTGACCTGCTCGCCCAGCAGCCAGGCCGCGAACAGCGCGCCCAGGAACGGCTGCAGGTACATGTAGAGCGTCGCCCGCGAGGCGCCGATGGTGCGCAGCGCGCGAAAGTAGAGCAGGTTGGTGACCAGCACCGGGAAGATGGTCGAGTAGCCCCAGGCGGCCCAGTGCAGGCCGCTGAGGCCGGCCCAGTCCTGCTCGTGCATCTGGGGCAGGCCGAAGGGCAGGATCATCACGCCGCCGATCGACACCATCAGCGCGCTGATGCGAGCCGCCGAGTAGCGGCCGAACAGCGGCCGCAGCATCACGGAGTAGGCGGCCCAGGTGATGGCGGCGCCCACCGCCAGCAGGTCGCCGACCAGGCTCACGCCGGCCACGCCGGAGCCGCCCTGGATCACCAGCACCACGCCGGCCACCGACACCGCCAGCGCCAGCCAGTGCTTTCGCTGCACGTGCTCGTGCCCTGCGAGCGAGGCAAACAGCGCCGCGAACGCGGGCGCGGAGGCCAGGATCAGGGCGGTGTTGCCGGCGGTCGTCTTGTCGACCGCGTAGTTGAACGTGAGCTGGTTGAGCAGGATGCCGACGGCCGCGGTGGCCACAACCAGCTTCACGTCCGACCGCCGGACGCGCAGGCTGCCCTCGCGCCACACCACGAACAGGGCGAAGATGATGCCCGCGCAGAGAAAGCGCGTGGCCGAGAACGCCAGCGGCAGCCACTCGCCGAAGGCGTACTTGGTGGTCGCGTAGTTCAACGACCAGAGGACGTTCGCGAGCACCAGCATGGCATCCGCGGAGTCCGGAGTTCGGCGCACGCGCAGAGGGTAGCCGCGCGGTCAGAGCACCCGCCGCAGGTGTACCCTGGCGGGCATGTCCTCCGAGCAACTGACCGCCGACGACCTGTTCTCGCTGTGCGCCCGCGCGCATGGGGCGACCGGGCGGCTGACCGGATCGCCGGCGTCGCCTCGGCAGCAAACACTGCGGAAGCTGGCCGGCTTCGTCAACGACCGCATGACCGCCGCCGCCCTTGCGCATGAGCGCGACGCGGTCACGATCGAGGTGGTTCACGGGCTGCAGGACGCGGTGCAGGCGCTGGTGTTCGCCGACCTGCTCTCGCAGATCGGGGTCGATGCCGGCGGCTACATCAGGCTCGACCGCGACGGGCTCCGCCCTGCCGTCGTACCCACCCCAGCCGAGCGCGGTCTGCATGCCGGCTTCCTGGAGCAGGTGGACGGCGTCTCGGCGGCGCTGTTCGTCGTGGCGGACGAGCTGCTGGAGGTTGCGTATGCTTCCCAGACAATGCCCGATCCGGAGATGGCTGAGGCCGACGAGGCCGTACAGATGCTGGCCGAGTCCTGCACCGCACACCTGCGCCAGGCGGATGACGAAGAGGTGCCCGCCGAGCCGGAGCAGCGGGAGCGAGGCATGGTCTGGCTGACGTTCTGCCGGCGCACGTTGGAGCGCTCGCTGGCGGTGCTCGAGACGCTGCGCGACGACCGCGATGAGGACCTCGCCTGGGCCGGGCTGGTCGAGCTGTCGCGTGCTCCCGGCCTCTACCGCGAGCTGGGACGGCCGATGCCGGGGTCGCAGCACCTGCTGGAGCTGGCGGCGGCCGTCGCCGACGTGCCCTAGATCTCATCTAGATACCCCATGGGGGTATGCTAGGCTGGGTGCATGGCACAGACGCGCGAGCACCTCGAGCTGCCCGTCGAGGGGATGAGCTGCGCTTCCTGCGCCGGCCGCATCGAGCGGCGGCTGAACGGCCTGGACGGCGTCCACGCCACCGTCAACTTCGCCACTGAGCGCGCGGCTGTCGATTTCGACCCCGGCCGCGCCGAACCGCGGCTGATCCTCAGCACCATCGAGGAGACCGGCTACCGGGCGCGCTTGCCCGGGGCCGACACGGCGCCCCCGCCAGCGGCGACCGACCGCAGGGTCGGCGTGCGGCTGGCCGTGTCGGCGACGCTGTCGCTGCCGGTGCTGCTGCTGGCGATGGTGCCGTCGCTGCAGTTCGACGGATGGCAGTGGATCTCGTTCGCGCTGACCACCGCGGTGGTGTTCTGGGGAGGCGCCGAGTTCCACCGTGCGGCGCTGAGCGCCTTGCGCCATGGCGCCGCCACGATGGACACGCTGATCTCGATCGGCACCCTGGCCGCGTGGGCGTGGTCGGCGGTCGCGATGTTGTTCCTGGACGCGGGCGGGCTGCACTACCGCATGTCGATCGACTGGTCGCTGCGGACCGGCGGCTCGCCCGGGGAGGATCTGTACCTGGAGGTGGCCGCGGTGGTCACGACCCTGGTGCTGGCCGGCCGCTTCTTCGAGGCGCGGGCAAAGCGCCAGGCCGGAGCCGCGCTGCGCGCGCTGCTGGAGCTGGGCGCGCCGGAGGCGACGCTGCTCGCGGACGGCCGCGAACGGCGCGTGCCCACCGCACAGCTGGTCGTGGGCGATAGTTTCGTGGTGCGGCCGGGTGAGCGCATCGCCACCGATGGGCTGGTGCTGGACGGCCGGTCGGCGGTCGACCGTTCGCTTCTGACCGGTGAGAGCGTGCCCGTGGATGTGGAGCCCGGCGACAGCGTCACCGGCTCCACCGTGAACGGTGAGGGACGGCTGGTCGTGCGGGCGACCGCGGTCGGCGCGGACACGGCCGTCGCCCGTATCGGCCGGATGGTCACCGCAGCCCAGAGCGGCAAGGCGGACGCCCAGCGGCTGGCCGACCGCGTGTCGGCCGTGTTCGTCCCGATCGTGATCGCACTGTCCGCGGCGGCGCTGGCGTTCTGGCTGCTTGACGGCGCCGGTGCCGCCGAGGCGTTCGGCGCCGCGGTGGCCGTGCTGGTGGTGGCGTGTCCGTGCGCGCTGGGCCTGGCCACGCCCACGGCGCTGCTGGTCGGCACCGGCCGCGGCGCCCAGCTGGGCGTGCTGATCAAGGGCCCCGAGGTGCTGGAACAGACGCGGCGCGTGACCATGATCGTGCTCGACAAGACCGGCACCGTCACGACCGGCCACATGCGCGTGGCCGAGGTGGTCGCAACCCGCGACGTGCCCGCCGCGCGGCTGCTGCAGCTGGCCGGTGCAGCCGCCGCCGCGAGCGACCACCCGGTGTCGCGGGCCATCGCCGAGCATGCCCGGGCCGCGGGCCCGCTGCCGGCGGCGTTCGAGGCGCGCACGCTGCCGGGGCGCGGCGCCGAGGCGAAGGTGGACGGCCACACGATCGCGGTCGGACGCGGCAGCGACCGGCCGCACGTGACGGGCGAGGATGGCACCGTCGCCGGCGTGATGTGCGACGGCGCTCCGATCGGCCAGATCCGGCTGACCGACGCGGTCAAGCCCGAGGCGGCCGAGGCGATCAACGAGCTGCGCCGGCTGGGGCTGGAGCCGTTCCTGCTCAGCGGCGACAACGACCGGGCGGTGGCGGCGGTTGCGCGCAGCGTCGGCATCGACCGCTACCGGGCCGGTGTGCTGCCCGAGGACAAGGCCACGGAGGTGCGGCGCCTGCAGGATACGGGTGCGGTCGTCGCCATGGTCGGAGACGGCGTCAACGACGCTCCCGCGCTGGCGCAGGCCGACCTGGGCCTGGCCATGGGCACCGGCACCGATGTGGCCGTCGAGGCCGGCGACCTGACGCTGGTGTCGGGCGACCTGCGTGCGGCCGGCGACGCGATCCGGCTGGCGCGGCGCACGCTGGCCGTGATCAAGGGCAACCTGTTCTGGGCGTTCGCCTACAACGTGGTTCTGATACCGCTGGCCTTCGCCGGCCTGCTGAACCCGATGCTCGCCGCGGCCGCCATGGCCTGCTCGAGCCTGTTCGTCGTCACCAACAGCCTGCGGCTGCGGAGCTTCCGCAGCCGCCGAGAGGAGCCGGCCTGATGCAGGGATACAGCGGGGAGAAGGACGCGATCAAAAAGCGGCTGCACCGGATCGAGGGCCAGGTGCGGGGGATCGAGCGGATGGTCGAGGAGGAGCGCTACTGCATCGACATCCTCGACCAGATCAGCGCCGTCTCGACGGCCCTCGAGAAGGTCGGGCTGCGGGTGCTGGACGGCCACGTCAACCACTGCGTCACCGACGCGTTGCGCTCCGGTGACCCGCAAGCCGCAGAGGCAAAGACGCAGGAGCTGTTGCACGCGGTGGAGCGGTTCGCGCGGGCGCGCTGAACCCGGGGCTAGGCTTGGCGGATGCCGATGGCCTACCCCGATCCCCCGCTCACGGACGGTGCCATCGCGCTTCGGCCATGGTCGATGCAGGACGTGCCCGAGGCGGTGCGCTGCTGCAACGAGGAGCAGATCCGCCGCTTCATCCCGCCGCTGCCGATCCCCTACACGGAGGACGACGCGATCGCGTTCATCGGCGCAGCCCAGCAGCGGCTCGAGGATGGCTCCGTGACGCTCGTGATCGGCGACGCCGCCGATGCCGCCCTGCGCGGCTCGATCGGCCTGCGCACCATCGCTCCCGGCGTTGCCCAGACCGGCTACTGGGTGGCGCCGGAGGCGCGCGGGCGTGGCCTGGCCGGCAGGGCGCTCGTGCTGCTGTCGCGCTGGGCGCTGGCGACGCTGCCCCTGATCCGTCTGCAGCTGTTCACCGACGTCGACAACCCGGCCTCGATGCGGGTGGCCGAGCGCGCCGGATTCGCACGGGAGGGCACGCTCCGCAACTGGTATGACCTGCGCGGCGAGCGGCGCGACGCGGTCATGTTCTCGCTATTGCCGGGTGAGCGACCGTGAACGCGGCCCCGGACCCGCCGCTGGCAGATGAGGCGGTGGCACTGCGGCCCTGGACAGACGGCGACGTGGACGAGCTGGTGCAATGCTGCAACGACCCCGACGTCCGCCGCTTCATCCCCGTGATCCCAATCCCCTACACGGCCGAGGACGCCCGAGCATTCGTGGCCCGCACGGTGACGGCGGGCGAGCTGAACCTGGCAGTCACCGACCGAGCCACCGGCGCGCTGCTGGGAGCGGTGGGCGTCGGGGTGAAGCCGTGGGATGCGGGCATGGCCGAGATCGGCTACTGGCTGGCTCCGGAGGCGCGCGGCCGCGGCGCCGCCACCCGCGCGCTGCGGCTGCTGTCCCGATGGACGCTGCGGGAATGGCCGATCGGCCGCGTGCATCTGATGGCCGATGTCGACAACACGGCCTCCCAGGCGGTGGCGGAGCGGGCTGGCTTCACGCGCGAGGGCGTGATGCGATCGGGCATGCTGGCGCGGGGCGTGGCCCGCGACCACGTCGTGTTCTCGCTGCTGCCGGGTGAGGCGTGATCCTGCGGCCCGATCCGCGCGGAACGCTGGCGATCGGACAGCCCGCGCACGCGTGGCTCTCGGGCCGCCTGGCCGAAGCCTGGCGCTGGCGGTTCGAGCCACTCGACGCCGTGCGCCTGGCGGCGCTCCAGCACGACATCGGGATGGCCGGCTGGGACGCGGCACCGGTGCTCGACCCGCGCTCGGGTCTCCCCTACTCCTTCACCTCGATGCCCCGGGCGATGCACGTCGAGCTGTGGAGCCGGGCAGCACGGCTGATGGTGGCCCAGAGCGGGTACGCGGCGCTGCTGGTATCGATGCACGGCACCGGCCTCTACGAGCGCTACGTCTCGGAGCAGGAGCGGGCGGCTGAGCCGGTGCGCGGCTACCTCGCGGGCGAGTACGCCTTCCAGCAGCGGCTGCGCGAGTCGCTCGGGACCGATGCGGCAGACGTCGCACGCAATGCGGCGCTGCTGCGCTGCTGGGACTGGCTGTCGCTGTTCCTCTGCACCGGAGCCGACCAGCAGGCGGCGTTCACCGCCGTCCCGACCGACGGCGAACCGGTCGATCTCGACCTGCGCTGGAGCGACGATGCGCGCACGCAGGCGGCGCTTGCGCCGTGGCCGTTCACCGACCCGGTGCTGGGGCTGCGGGTCGAGGCGCGACTGCTGAACGGCACCTACCCCGACCAGACATCGCTCGACGCCGCGCTGGCCGTCGCGCCGCTCGAGGTGCTCACGCTGGTGCTGTGTCCGGGATCAGCCGGTCAAGCATCTCCTCCGCAGCCGTGATGTCGTTCACCAGCGGGTGCGCCATCATCGCCTGCAGCGCCAGCCGGCGGTCGCCGGTGACGGCCGCCTCGGAGGCGAGCCGGGCGTGGGCGGTCAGCTGCAGCACCAGGCCCGCGACCTGCTCGGGCATCGGCCCCATCCGGTGGCGCTCGACGTCGAGGCCGCGCAGCGTGCACGGCACCTCCACGATCGCGTCGTCCGGCAGCCCGTCGATGGCTCCCCGGTTGGGCACGTTCAGCACGAACCGGCGCGGCTCGCCGGACAGCACCGCTGCCATCACGCCCACCGCGAAGTCGCCGTGCTCGGCGCTGAAGCGGCCGCCCAGCGGGCGGGGATCATCGCTGTCGGCCTGCTCGCGGTAGCTGGCCAGGATCGGCGGCAGCTCGGCCATGATCTCCTGCGCGCGGGTGCGGCCGCTGCGCCGATACCGCTCCAGCATCTCGTCGTGCATCGCGTAGTAGCCCAGGTAACGGCTCGGGATCAGGCCGTACAGCGGGAACAACCGCACCACCGGCACCCAGTAATCGCTGTCGACGTCCGCCGGGTCGAGCGCCTCCAGCAGCTCGAACACGAGCCCGGTCACATCCTCGCCACGCACGCGAACGGCGCGCGTCCAGGTGAGGTGATTGGTGCCCCAGATGTCGGTCTCCATATCGTGCGGATCGGCGCCGAGCAGGCCGGCCAGGAACGCGATCTCGCCGCCGTGCTGATCGCACAGCCCGATCGCGTTCACCCCGCCATGGCGGACGAGCGCATCGGTCACGAGCTGCACGGGGTTCGTGTAGTTCAGGAGCAGCGCGCCGTCTGCGGCGCCGCGGCGCATGCCGGCCGCGATCTCGAGCACGGTCGGGATCGACCGCATGGCCATGGCCAGGCCGCCGGGGCCGGTCGTCTCCTGGCCGATCACCCCGTACTCGGGCGGGATCGATTCGTCGCGATGGCGCGCCTCAAGCCCGCCCGGCCGGAAGCTGGTGAGCACGAAGTCGGCGCCGTCCAGGGCCTGCTGGAGGTCGCCGGTGGACGTCACCTCGAGCGGTGCCGCGGCGTGCGCGCGCAGGATCGAGCCGGTCAGGCGCCTCTGCACGTCGAGCGCATCCGCGTCAATGTCGTGCAGCACGAGGGTCGAGCCCACGAACCGCTGCGACTCGCGGGCAAAGCTGAACGCGAGCCCCGGCATGTATGCGGAGCCGCCCCCGATGATGGCGATCCGGGCCATCGGACAATCGTCCTAGGGCACGGCCCACAACGTCTCGACCTGCCGGACGGTGAGGCTCGTCTTGACGTAGCTCGGCTCGTTCGCGAAGGCGCCGTAGTAGTCGTTCGCGCAGTAGAGCTCGGTGCTGTCGCCTCCGGTGTCGAACGTGTAGTGGCTGCTGATCGCCCCGAGGCAGTTCCATCGCAGCCGGCCGCTGGTCTTCGATCCGCTCACGAGGCGGTAGAACTGGGGGACGACCCAGCCGCCCGCCGCAGGATGGACGTACTTGTACAACGTCGACCTCGGCGTGTACGCATATCTCGTCGCCAGCTTCGAGCAGGCCAGTCGCCTGTCGGTGCAGCGGCCGCCGTTGATGCTGTACACGTTGAGGAAGCCCGATCTCACGGTCGTGGTCGTGTTCGCGGCCCCGGAGTAGCGTCGACCGAGGCGATAGCCGCACTGCGTTCGAACCATCGTGTTCATCGCTGTGGTGTACTTGTTGTTCGGATACGCAAACAGCGGAATGGGGGCGTTCACGCCGTGCGCGACCAGCGCGTCCCTGGAGCCGCACGCCTCGGCTTTCTGCTGCGCCGTTGTCAGGCTTGTCATATTGGCGTAATCGCGGCTTGCCGAGGCCAGGTCGAAACGAGGGTACCTCGCACGGTAGGTCTTGAGGTCAGCCCAGCTGGGCATCTGGATCGGCTTGGGAAACGGCGACAGCGGCCTCGGTTCGATGCAGGTGCGCGCGGTCGCTGCAATCCACGAGGTCACAATCGTGCCGGTCAAGGACAGTCGTCGGCTGGAATGCCCGGCGAGCACGGTCGGAAGCGTGGACACGCCCGCGACCGGCTTGCAGTTCTGCGTTGCCGTCCATGCCGTGTGGGCCATCATCGGCGTCACATAGGCCGGCGCCGCTGCACCCGCACCATCCACCGCGGCCAGGAACGTGATCGCGGCACCACACACGGCCACACCACGACAGGCCATCATCACAGAACGCGCCTGCATCGGCGTAAGCGTACAGACCCGAACGGCATAATCGCGGCATGAAAAAAATCGGCCGCTCAGCCACGCGGTTTCCGCGTAACCAGGCGGTCGCCCTTGCCGTGGGAGCCGCTAGGCCGCGCCCTGGTGTGACACGGGTGTGACACGGGAACGGGTCAGTCGTCCAGCAGGACGTGGCTGTAGACGTCGAGCGTGACCGCGTGGCGGCTGTGTCCGACGTGGGCGGCGACGTTGGGCACCGGGACGCCGCGAGCGATCTGGACGCTGATGTAGCGGTGCCGGAAGTCGTGCGGGTGGTAGTGGGCGATCCCGGCCGACTGGCAGGCGCGGGTCATCGCGTTCTGGACGGCGGCCGGTGTCCCCGCGAATACGCGCCCGGTCTGGTCGTCTGGCGGCGTCGAACGGATGATCTCGTGGAGCAGGTCGCTGTTGATTGGTACCCAGCGCCTGGCCGCTTTCGTCTTGCCTTTGCGGACGATCAGGCGCTCCCCGGCGCGGTCGATGTCTCCCCACTCGACGGCCAGGATCTCGCTGATCCGCATGCCGGTCTCGGCCAGCGCGGTGAGCAGCAGTCGCCAGCGGGCCGGTGCGTGCAGGATGATCAGCTCGACGTCCTTGGCGCTCGGGGGCGTGATCTGTTCTCGCTCTTGGCGCGGCAGCCTGATCTTCGGGTCGCGTGCCGGGTTCGGGTCGGCCCCGGCGTAGTCGAGCACCTGCCGGAGCGTCGCCACGTAGCGCCGGACGGTCGATGGTTTCAGGGCGAGCCCGGTGACCCACTCCTGGACCTGCGTCGGGGTGATCGCTTGCGGATCCTGCTCCCCGAACGCCGGCCGGATCATGTTCAGCTGCGAGTCGAGGTTCTTGTGCCAGTCGTGCCACGGCCGAGTAGACGGCGACGGCCGCTAACCGCCCGTACGGGGGGTGTGCCTAGTACCACCCCGCGCAATCCATGCACGGCTGGTCTTTAGGGGGAAACAGGACGTGTGTGACGCGGCCTGGACCACTGCCTGGGCTGTCTCCCGGCAAGGGACGGCCCAGGCTGGGTGCTTCCATTGCACCATTTGGCCCTCGCCCCAGCTCCACCGGCACCCCATCGGCCGGGACTGCTCGCGGGTGAACCAACCTGTGCGAGCAGTCCCGGCGAGGACCGCGGTCAGAGCTGTTTTACCCCGCGTCGGGTAGAACGGACTCAGTGGCGGCTAGGGCTCGGCGGTGCCACTCGGAACGAGCGACCGCCGATAGTCATCCGCGTCGAAACGTGTCGGTTGAACACGGAGCTCCCGCACGTGCCAGGAATATTCGCCAACACCCAGTAGTCGATGCTATCGCCGCTGCCCGTGTAGTCGAGGCCACTGGTGTCGAAGTAGCCGCCGAATCCATCGTCATACAGGTAGCTCGGGTACTGCGTGACCGGGAACGACGTGTTTATACAACGGTTCACCCACGAGAGGTTCGCGAGCTGCTTCTTGACGGTCAGATCGTACGAGTGAAGCGCGTTTAGATGAGCGTTGACGCACTTGAAGTTGGAACACCTCGCAGGCCACCTCGCCGCCGCCTGGGATGTTCCGGCGGTGCTTAACAGCGCTGCCCCCACAATCAATGCAATAACCAGTATCCGTCGCACTTGCTCTCCCGTGGTTGACAACCGGACGGCCACCCTGTCACACGCCTCGGTCGTCGCCTTGATTCCGGGACGGTGACGCCGGCGTCTGCGTCGGCGGACCCGGGGGTTCAGTCCTTGCCTGGGGTTGAAGCAGGACTCGCCATTCCCAGCGTCCTCCGGCCAGTGCAGGAGCTGTCTCCCTGGTTTGGAGGGGGTGAGCTGGGCGTTTCCATTGCCCGCGGCGGCAGCGGGCTAACCGTGTCGCTCAGATCAGCAGCGGACGTGCCCAGTGCTTGTGCCCGTGTAGTGACAGCGGTCTTTGCGGGTCCCGCTTGCGTTCTTGAGGGTGGCGGTGTCGCCGGTGTTATTCCAGACGTAGTTTCGGAGCCCCCAGTACTTCTTGCCGCGGGTGTCGGTGCTCCGTCCGGTGTGGACGGTGACTGTGCACTTGGCGCAGAGTCGGTAGGAGGATGCGAACGTGTACACGTGGTGGTTTGAGTCTCGGATCGTCCAGTCGCCGATCGCCTTGGAGTGAGTGCCGCTGTTGTGGATGCGGATGTACTCGTTGTTGATCTGGCGGTTGGTGAGGGTGTCTTTGCCGGGTGGGTTGTAGTAGATGTAGCTGATGCGGATCGCTGCGATTGCCGGCGAGGCCGCGGCCAAAGCGCCGGCCGTGGTGACGACCAGGATCGCCGCTCGTGTCTTCTTGGACATTTCGTTTCCTCCCTGCCTCGGACAGCGGCCACCCTACTCCTGTTCGGTTGAGGCGACAAGGCTGTCAGGTCATCGCGCGTTGCGCTGCGGCGTTGACGATCGCGGCGACGACCTGCCCGTTTGGCACCTTGAACAGTGGCACTGTCTGGCGGTTGGTCATGTTGAAGCTGACGCCGTCGCTGAAGACGTTCAGGTTTGCGAGCTTGGCGTACGGCAGGTCGAGGGTCTTTCGCTGCCCAGCGAATACGACGCGCAGCGAGGTCATCCAGAGACGCCCCTGGTCGGCGACCTGTAACTGGGTGCCAACGACGACGCTCTTGCCACGGAACGACCCGGTGCGGTACCTGACGCCTTTGACGATCGGGATGCTGACTCCGCGCGAACCGCCGCGAAACTCGCGCAGCGTGACCTCCTTCATCAGCGACGCGGGCATCACGTAGTGCGCCGTCTCGCCAGACTTGAGCATGATCGAGGCTTGCGAGGTGACGTCCGGAAGTCGACCGTCGTTGACCTTCGCGATCATCATTCGATCAACGAGGTCTGGGAAGCGCTTGATCCATTCTTGGGCGGTGATGCCCTGCGCCTGTGCCCAGGCGTACAGCTGCGTCTCCTCCGTCTCGGACAGGATGTCATCGGCCAACGCCTGCTCCACATGCGCGCGGAAGTCTCGGTCCCGATGCCGCTTCCCGAACAGGCCACCATACGGCGAGGACTCCGCTACGGGCGATACCGCAGCCGGCGCGGCGGGTTCTAGTGTCGCTGAAGACGCCGGAGCAGCAGGCTGCACGGCTGCTCCGCACGACGAGCAGAAACGGGCATCGTCAACGAGTTTGGATCCGCAGGCGGCGCAATACGGCATGGCGGCAAGCCTACTTGAACCCCGACACGACTCCTTCTCGACCCACGGCCCATGATCGCTCGGATAGCGGTTCACCGTCACGCGTGCGCTAGGCTCGCCGCGTGGCTTTTTGCATCATGTGCGGCGAGGACATTGCAGAGGCGCAGTTCTGTACGTTCTGTGGCGCGGCGCAGACCACGGGTAGCGACCCCGAGAGGACCGGGTGGAAGGACAAGATCCAGCAGGTCGCTCAACAGGCAACTCAACAGGTCAAGCGGGACACGGGCGGGCCGGCGATACCAGGAGCCGCGAGTGCTACGGCCTGGAAGGCCCGTGGCGCGGATGTCACCGCAGCCGAAGCCGCCGCCGGACTGCGCTGGCATGGCATGAGCCACGAAGCAGGACGGAATGCACACGTAAGCCTCTTTTCCGACCGTATCGAACGCGAGAAGCCACGCGGTCTCTTTAGCGTGTCGAGCGCCGCCCAGGATCACGAGGTGATCCCGATCCGGAGCGTCACGAGCGTGAACATCAAGAAGGACGGGTTGACGTTGAGCAAGGTCACGGTGAAGTCTGGCGGCGGCGAGATCCCGTTCCGGTTTCGCCATGAGGATGCGCAGAGCTTCAGGAGCGCGATCATGCCGCTCGTCATCGCTGCTGGTCAACCGCAGAGCCAGGCGGTGCCCGCTCCGACCGCGGAGCCTGATGTGGCGGATCAGATCACAAAGCTTGCCGAACTCCGAGACGCGGGGATTGTGTCCGAGGAGGAGTTCCAAACGAAGAAAGCGGAGCTGCTGAAGCGAATGTGATCGCGCTCGCACCCGCAGCTCGGCCGAGTCCTTGCTTGCTCACCCCGCGAAGCGTAGGCTCGTTGCGATCCTCACGAGAGGAGAAGCAATGAGACGGCTGACGTGCTTCGTGGGAAGGCACAAGTGGGAACGCCGCCAAGACGGGCGCGAGCAGTATTGGGCGTGCACTTACTGCCACAAGGAACGCAACCTGCCCGGCCCGCCTGACGCGCACGCCCCGGTACATGGAGGGGAGAACAGCGGATAAGGCGGCGCTATGTAGCGCGGGCCGGGTCGTTATCCCTTCACGGCTGGGCAGGCTGCCTTCTAGGACTCCAGCGGGCTCGTGATCATCCGCCCTGGTGTGACACGGGTGTGACACGATCGCGCCTCGGCTGTCTGCCGCCCGCATGGTTGCGTGAGCGGGATAATCGCGGCATGAAGCTGCCGCTCCCGGTCCCGGCGCCCTACGACTTCGAGCGCTCGACCTTCCGGTTCCGGATGTTCGGCGACGACCTTGCCAGCCGCTGGCTGGGTGGCGGCCTGCATCGAGTGTTGCGGTCGGGCCTGCCGGTTCGCATCGAGGCCGACGGGCTCACGGCCTACGGCGCATACACCGACCGCGATCGCGACGAGGTGGCGCACCTGCTGGGGGCGGGCTTCGACATCGACGCGTTCGCACAGGCGTTTCCGGCGCTCGCGGCCCGCGCTCCAGGATTTCGGCCGCCGCTGCTGGCCGATCCGTTCGAAGCGATGGTGACCGCCGTCACCGCGCAGCAGATCTCGCTACGGGCCGCGGCGGTGATGCGCGCGGCGCTGGTGCGACGGCTGGGACAGCGCGTCGACCATGATGGTTTCGAGTGGTGGCGCTTCCCGCAGCAGCACGACGTGCGCGGCGCCGACCTGGCCGGCCTCAAGCTGTCGGCGATGAAGATGCGGTCGATCGCGGCGCTGGCAGGCGCCGACCTGGATGTCGCCCATCTTGACAACGACGCGGTGATTGCGCACGTGACCCGGCTGCCCGGAATCGGACGCTGGACTGCTGACTGGCTGCTGGCGCGTTGCCTGGGGCGGCGCGATGTTGTCGCGGCGGGCGATCTGGCCGTGCGGAAGGTGGTGGCGGCCTGGTTCTCCGACGATCCGATCTGGCCCGAGCCGCGCGTTCGCGAGGCGATGGCCGCCTTCGGTGAGCATACGAATCTGGCCGTGCACTACATGCTGACGCCCGTCGGCGGCTGAAATCGCGTTGCCCCACGGCTATTGACACGAGCACGAAACGGGGTACGGTGCACGTGTCGTTGGCATGGGGTTTGCCGCACCCTTGCCGTGGCTCTGTTCGAGGCTCTGGGGGAGTCCGTATGGGGGCAGGCAACCGTCTGCTGGTGAGGTTTATACAGGCGTCCGCAGTGCTGATAGTGGCCGGGCTCTGCATGGCGGCGGTCGCGCTGGGTTGGGCGGCCTACGAGCTGCGTGGGCTGTCGAGCGATATCTCGCAGTCGCACGCGCGGCTGCCGGCGCCGGTGCGCGCGGTGCTGCCGGTCAACCCCGGCATCCTCGACCACCCGCAGGTGACACTGGTGCGCTACAGCTCCGGGATCTCCTCCGGCGCGGTCGTGCTGTTCTCGACCGTCCCTGACCAGAACCTGGCCGCCTTTCTGACGCTGCCTCCCAGCACCCGCGTGAACGGCTCGCCGCTCGACGATCAGACCACTCCCAAGGCGATCGAGGCGCTCCGGACAGCGGGCATCACGGTCGACCATGTGGCGCTGATCGACCCGGCTCGGGTCGGCCCCCTGGTGGACGGGCTGGGCGGCATCACCGTCGACAACAAAACCACGTTTGTGGCACTCACCTCAGACGGCCGCGAGCTGCGGTTCGACAAGGGCAGGCTGGATCTGGACGGTGATCGCGCCAACGCCTACATCCAATCGGCAACCACGCGGGAGGAGCTGGAAAAGGCTAGTGAGGCCGTGCTGGCGGGCATCGTGCATAAGGTGCTGAGGCCGGCAGGGTTTCGGCGGATGCAGACGATCGGCGGTGTGCTCGCCCACTCGGTTGCGACGGATCTGACCGGTGCGGACGTGGTCGGTCTGGTCGAGCTGCGCCTACGCGGCGGCGCCACCTACCAGTGCCAGGTGCCGCGGCACAGTCCGATCGGGGGGTACCGGGCGACCGTCGACCAGTTCCTGGGCAAGGCGACGAGCCCCGACGCAGCCTGCAGAGTTAACCACGTCGACAGCGCACAGCTGGCGCCGCCGGTGACCGTCGTCCGCGCCATACAGCGCTACGGCTGGCACCTGTTCGCGGTGGCGGCGCTGCTGCTGATGCTGGTGGCGGCGATCGTGGCCGTGTTGCTGGTCGTGCGGTGGCCGAAGGCCGGCCGGCCTCCGCCCAAGGGAATACTGCCGCCGCTGCGGCGCCTGGGCCCGTAGTCACCCGCCGGCGATAGCGAGCACCCCGGCCAGCGCCAGACCGACACCGGCCCGCTGGCCGCTGCTGAGGCGCTCGTGCAGGCGCACGTGCGCGAGCGCGACCGTGACCAGGGGAAAGAGCGATCCCAGCACCGCCACGATGCTCAGGTAGCCGTGCGTCGTTGCTACCGCGAAGCCGGCGTTGGCGGTGACGTCCAGCAACCCCACCAGCACCAGGGCCGGCAGCGCGGCGCGGGCGAACGCCGGCCGCATCACCAGAGCCGCGGCGGCGAACACGGTGACCGAAGTGATGCGTGCCGTGGCGACACCCCACAACGGATCGGCGCGGGCGGCGTGATCCAGCGCCACCAGCTGCAGCCCCAACGCCAGCGCGGCCACCAGCGCCAGCGTCACCCCGGCGCCGCGGACGGTGCCTCCCCCGGCCGAGGGCTCGCGCGACACCAGGACGACCCCGGCCAGAGCCGCGCCGATGCCGGCCAGCTGCACGGCGCTCGGCCGCTCACCGGTGGCCAGGCCAACGACCACCGGCACGATCGCGCTGGTGGCGAGGATCGGCGCCGCCACGCTGATCGCTCCCAGCGTCATGGAGCGGTAGAACGACGAGACCGCCACCACGCCGGCCAGGCCGGCCAGCACGCCGGGCAGCGCCGCGCCCGTGTCGTACCCTCCGGTGCGGACCGCGGCCACCAGCACGACTCCCGTCAGGCCCACGGCCTGGCTGACCAGCACCACCACCAGCAGCGGATGCCGGCGGCTGAGCGACCCGCCCATGAAATCGGCCACGCCCCAGCACAGCGAGGCGATCAACGCCAGCGCTACCGCCATGCGCGCACCGCTATCTGAACGCCGTCACCAGGCTGCGGCCGATGCGATCGTGCACCTCCGACGTGGGGCGGCTGCCGCGCTGCTCGAGCGCCATCAGCACCGCGCCCACCACCGGTGGCGCCTCCAGCCTGGTCAGAAGCGCGGTCGGCACCTCGGCGGCGATGCGCTGCTCGAGCAGCTCGCTGCGGCCGTGGAACAAGCCGCCGCTCATCACCAGCTCGAACGGCTCGTGATCGATCGCCAGCCTCGATGCCACCACCCGCGCCGCCTCGCCAAGCTGTGCTCCCGCCCACTCGACGATCTCGATCGCGACCTCGTCGCCGCGCTCGGCGTGGCGCAGCACCAGCGGCGCCGCGTTCGACTCTCGCTCGCCGCCGCGGCTGTACTCCTCCAATAGCTGCGCCACGGAGGCGGCGCCCATCAGCTCGCATAGCCCCTCGCTCAGGGACGTGGCTGGCCCGCGCCCGACGTACGCCTTCGCAACCGCCCGCAGGGCGGCCTCGCCGACGTCGGAGGCGCTGCCCTCGTCGCCCAGCAGCCTGCCCAGCCCGAGCGTGCGGTACGTCTCTCCGGCGCTGTTGCGTCCTGCGGCAACGGTGCCGGTGCCGGCGATCACCACCACGCCCCAGGGTGCCCGCACCCCTGCGCGAAGCGCGATGAAGGAGTCGTTCATGATGGTCGGCGAAATGCTGAGCCGGAGTGCCTCGAACGCTCCCTCCAGCCGCGGAACGTCGGACGGCCAGTCGACACCGGCGAGGCCAAACACGGCCGCCTCCAGCTCGGAACGGGGCAGGTCGGCGCCGACCATGGCGCGCTCGATCGCGTCGCCGATGCTGTCCGATGCTCCGCGCAGCCCCACCGTCTCCCAGTTGCTGGGGCCGGCGGTGCCGGCGCCGATCAGCGTGCCGTTCTCGTCGCAGATAGCGGCGTGCGTCTTGGAGCCGCCGCCGTCGACACCAAGGACGGCGGTCATCGGATGCCCGCCGATCGGTACGCGCGCTCGACGGCGTCCATCACCACCGCTCCGTCCTCACCGCTGGGCCGCGGCTGCCGGCCCTGCGACACGGCGTCGATGAACTCCGCCACCTGGGCGCTGTACATCGGCTGCGCGCAGTGCTCGTAGCCTTCTGGGCCCTCCGTGAAATCCCATATGCGCGCGTACCCGGCCGTGCCATACACCTCGGTATCGGCCTCCAGACCGGCGAGATGAGGGTGCCACCATCCCGACTCGACCAGCGAGCTGGTGCCGTTCGCCCATCCGATCAGGAGCAGCCCGTCGTCGTCCACCGCGTAATCGCCGTAGCGCGTGGCGATGCGGGCGCAGACCGTCTCCAGGGCCGGGTCGCCAAGCAGGAACCGCACCGTGTCGATGGCGTGCACGCCCATGTCCAGCAGCGCGCCCCCGCCGGCCAGCTCGGGGTCGGTGAACCACCCCGAGGGGCCCCACCCCGCGTGCACGCCGTAGCCGCGCGTCTTGGTGATCTCGCCCAGCTCGCCGCCTGCGATCCGCGCCCGCAGGGCGCGCACGTCGTCGTGGAAGCGCCAGCAGTGCGCCACCATCATCCGCCTGCCCGACGCGGCCGCGGCCTCGTTCATGGCCTCGGCCTCGGCCAGCGTGCGGGCCATCGGCTTTTCCACAAGCACGTGCTTGCCGGCCTCCAGGCAGGCGATCGCCTGCGGCGCGTGCAGGGCGTTGGGCGTGCCGATGATGACAGCGTCGATGTCGGGGTCGGCCGCCAACTCTCGCCAGTCGGTGGTGATGCGAGGGATGCCGTGCCGCTCGGCCAGGGCCGCCAGCGATGCCTCACGCCAGTTCGCGGCCGCCACCAGCTCGCCGCCAGGGTGCTCGAGCACGCCACGGGCGTGGAAGTCCATGATCCAACCGGAGCCGAACAGGGCGATGCGCACCGGGGCAACCTACCCCTTGACGCCGGTCAGCGTGATCCCTTCGATGAAGACGCGCTGGGCCAGGAAGAAGATCACGATCACGGGCAACATGAAGATCAGAGCCGCGGCCATCGTCAAGTTCCAGTCGACGTGGTGGATGCCGCGGAAGGCCGACAGCGCCACCGACAGCGTCTGCGAGTCGGGGCTCTGGGCCAGGTACACCAGCGGCCCGTAGAAGTCGTTCCAGGCGTAGATGAAGTTGAACAGGGCGACCGCGACGATGGCCGGCTTGGCCAGAGGCACGATCACCTTCCACAGGATCTGCAGCTCGTTGGCGCCGTCCACCCGCATCGCCTCCGAGAGCTCCTTGGGGATGGTCATGAAGAACTGGCGCAGCAGGAAGATCGAGAAAGCGTCGCCGAAGAAGCTGGGGATGATCAGGGGCTTCAGCGTTCCGATGAACTGGATCCCCGTCCACTCGTGGAACTGCTTGGCCCACAGGATGTAGAGCGGGATGGACGTCACCTGGTTGGGCAACATCAGCGTCGAGAGCACGAGCAGGAACACGATGTTGCGGCCGCGCCAGTCGATCCGGGCGAAGGCGTAGGCCACCGGCACGCAGCTGCAGACGACCCCGACGGTCGACAGGCCGGCGTACAGGAACGTGTTCCAGGCATATTGGGCGACGTTGATGTCGTGGAACACGGTGCTGAAGTTCGACCACATGAACGGGTTCGGCCACAGCGAACCGGTCAGCGCCTGGTTGTCGCTCTGCAGGGCCGTGAAGAACATGTAGACGACCGGGAACAGGAAGGCACAGGAGACGGCGATCAGCACGCAGTGGTTGGCCACCATCATCAGGAACCGGCGCCTGCGCACGGCCGCCGGACGCCGCCGCGTGGCGATCGGGATGCCGGAGCGGGGCTGTGCGACCTGGGCTATGACAGACCCCCGCCATAGTGCACCCAGCGCCGCGAGGTCAGAAGCAACACGGCGGTCAGTGCCATCGTCGCGACGAACATCACCCAGGCCATGGCCGAGGCGTAGCCCATGTGGAAGTAGCTGAAGGCCTGCTCGTAGAGCCAGACCGAGTAGAACAGGAGCGAGTTGTCGGGGGAGCCAACGCCGCCACTAGCCGTGGTGGAGCTGACGTAGGCCTGGTCGAAGTACTGGAAGCCGTCGATGATCCCGATGATCAGCGTGAAGAAGATCACCGGCGTGAGCATGGGCAAGGTCACGTAGCGGAACCGCTGCCAGGCGTTGGCGCCCTCGATCGCGATCGCCTCGTACAGGTCACGGGGCACGTTCAGCAGGCCCGCCAGGTACAGCACGATCGCATCGCCGATCCCCCACAGCCCCAGGATCAGCAGCGCCGGCTTCGCCCAGGTGGGATCGAAGAACCAGAGCGGCTGGTTGAGGCCGATGTGGCCGAGGAACTGGTTGATCGGGCCGGTGGCGGGGTTGAACAGGTAGACGAAGACCAGCGAGGCGCCCACCGTGGGCGCCATCGACGGCATGAAGAACAGCGTCCGGTAGCCGTTGACGCCGCGCTTGGGCCGGGTCAGCAGCATCGCCGTGATGATGCCGAAGAAGATCCGCAGCGGCACGCCGAAGACGATGATCCACAGCGTGTTCTGGACGGATGTCCAGAAGAAGGGGTCGCCCTGGTTGGGCTGGCCATTCAGGGTCAGCTTGCCGAACATGAACCGGTAGTTGTCGAGCCCGATCCAGTGCGGCGAGGTCAGCAGGTCGTAGTGCGTGAACGAGTAGTAGAAGCTGAGCACCATCGGCCCCATCGTGAACGCGACGAAGCCGATGATCCACGGCGACAGCAGCAGCAGCACCGTCAGGTACTTGCGCAGCGACGCCCTACGCCGCGCACGCCGGCGTTCTGCCGGCGTGCGCCGCGTGTAGGGCGCCGTGCTGGGGGCAGCCAGTGCTACGGAGCCGTCCCCTGAGTGAGCTGGTTGTCGATGTTCTGGTCAAGCGTGTTCAGCTGCGACTCGAGCTGCGAGTCGGGGATCTTGCCCGCCTGCCACTTGTCCTCGAACGTGTCGAGCAGGTTGGCGTATCCGCCGCCGGCCGCCTGCAAGGGCGGTGCGAATGCCGACTTGGGGTTGACCCAGGCCTTCAGGAACACGTCGAACTGGGGCGGCAGCGTCAGGGAGGGAGACGCGATCGCAGCCCTGGTGGTGGGCACGTTTCCGACCGCGTTTGCCATCTGCACCAGGTAGTTGGTGTCGGATGCCAGGTACTTGACCAGCAGCCATGCCTGGTCGGGGTGCTTGGCGCCCTTGGGGATGCCGACGATGGTGCCGCCGACCCGCGAGGAGCCGTACTGGTCGGGGTGTGAGGCATCGGCCGGGAACGGCACGGTGCCGTACTGGAGGTTCGGGGCGCCGCGCTTGATGAACGCAGTGCGCCACTCACCGTCGAACGTCATCGCCACCTTGCCGGTCTGGAATGCGTTGCTGTTGTTGAACTCGTTGTTGGTATTGGCGGCGAAGAACTTGGTGATGTTGTCGTAGCCGTACCAGTCGATCAGCTGCTTCTGCCAGCGCAACGCGGCCGCCCAGCCAGGATCGGTGCCGAGCACGGCCTTGTTCGAGCTGTCGAACCACTTTGCGCCCCAGGCGTTGGCGAGATCGCCGGGCCCGAGCTCCTCCCACTGGTTGAGCGGCACGAACCCGGCCACCTTGATGGTGCCGTCGGGGTTGCGCACGGTCAGCTTCTTGGCGTCGGCCATCAGCTCGTCCATGGTCTTGGGCGGCGTAAGGCCGGCCTGCTGGAGCATCTTCGTGTTGTAGTAGAGGCCGAAGGCGTCGGTCAGCGACGGCAGCGCGCACTGCTTGCCGCCGGAGTTGGTGTAGGTGATCGCGCCGGGAGCGAAGTCGTTGATGTTGAGATGGTCGGCCTGCATGTAGGGCGTCAGGTCCTGCCAGAGGCCGGTCGAGCAGTACTGGCCGATGTAGTCGGGGCCGAACGGCATCGCCACGTCGGGCGCGTTGCCGCCGTTGATCGCGTTGATCAGGTTCGGGTCGAACGTGTCGTTGGGGGTGTTGGGCTGCACGATCTGCTTGACCGTGATCCACGGGTACTTCTTGGTGAAGCCCTTGAGGGCATCGTTGAAGGGCTTACCCTCCTGACCGCTCCACAGATCCCACATGGTGATCGTGACCGGTGTCTTGTCGAGCGTGGTGGCAGGGCCGCCCGAGCTGCTGGAGCTGGAGCTTCCCCCGCCGCAGCCTGCTGCAACAACCAGCATGGCCAGCGAGCTCAGGGCGAGCAATCGCGTTCGTCTCATCGGTGTGGCCTCCTGACCTTTCATCATATGACGGCGATCCGGGAGAGGGGTTTGCGGGTGAACAACTGCTCCTGCGCCGCCTGCAGGGCGGTGCTGACGGCTCCGTGCAGGACGGCGTCGGCGCCCAGCTGGGTGGTGGCGAGGCGCAGGCGGAACGGTGAGATCTCGCGGAGGCGGGCGTCGACGGGCGCCAGCAGGTCGGGGTTGCTGCCGATCCCTCCGCCCAGGATCACGAGCTCCGGATCGAGCACGGGCGCGACGGCGGCGATCGCGAGCGCAATGCGGTCGGCCTCGCGGCGGACGACGGCCGCGGCGTCGGCGCTGCCGCGGGCGGCCGCCGCGAACACCGACTTGGGCGAGCGGGCCGGCCGCAGGCCTGTTGAGCGGGCGTCGCGCATCACGGCCGAGGCGCCGGTCTGCTCCTCGAGCATGCCGCGGCGGCGGAAGCCGGCATCGCCGGGGTCACCGGTTCCCACGGGCATGTAGCCGATCTCGCCGGCGGCGCCGCCGGCGCCGCGGTAGAGCTCGCCGTCGATCACGATGCCCATGCCCACGCCGGTGCCGACCCACAGGAACACGAAGGTGCCAACGTCGCGGCCGGCGCCGTGGGCGCGCTCGCCGAGGGCGGCCAGGTTGACGTCGTTCTCGAAGCTGACGGCCGTGCCCAGCTCGTCGCGGATGGCGCCGACCAGGCCCTGGCGGCCCCAGCCGGGCAGGTTGGGGGCATGGGCCAGCAGGCCGCGAGAGGGATCCAGCACGCCGGAGCTGCCGACCGTGGCATGGGTCACCTGGCGCCAGCGCAGGTCGCCCTGGCTGGCCACGCCGTGTGCGATCTCGCCGATCTGGGCGACCAGCGCGCCCGAGCTGCGCGAGCGCGCACGCTCGTCGCGGCGGGCGATGATGGTGCCGGTGATGTCGGCCAGCGCCGCCCTCACCCAGTGCGCGCCGACGTCGATCCCGACCACCCATCCCGACTCGGGATTGAGCTCGTAGAGCACGGCGCTGGGGCCCTTGCCGCCTGTGGCGCGGCCGACCTCGTGGACGAGGCCGGCGTCGACCAGGCCGCCCAGCGCGAGCGAGACGGTCGGCTTGGA
>Ga0068856_100001216_pt1 | contig 26989 bp, 22 predicted proteins | sample KBSCornC62_FD_66595 | JGI IMG/M metagenome (GOLD analysis project Ga0068856, IMG submission 66595) | Corn rhizosphere microbial communities from Kellogg Biological Station, Michigan, USA - KBS Corn C6-2 | ecosystem: Host-associated > Plants > Roots > Rhizosphere > Soil ... | reverse complement strand
CGCCCGGGCGGAAGCATTGTAGACGACCACGTCAGGGTTGCCGATTTCGCGCTCGACCAGGCCGAACAGCCGCTCGACCTCGTCGGGATCGGTGGCGTTGCAGGCAAAGGCTTTTGCACCGGTCTCGCTGCACAGCGCGCCGAGTTTTTCGACTTTCCGCGCGGCGAGCGCGACGCGAATGCCCTCGCGGGCGAACAGCCGCGCCAGCGAGGCGCTGAGGCCCTCGCCGGCGCCGACAATGAGGGCGGTCTTGTATTTTGGGGTTTCCATGGGCGCGATCCTCGTTGGGCGGGAATCGTATCTAGGCGCACAATGCGGCAAGGCAAGCCGCCCTCCACCCGAGGGGCGAGCGTACCTTAAGGAGCCGACAGCCCGGACACTGGGATTACCCTCCAATTATGCAGGGGTTGACGGCTTGATCGCCTGCTTTATCGGTAGATGATCCATAGCACCGGCCATGCCGGGCGAAATCAACAAGAGCCGAACATGCAGCCACACGAGCAGGATCGCTTGCAGGATCACAGCATCTCGGCCGACCGGCCCGGACTGCTCGCGCCGGATACCTCGGGAATGAATTTTTATCGCGCCGATCCCGCGCTGACCGATTTGCTGCGGCTGCATCTGCCCGACGCGATGTTTCGCCACATCGAGCCGCATCTCGACCGGCTGGGCCGGCTTGCCGGCGGCCACCTCGACGAATGCGCGCGGCTTGCCGATCGCCATCCGCCGGTGCTGCATCAGCGTGACCGGTTCGGGCGCGACACGCAACATATCGAATATCATCCGGCCTATCGCGAACTGGAGAAGGCGGCGTTCGGCGAATTCGGCATTCACGCGATGTCGGTCCGCAAGGGAATCCTCGGCTGGCCGGACAAATATCCGGTGGTGGCAAAACACGCCTTCACGTTCCTGTTCAACCAGGCCGAGTTCGGCCTGGGCTGCCCGATCAACGTCACCGACGGTTGCGCCAAACTGCTCAACAATTTCGGCAGCGAGGAATTGAAAGCGCGCTATCTCGACGGCCTGACCCAGACCGATATGAGCCGGCTAACCCAAGGCGGCCAGTTCATGACCGAAAAGGAAGGCGGCTCCGACGTCGGCACGCTGACCACGACGGCGGTGCCGGAAGGCGATCATTGGAGGCTACACGGCGAGAAATGGTTCTGCTCCAATGCCGACGCCGAAGTGGTGATGTTATTGGCGCGGCCCGAGGGCGCGGGGCCGGGCACCCGCGGCGTCGGCCTGTTCCTGATGCCGCGGCGGCTGGAGGACGGCTCGCAAAATCACTACCGGATCGTGCGGCTCAAGGACAAGCTCGGCACCCGCTCGATGGCCTCCGGCGAGATCAAGCTGGAGGGCGCGATCGCGTATGCGGTCGGCAAGCTCGATCGCGGATTTGTGCAGATGGCCGAAATGGTCAACTCGTCCCGGCTGTCCAACGGCGTCAAATCCACCGCGCTGATGCGGCGCGCGCATCACGACGCGATGACGGTGGCGCGCAACCGCGTGGTATTCGGACGGCGCATCATCGACCTGCCGCTGGCGCGACGGCAACTGATGAAGATCATGCTCGCTACCGAACAGGCGCTGTCGATGAGTTTCCTCACCGCCGATGCACTCGACCGCGCCGAGGCCGGCAGCCAGGACGCGGCGGCGTTGTTGCGGATCCTGACGCCGACGCTGAAATTCCGCGCCACCCGCGATGCCCGAAAAGTCTGTGGCGATGCGCTGGAGATGCGCGGCGGCATCGGCTACATTGAGGAATTCGCCACCGCGCGGCTGTTGCGCGACGCCCATCTCGGCTCGATCTGGGAAGGCACCGGCAATATCGTGGCGATCGATACGCTGACGCGCGCGGTCGGCCGCCATGGCGCCGACAGCGCGCTCGCCGCCGATCTCCACGCCCGGCTCGACGACAGCGCCAATGTGCCGCAGGCATGGCGTGATCGCCTGCGAGAGCTCAGCGATCGCGCGGTCGGCTTTGCCCGCGAGGTCGCGAGCCGCTCGGACAACGAAGCCGAGGCGCGGCGCGCCACTTCGCTGCTGTATCATGTCGCCAGCGCCGTCGCGCTGGCCTGGGAGGGCGGCCGGATTCACGACATGCGCGGCGATGCGCGCCGGCTGTTGCTGTCGCGCATGGTGGTCGATCACAGGATCGCGGCGGGCGATCCGTTCCGGCTCGCGGAAAATACCGCGCAGCGCACCATCACGGCTCATCTGCTCGGCGATCGCGATGTCGGCATGGTCGAGGTTGGCGAATTGCTTTCGGCGGCGTAGGCTTCGCACCAATGCTGATTTTAAAAACAACATAAACGGGAGGATTTGATGAAGGCCGCCGTCCTGCACGAAGTCAACAAGCCGCTGGTGATCGAGGATGTCAGCGTACCCAATCCCGGCCCGCGCGAAGTCTTGATCCGCACCCGCGTTGCCGGCCTCTGTCACTCCGACCTGCACTTCATGGAAGGCCTGTATCCGCATCCGCTGCCGGCGGTGCTGGGCCATGAATCCGCCGGCGTCGTCGAAAAGGTCGGTTCCGACGTCAACTACGTCAAACCCGGCGATCACGTCGTGACGTGCCTCTCGGTGTTCTGCGGCACCTGCGACAATTGCACGACCGGCCGCACCGTGCTGTGCACCGACACGACGGTAAAAATGCTGCCCGGCCAGTCCAACCGGCTGTCGTGGGCGCGCTCGGAAAAACTCAACCAGTTTCTCAATCTGTCGTCGTTCGCCGAGCAGATGCTGGTGCATGAGAACGCCATCGTCAAAATCCGCAAGGACATGCCGCTCGATCTGGCGGCGCTGATCGGCTGCGGCGTCATCACCGGCTACGGCGCGGTGGTGAATACCGCCGGCGTCAAGGCCGGCGAGACCGTGGTGGTGATCGGCTGCGGCGGCGTCGGCATGGCCGCGATCAACGGTGCGGAGATAGCCGGCGCCGGTCGCATCATCGCGGTCGACACCAATCCGGCCAAACTGCAACTCGCGACAAAGCTCGGCGCCACCGACGTGGTCGATCCCAGGAATGGCGACGTGGTGCAGCAGGTGCGCGACCTCACCAATGGCGGCGTCAATCATTCGTTCGAGGTGCTCGGCCGCAAGGAGACCGCGGAGCAGGCGTTCGCGATGCTGGCGCCCGGGGGCACTGCGACCATCGTCGGCATGATCCCGTTCGGCCAGAAGATCGAGCTGCACGGGTTCGACTTCCTGCGCGAGCGCAAGATCCAGGGCTCGTCGATGGGCTCGAATCATTTCCGTGTCGACATGCCGCGCCTGATCGAATTCTACATGCGCGGCAAGTTGCATCTGGAGGACTGGATCTCGGCCAAGCTGAAACTGTCGGAAATCAACGAAGGCTTTGCCGCCATGAAGGCCGGCAAGACCGTGCGCAGCGTCATCATGTTCGATGCGTGAGACGGTTCCACCCCGCCGTCATGCGCGGGCTTGACCCGCGCATCCGTCACTCTTCGTAAGACTCTTTCAAAGCGGATGGATTGCCGGGTCATAGGCGAGCGGAAGCGACGCCGTTCTTCGAACGGCTATGCCCGGCAATGACGGCTACTATCTACCTCGCCACATGCGCGGACACCGCCAGCCATTTCCCATTCTGCTTTGCCCAGCAATCGGTGTAGGCGCCGCGCGCCTTCTGGCCGTCCGCGGTGGTGTAGCTGGTACGGCCATGGATGATGGCGAAATCGCCGAGGATGCGGATTTTGACCTCGTCGGCGATCAGGTTTTTGATCGCTAGGGGCATCGCGGTCTGCTTGAGGAAGCCGGCGCGGTCGACCAGCGATTTGTCCGGATTGGTGCAGTAGAAATCCTGCGCCAGGATCTCGTCGAACCGCCTGACGTCGCAATTCTGCACCGAGGCGACATAGTCGCGGTTGAGTACGGTCAGTTCGTCGAGGTCTTTGCTCATGTGATTGTTCCTCCCTGTTGCACTCCCTCATGGTGAGGAGCCGCCTTGGCGCCGTTCGAACCATGGGGCGCGAGTGGCCCATCCTTCGAGACGCGGCCCGCTGCCAAGTATACGCAGGCAGCGTAAACTTGCCTGCGTGGCCGCTCCTCAAGATGAGGCATCAATCATCAAACATCGGCGGCGGCACAAAGCCGCCGAATTCGCGCTCGATCAGTTCGGCCAGTTTTAAGGGCGTGCGGTCTTCCAGCCAGGGGCCGACGATCTGCACGCCGACCGGCAATCCTTCCGGCGACAGGCCAAGCGGTATGGCGGTGGAGGGCAGGCCGGGCAGCGTCGCGATGCCGGGCCATGCGAGCTGATCGGGGTAGACATAGGGCTTGCCGTCGATATCGATGCGGCGGGTTTCCTGATCCTGCGAATGATCGTGCGGGTAGGCCGGCGTCGGCATGATCGGGCAGATCACGGCATCGAAGCTTTTGAACAATTCCCGCCATTGCGCCCGCAGCCGCGCCCGCCCGCCGTCGGCGAACAACCAGTCGCGATGGCTGAGCGTGATGCCGCGCAGGCGTTCGGCGCCGAGACTCGTATCCTCAGGGGAAAGCTGTGCGGCGGAGGCCTGCGCGCCTGCATAGGCCTCCGGCAGGAACGAGCCGGCGAGGAACGACATCAGGAGCCGCATATAAAGCCGCGTCGTGGCCGCGAAGTCGGGCAACAGCGGGCTTTGCCGTGTCACGGTAACGCCGGCCTTGCCGAGTTGGCCTGCGAGTTTTTCGATCGCCGCGCGAACGGCCTTGTTGGTCGGCATCACGGGGTCGGTGTCGATCAGCAGCACGCGAAAGCTTTTCAGTTCGTTGTGCCGCGAGGGCGGCAGCGCCAGCCGGTAGCCTATGCCGGCTTCCAGTGGATCCGGCCCGGCGATCACGTCGAGCAGCAGCGAAAGGTCGGCGGCGGAGCGCGCCATCGGCCCGATCACCGCGAGATCGCGGTCGAACGGCAGCGGCGGAAATGGCGGTGGCGTGTGGCCGCGCGAAGGCACCAGCGCGAAGGTCGGCTTGTGCGCGTAGACGCCGCAATGAAACGCCGGCACGCGCAGCGAGCCGCCGATATCGGAGCCCAGCGACAGCGGACCGTAACCGGCGGCCAGCGCCGCCGACGATCCGCCGGAGGAACCGCCGGGCGTGCGGCCGAGATCGAACGGGTTGTTGGTGGTGCCGTAGATCTCGTTATAGCTCTGCCAGTCGCCGAGCCCGAGCGGCACGTTGGTCTTGCCGAGGATCACGCCGCCGGCCTCCTTGACCCGCGAGATCGACAGCGCGTCCTCCGGCGGCACGAAATCCTTCTGCGCCGGAAAGCCCCATGTCGTGGGCAAGCCGCCGACATTGTAGGATTCCTTCACCGTCATGGGAATGCCGAGCAGCGGCTTGCTGTCGCCGCGCGCACGCGCGGCATCAGCGGCGCGGGCGGCATCGAGGCCGCGGGCAAAATCGCGCACGCAGATCGCGTTGATCTTGCCGTCATGGCGTTCGATGCGGCCGATCGCATCCTGTGCCAGTTCGACGGCGGAGACTTTCTTCGCCGCCAGCGCCGCCGACAATTCGGTGGCGCTGCCAAAACTCCATTGCGATTTAGCCAAGACGTTTCTCCCGGATTTTCTCCGGGCATGATGCTCAGTTCCGGGGCCGGCCGCAAGGCGGCCGCCGAATGACTGCTGCCAGCAGATGGCAGCTATCGGCCTATCCCGGCAACATCCGCTGCATGACGCGGTTGCGGTAGACGAAGATGTGCGCCAGCGCCGCAGCGACGTGAACGCCGATCAGGACCAGCAACGCCCACTCCGCGGCCTGATGCAGCCCGTCGATCGCCTTGCCGGTTGCCGCATTTTCGGACGACAGCATCGGCATCGGGAAGAGGTAGAAGAACGAAACCGACCAACCGCGAAACGACGCGAACAGCCACCCGCTCACCGTGGTTGCCAGCACGAAAACATACAACATCCAGTGCACGACCTCGGAGCTAAGCCGTTGCCAGCGCGGCAGCGAGCTTTCGGGAGCGACCGGGTGGGTCAATCGCCAAACGAAACGGAGAAGAATGAGGATCAGGATGGTGATGCCGAAGGAGATATGAAATGTCATGCCGGCGCCCGGCGTTTGGCCGCGATGAATGTCCGGCATCAGCCAGCCGATCGGATATTGCACCAAGAGGAGTGCAACGATAAGCCAGTGGAACACTTTGGCTGTGCTGCCGTATTGCAATCGATCTGTCATGATGTCCCTGGAAGCCGGAAGCAGCGCTGCTCTTATGCCAGAAGCTCAGCAAAGGCCAGAAGGTCCTGCCGCTAGAATGCTCTCACTGCAAATCCTTGCCAGAGCCCTGCAAGTCATTGAAAGTTCCTGACGATCCCTATGACGCGCCAATCAGGATGCCGACGGCCAGCACGATGGCGCCGCCGAGCACGATCTGGAATACCGCCTGCAGGAATGGCGTATCCATGTAGCGCGAACGGATGAAGGCGATCGCCCACAATTCAAAGAACACCACTACTCCGGCGATCGAGGTCGCGATCCAGAATGCATTCTGCCATGAATCCGGAACCAGATAGGGCAGGGAATGGCCGAGGCCGCCGAGCGCCGTCATGGTGCCGCTGGCCGCGCCGCGCAGCCAGGGCGAGCCGCGCCCGGTGAGCGAACCATCGTCGGACAACGCTTCGGCAAAACCCATGCTGATGCCGGCACCGATCGAGGCCGCCAATCCCACCAGAAAGGTTTGCCAGTTCTGGTGCGTGGCGAATGCGGCCGCGAACAAAGGCGCCAGTGTCGATACCGAGCCGTCCATCAATCCGGCGAGGCCGGGCTGGACATATTGCAGCACGAACATGCGGCGGCGGGTTTTATCCTCGTCGGCGCGGACGCCCGGGCTGAGAATCTGGTCGGTGAGCTGCGTCGCCAGCTTTTCGTGGCCTTGCTCCGCCTCGGCGAGATCGCCGAGCAACCGGCGGACCCCGACATCCTCGGCCTGCTCGGCGGCCTTGACGTAGAAACGCTCGGCTTCGAACTCCATGGTCTCGACTTCCTTGCGGATGGTGTCGAGCGACAGGTTCTTGGTCAGCCAGATCGGGCGGCGGCGCAGGAAGCCGCGGACGTTGTCGCGGCGGATCGGCGGCAAGTTCGGACCAAAGCGCTGCTCGTACAGTTCCAGCAACCGGTGACGATGGCCGGTTTCCTCCTCGGCCATCTGTTCGAATATCTTCGCCGAATCCGGGTAGCGCCCGGCAAGGTCTTCGGCGAAGGCCATGTAGATACGGCTGTCCTCCTCTTCCGAGGAGATTGCGACCGCCAGCACTTCGCGCTCGGTCAGATCGGCAAAGTTCTTCACGGGATGGCCCTGTTTTTCAGTTTAGAATTATTCTAAACTATTTATAGTGTCTCCGTCTGACAGGGTCAAATGACCAACGCCGATTGCGCAGGCGCGCACCGGGAACCCTTGGGGGCGAAATCCGTTCGAATTGTTGTCGCATCACGACATTGCAGGGGGAGACATGGAAAAGGTCAAATATCGCCTGAACGATCCGCGGCTTGCGCCGCGCCGCACCAAGTTGGAAATTCCGGGATGGGCCGGCACGCGCCAGCCCCGCGCCGACGGCTCACGCGAACAGGTCTGGCACTGCGTGCCGTTTTCGGAAGGCGCGCAATACGGCATCGAGTTGTTTTATCCCTATGACAATGAGCTGCACGTCAGCACCAAAGACGGCAAATTGTTGCTGGAGGGAGACTGGGGACCGGCCCCCGACGGAGGCTTGCAGTGGCCGCCGTTCCGGAATTTCGGCGATACTTTCTACACCTACCAATTGCTGCTCGATCTGAAAGTCCCAAAAGGCATGGCGATCCGGACCGAACCGCACCCGCGGTTTTATACCGATGCCACCGGCACGGTGCCGATCGCCGTTCCGGCGCTGGTGCGCAACTGGTGGCCGATGGTGTTCTTTTCAGTGTTCAAGGCGCCGGCCGAGGGAGGCACCCACATTTTCAGGCCGAACGAGCCGTTTGCCCAGATCATCATCATTCCCGAGGAAGCCTCGTTTGAGCTCGAACCGATGAACGAGGAGGAATCCGCCGAACGCGAGCTGCAGGCGCGGCGCATCTACGCCAACCGGCCGAACCTCTCGGGCGATACCGAGTGGCTATCGTCGACCGATACGGTGTTCGACGGCACCTACCGGCATCTCCACCGTGCCGCCAAGGAAAAGGCGCGCCAGTCCTGACCCCATAAAAACAGGCAGGACCTGATGGTCCTGCCTGCCGTCGCAGCGCTGCCGCCACCGATCAGTCGTGATGATGATGGTGGTGGTGATGATGGTGGTGACGGAAATGGTGGTGGTGATGGTGATGATGGTGGTGTCCCATCATCCGGCGGATCATCCTGCGCATCCCATGGTGGTGATGATGGTGGTGGTGGTATTGGGCGAGCTGGAGATTGTCCCTTGCCGAGGCATTGGGGCCGGATTGATCGACCGCCAGCAGCAGCGAAGTCGCGTTGGGGATCGGCTGCAGCAGGTCGGCGAACGAATTGGCCCTGAGAACGTCTGATGGCGCCGGGGCTGGAGCGGGGGCGGCTTGCACCGCGCCGACGGCGCCAAGCGTCGCCATCGCTCCCAGTAGTCCGGCGATTTTTTTCTGCATAATTTCCTCCTGATCGTGCTTCGGGCGGATTACCCGACACGCCCCAACGCAAGCTTCGAAAAATGGTTCCAGATGCGAAACCAAAGTCTCAGGCGCAACGACCGGAGGCCTTTGTCAGGAATTCGAGCAACAGCCGATTGACTTCGGCGGGCTGCTCCTGCTGCACCCAATGGCCGGCGCCGTCGATCAAATGACAGCCGATCATGTTGCTGCAGGCCTTGGTCTGCATGGCCTCGAACACGCCGGGCCGCTGATAAGTGCCCCAATCCTGCTTGCCCGCGATGAAAGCGGAGGGCACGTCGATGCTGCGGCCCGACCATGTCTGCATCTCCGGGACGAACGCGCCTGACGTGCCGCAGTGATACCATTGCAGGCCGCCCTGGAATCCGGTGCGCGCATATTCGCCGCTGTAATAGGAAAGCTCGCTGTCGGGCAGCCATCGATTGGCGGCGATCGCCATCGCTTGCGGCATTTCGGACGCTACCGTCTCGGCCATGGTTTTTGCCAGATCCATCACATAATAGGCCGGCAGTTTGGCGAGTTCGCCGGCCGACCATGATTGCAGCGGGTACGGCTTGTTGTCTTTCCAGTCCGCGCTCTTGTGATGGTAATAGGCCCGCAAAAAATCATGCACGCCCTGCGGCGCGCGATGCATGTCGGCATTGGCCTCGCGCGTCGAATAGTACCATTGGTAATGTTTGCGTGGGCGCGGCAGCGCGGCGAGTTCGCGATGAACCGGGTCCTCGTGCTCTGGTGCGGGAGCAGCGTTCGCCGTGTCGAACGGCAGCGCCGGCGGCCCCGTGAACGGCGCGCTCATCATCACGACGGAGCGGAATACGTCCGGCCGCACCAGCGCGCACCAGGCCGCGACGCCGCTGCCGAAATCGTGCCCGACCACCGCATCGACGCTTTTGCAGCCGAACGCGGCGACGAGGCCGAGCGCGTCGCGCACCAGATTGAGCATCCGGAACGGGCTGAGGTCGCCGTCATAATCGGCGCTCCAGCCGGTGGTGCGGCCATAGCCGCGCTGGTCCGGCGCGATGACGTGATAGCCGGCCTCCGCCAAGGCCGCCATCACCTTGCGCCAGCTATAGGCCAATTCCGGAAAGCCGTGCAGCAACAGCAGGCAGGGCCGGCCGGGGGTCTCGAAGCCCGATTCCAGCACATGCATGCGCAGGCCGTTGATCCCCTCGACAAAGCGCGAGCGGATCGTAGACGGCAGCGGGATTTCGGGGAGGTTGGCGGCTGTGTTCATGGATAAGTCATTTCCGTTTCTCGGGACGGACGGTCCCACCCGCCGGGAAGTCATCGATTTGACAACCCGAAGCGCGCAATGACAACAGCGTTTTCAACGGGTTGTTAGGACCTTTGGTTCAATTTCGAGGTCATATGGGGCCTCAGAACGGGCCGCCGCTCCGTTTCGAGGACAGCGTCTTGCCACCCAGCCCCCGAATTCAAGACAAGATTCCCGCCCGCTATTATCTGGCGATCTTCGTCCTCGCCGCAGCCGTGCTGTCCTACCAGATCCTGGTGACGCGCTTCTTCAGCGTCATGCTGTATTATCATTTCGCGTTCGCGGCGATTTCGCTCGCGATGCTCGGCCTTACCCGCGGCGCGATGAAGGTCTACGGCAAACCCGAGCGCTATTCGACTGAGCGGGTCGGCGAGGAATTCGCGCGTCATGCCTGCTGGTTCGCGATTTCCGGCGTCGCCGCGATGGTGGTGTTTCTGTTCTCGCCGCTGCTCGCGCCGACAAAATATGTGCCGGTGGCGTTGACGCTGGCGGCCCTGGCCTTCGTCGCGCCGTTCACCGAAGGCGGCGTCTGCATCACGCTGTTGCTGACCCGCCTGCCATATGGCGGCGGCCGGCTCTATGCCGCCGATCTGCTCGGTGCCGCGGTCGGATGCCTCGGCGTCATCTTCGTTCTGCTGGTGATCGATCCCGTCAGCGCGACGCTGTGGCTCGGCGCCTTTGCCGCCGGCGCCGGCTGGGTCGTGATCCGCGGCAGCGCCAGCGCGCGAAATCTGCGCCTGAGCGGTACCGTCGCGCTCATCCTGGCCGCGGTCGCCCTCGTGCATACCGGGCTCGATCTTTCCGGCAAGAGTCATCTCGGCGTGTTCTGGGCCAAGGGCAAGCAGCAGAACAACACGCTGTTCGAGCGCTGGAATACCTATTCGCGCGTCAGGGTGCGGCCGCTCGGAGAGATGAGTCCGTTCGGCTGGGGCCTCGCCCACAAACCGGCTGGTACGATCGACCAGCATTATCTCGACATCGATGCCGATGCGGGAACGCCGATCACCCGGTTCGACGGCGATCTCGGCAAGCTCGCTTATCTGAAGGACGACGTCATCAACGCGGCCTATCTGGTGCAGAAGCCGGCCGACGTCGCCGTGATCGGCGTCGGCGGCGGCCGTGACATTCTGTCCGCGCTGGTGTTCGGCGCCAGCCGCATCCGCGGCATCGAGATCAACCCCGCGATATCGGAAGTGCTGACCGACAAGTTTGCCGATTTCTCCGGCCATCTCGACCGCCAGCCCGGCGTGTCGCTGGTCAATGCCGAGGCGCGCAGCTACATCAACCATTCGACCGATCGCTACGACCTCGTCCAGATTTCGCTGATCGATACCTGGGCGGCGACCGCGGCCGGCGGCCTGACGCTGACCGAAAACCGGCTTTACACCGTGGAAGCGTGGGAGGATTTCTATCGCGCGCTCAAGCCGGGCGGACTGTTGTCGGTGTCGCGCTGGTACAGCGCCGAAATCCATCGCGGCGAGTTCTACCGCCTGGTGGCGATCGCGTCGCAAGCGTTGCAGCACATCGGCGTGCCATCAGCCGAATTGCCCCGTCATGTCGTCGCGTTGAACGTCGGCGATATCGTCACCGTGATCACCCATCCGGATGCATTCAGCGATGCGGAATGGCAGGCGGCGCGGACGCGTTTGCTGGCCCAAGGCTTTAAAATTCTGCTCGCGCCCGATGTCGCCTACGACAACGTCACCTCGACATTGCTGTCCGGCAAAGCGGATCAGGCGTTCCTGGATTCGCTGCCGGAAAACATCGCCGCCTCGACCGACGACAACCCGTTCTTCTTCTACACCGCGCGTCTTGGCGATCTCCTGAGCAGCCGTGCGTCGCTGGCGACCAACAACAACCAGGCCATCAACATGACCCGATGGCTGGTCCTGTTGGCGCTCGGCGCCTGCGTCTACTACATCGTGCTGCCGTTCTTCCGCCTGACGCGGCGCATGCCGATTTCGAGCCTGGCGCCGCCGGTGGCCTATTTCAGCGCGCTCGGCATGGGCTTCATGCTGGTCGAGATCTCGCAGATGCAGCGCCTGATGGTATTTCTCGGCCATCCCGTCTACGGGCTGAGCGTCGTGCTGTTCACCATCCTGTTGTTCAGCGGCATCGGCAGCACCACCGTCGGCGCCGACGCGCCGCGGCCGGGTGCGATCATGCTTCGGGTCGCAGCGCTGCTGGCGACGCTGGTGGCGGCCGGATTGCTGACCCCGCTGGTGACCAGCTGGGCGCGAACGGAATCGACCGACATCCGCATCCTGGTGTCGGTGTTGTTGCTGGCGCCGCCGGCGTTCTGCATGGGCATGATGTTCCCGCTCGGGCTCGGCGTCTGGCGCCGTCACTCCGAACTGTTGCCGTTCTTCTGGAGCGCCAACGGCATCACCTCGATGCTGGCCTCGGTGTTGGGCATGGCGCTGTCGATTGAATTCGGCATCGCCAGGACGTTTGCGCTGGGCGTCTGCTGCTACGGAATCTGCGCGCTGATGATCGCGAGAGCCCGCCAGCCAAAGTTGGCGGACAGCGCAGCCGTGCCACACATCGTTGCGCCGGATCTGGTTCCCGGCGCCGAAGCGGTTTTGCCTGTCGACGAAACCGCTCCCGCGCGTCGTGTCACGGAACTGACCTAGAGCTTCGATCCTGATTGGATCAGAACCGAAACTCTAGATTTCTCTCCTGACGCGTTTTCTTCGCGCGAACCGGTATCCACTTCGCTCGAAAACGCTCTTAGATGAACCGGAACTGGGCGCGCTCGCGCTTCGCCAGTTTCGGCACCGCCTGGGCGACGATGATGTCCTTGAAGTGCCGGGTCTGCTGGTGCTCGGCGAACGCGGCTTCGCCGGCGAACACCTCATAGAAGAAGAACTCGTTCGGCTTGGCGGTGTTCTGGTGAATTTGGAACTCTTTTACGCCCGGCTCCTTTTGCGCTTCGGGCAGGAACTGTTTCAACAACCCGGCGATGGCGCCTTCCTCGCCGGGATTGACCTGCCAGAACGCGGTCACGACCAGGCGTTCGTTTGCCCTGCTCTCGTTCATCGCATTCGCTCCCGTGTTGGCCAATCCAGGGGGACTGGCGATGGAGCGATGATGCCAGCGGATGAGGTGTCGATGTTTCGGCGGGCGTCGAATGATGAGCGCGGACTCGGAGGGTGGGTTAGCCGATGGCGTAACCCACCGCTTTCACGGTGCGAAGATGGTGGGTTACGCGGAGCCTGTCATCGGGCCGCGCTTTGCGCGGAGCCGTTGGCCAACCCACCCTACGGCCGCGTCCTAAATCTTCACCGCCGCCTTCGGCCAATAGCGATCCCGCAAATGCCGCTTCACCAGCTTGCCGGTCGGCGTGCGCGGTAACTCGGGCTCGAAGTCGATGCTCTTCGGACACTTGATCGGCGACAGATGCTTGCGGCAGAACACGATCAGTTCGGCTTCCAGTTCCTTGCCGGCGCGGGCCATGTCGTGCGGCTGCACCACCGCCTTGACCTCTTCGCCCATCTCCTCGTTTGGCACACCGAACACCGCGACGTCGGCGACGCCGGGATGAGTGATCAGTACGTCCTCGGTCTCCTGCGGGTAGATGTTCACGCCGCCGGAAATGATCATGTAGGACTTGCGGTCGGTGAGATAGAGAAAGCCCTCGTCGTCGAGATAGCCGACATCGCCGAGCGTCGACCAGCCCTGCGCATTGTAGGCGCGCTTCGTCTTGTCGGGATCGTTGTGATAGGAGAACACCGGCGCGTCGGCGAAATACACCGTGCCGATCTGGCCAATGGGCGCTTCCTCGTCGTTCTCGTCGAGGATTTTCACCTTGCCGACCACCGCGCGGCCGACGGTGCCGCGATGGCTCAGCCATTGCGGCGAGGTCGACACCGTGACGCCGTTGCCCTCGGAGCCGGCGTAATATTCGATCAGGACCGGTCCCCACCACTCGATCATTTTTGCCTTGACGTCGACCGGGCAGGGCGCCGCGGCATGGATCGCGCCCTTGATCGAGGAGACGTCGTAGCGCGTCCGCACCTCCTCTGGCAGCTTCAGCATCCGCACGAACATGGTCGGCACCAGTTGCGACTGGGTGACCCCATGCTTTTGGACGAGTTTCAGGAATTCCTCGGCATCGAAGGATTCCATGATCACCGAAGTGCCGCCGAGGATGATCGCCATCATGTTGAAGCGCAGCGGCGCGGCGTGATAGAGCGGCGCCGGCGACAGATAAATGCTGTCATTGTTCATGCCGCACATGTCGGCGCATAGCAGCCGCAGGAACGGATTGGGCTGCTCGATCGGATTGTTTTCCGACTCCCGCTTGATGCCCTTGGGCCGGCCGGTGGTGCCGGATGAATACAGCATGTCGTAGCCGGCGACCTGGTCCGCGATCGGCGTTTTTGGCTGCGCGCCTGCTTCCTTGTCCCACGAACGAGAGCCGGGCAACGGCTCGTCGAGCATGAAGAAGATCGGTTCACCGGCCTGACCGTTGACCAGGCCCTTGATCTGCTCGGCGCATTTCGGCGAGGTGATCACAACCTTCGCACCGCAGTCTTTGACGATGTAGGCGATCTCGTGCTGGGTGAGGTAGCGGCTGATCGCGGTGTAATAGAGCCCGGCGCGCTGCGCCGCCCAGCAGATCTCCATGAACGCCAGACGATTTTCGAGCAGAAACGCAATGTGGTCGCCGGCCTTCAGCCCCAGTGCGCGGAACAGATGGGCACCCTGGTTCGACAACTCGTCGAGCTCGCGATAGCTGATCGCCTTGCCGCTTCCCGCCATCTGATAGGCGATCTTGTCCGGCTGGGTGCGGGCGTGGAGGGAGGGGTGAGTCATGAAAATCCTCTCCGTGGTCCCTGCGCACGCAGGGACCCATAACCCCTGACGCCGATGAGATGGCATGGAGCAAGCGCCACGCCGATCTTCCAGCGCCGGTGGTTATGGGTCCCGGCGCGAGGCCGGGACGACGATGCTTCGTTATCGAGTTCTTACAGCCCCTCGACGATCGTCACATTCGCCATGCCGCCGCCTTCGCACATGGTCTGCAGGCCGTAGCGCTTGTTGCGCTGTTTGAGCGCGTTGACCAAGGTCGTCATCAGCTTCGTGCCGCTGCCGCCAAGCGGATGGCCGAGCGCGATCGCGCCGCCATTGACGTTGAGCTTTGCGGGATCGGCGCCGGTGGTCTTCAGCCATGCGGTCGGCACCGAGGCAAAGGCCTCGTTGACTTCGAACAAATCGATGTCGTTCACGGTCATGCCGGCTTTCTTCAGCGCGCGTTCGGTGGCCGGCAGCGGTGCTTCCAGCATGATCACGGGATCACCGCCGATCATGGTCATGTGATGGATCCGCGCCATCGGCTTGACGCCGAGCGATTTGAGGCCCTTCTCATTGACCACCATCACGCCCGAGGCGCCGTCGCAGATCTGGCTGGCGCTGGCGGCGGTGAGCTTGCCATTCTCTGCGATCAGCTTGACGTTGCGGATGCCGTCGAGGCTGGCGTCGAAACGGATGCCCTCGTCGATATGGTGGGTGTCGGTCGAACCATCGGCGCGGGTGATCTGCAGCGGGATGATCTCGTCCTTGAACTTGCCGGCTTGCGTTGCCGCGATCGCGCGCTGGTGACTCTCGAAGGCATATTGGTCGAGTTCGTCTTTGGAAAGGCCGTATTTCTCCGCCATCATCTCGGCGCCGGTGAACTGGCTGAACACGATGTTCGGATAGCGCTTCTCGATATTCGGGCTCTTGTAATGCCCGAAACCGTTCTTGGCGGGCAGCGAGGAGGCAAGACCCATCGGCACACGCGTCATCGCCTCGACGCCGGCCGCGATCACGATGTCCATGCTGCCGGACATCACGGCTTGGGCGGCGAAATGCAGCGCCTGCTGCGACGAGCCGCATTGCCGGTCGACCGAAGTGCCGGGCACGCTTTCCGGCAGCTTTGACGCCATGATGGCGTTGCGCGCGACGTTATTGGATTGTTCGCCGGCCTGCATCACGCAGCCCATGATGACGTCTTCGATCTGGGCCGGATCGGCGCCGGTACGCTCCACCAGCGAGTCCAGCACGGACGCGGCGAGATCGGCTGGATGCCAGCCGGCGAGACGGCCTCCCTTGCGGCCACCGGCGGTGCGTGCGGTGGCGACGATATAAGCCTCGGCCATCTCGGTTCTCCCTGATTGTTTTGAAGTGGGTTGATTGGATTGGGCCGGATTTAAAGCGGGGCCGACGATTTAGTCAATCAATCAATTAACTCTTGAGTACGGCCTGGGCTTCGGCTTATCTGCGCGCGGATTTCGCGACAGGCAGATGATGGCGTCCCAGTTGAATACCAGCGTACCGGCCAATCGGCTTCCCGGCGGAAAGAACTCCACGGCGGAGAAATTGTTGTTCGCGGCGAGCGCGCTGATGATCGAGCGGTCCTCGATCGAGGTGTCCTTGAGCGACATCGCGCAAAAATCCGGCGTCAACGCCGCGCTGGTCAAATATCATTTCGGCAACAAGGATGGCCTGCTGCTGGCGCTATTGGCGCGCGATGCAGAAACCGAAATGTCGAACCTCGAATATCTGCTGTCGCAGCCGATCACGCCGACGGCAAAACTCAAGCTGCATATCGCCGGCATCATCCGCGCCTATCACCGTTTCCCCTATATGAACCGGCTGATCCATTATCTCTTGCACGAGACCAGCGCGGAAGCCGCCGACGAGGTGTCAAAATTCTTTGTCGCGCCGCTCTTGGATTTTCATCGCCGGCTGCTGGCGCAGGGCATCAAGGCCGGCGAGTTCCGCAACATCGATCCGGTGCTGTTCTACACCAGTTTGATCGGCGCCTGCGATCACCTGTTTTTCGGACGGCACGCGATGTCGCGCGCGAGCGGCGTCGGTCCGGTCACCGACGAGGTGTGCCGGCAATACATTCGCCATATGGAGGCGCTGATCTGCGGGGGAGTGTTGGCGAGCAGGGAGTAGCGAATGGGGTAAGGGGCGAATAGCGAATAGCGAATAGGAGGAAATCGCAAGCGTCTTTCTCTCCCTATTCGCCACTCCCTATTCGCCATTCGCCATCTAAACAAAAAACGTCTAGGGAAGGGTTACGTCATGCAGCTAAAAGATATCGCCGTAGTCATCACCGGCGGAGGCTCGGGCTTAGGGGCCGCCACCGCGCGCGCCATGGCGGCCAAAGGCGCAAAAATCGGCGTGCTCGACCAGAGCAAGGAAAACGCGGAAAAAGTTGCGGCGGAAGTAAAGGGCATTGCGCTCCATGCCGACGTCACCGACGAGGAGCAGGTCAAGGCCGCGCTGGCGAAAGCCGAAGGCGCGCATGGCGTGGCGCGCGTGCTGATGAACTGCGCCGGCATCGGCGGCTCGCAGCGCATCGTCGGCAAGGACGGGGTTTATCCGCTGGCAAAATTCGTCCGCATCATCAACGTCAATTTGATCGGCACCTTCAACGTGCTGCGGCTTTTCGCCGAGCGGCTGGCGCCGGCCGCGCCGATCGGGGAAGAGCGCGGCGTCGCCATCAACACCGCGAGTGTCGCGGCCTATGAAGGCCAGATCGGGCAGATCGCCTATTCCGCCTCGAAGGGCGGCGTGGTCGGCATGACCTTGCCGGCGGCGCGCGATTTCGCCAGTCTCAAGATCCGCGTCAACACCATCGCGCCCGGCCTGTTCCTGACGCCGCTGCTGATGGGATTGAACGAGGAAGCCCGCAAGAGCCTCGGCGCGCAGGTGCCGCATCCGGCGCGGCTCGGCGATGCCTCCGAGTACGGCAATCTCGCTGTGCATATCGTCGAGAACCCGATGCTCAACGGCGAAACCATCCGCCTCGACGGTGCCATCCGCATGGCGCCGCGGTAGCACTTTGTTGTCGTCCCCGCGAACGCTCTTTCCCATCTCCCCTTGCGGGAGAGGGGTTTCTGACTCTCGTGATGCGGCTACCCCTCTCCGAGCAGAGCATGAATTGAACGCCGGCGACGGCCTCTCCCACAAGGGGAGAGGGCGCAGCCACTACCGCCGCGACGAAATGAGTTCGTGGAGCTGAATGTGAATCCGTTGCTGATCGAACACCATGACGGCATCGACCGGGTGACGCTTAATCGCCCGGAGAGCCTCAACGCGCTCGATCCCGCGCTGATCGACGCGCTCAATGATTATTTCCAGGGCCTGCAACGCAACCGTTCGACCCGCGTCGTGGTGCTGAAGGGTGCCGGCGCCAACTTTTGCGCGGGCCTCGACCTCAAGCATGCGATGAAGCGGCGCGCGGGACAGCAGGAGCCGCCCGGCGTGACGGAATCGCTGGATTCGCAGCGCCGGATCGCCGACATCGTGATGCTGATGCGGCGCTGCCCGCAACCGATCATCGCGCTGGTGCAGGGCGCCGCGGCCGGCGGCGGCTTTGCGCTGGCGCTCGCCGCAGATATTCGTATTGCGACCAAATCGGCGCGGATGAATTGCGCGTTTTTAAAGCTCGGGCTGGGCGGCTGCGATATCGGCACCAGTTATTTCCTCCCCCGCCTGGTCGGGGTTTCCGTGGCCTCCGAACTGATCCTGACCGGACGCTTTATCAACGCCGAACGCGCGCTGGCGGTTGGCCTCGTTTCCGAAGTGGTCGAGGAAGACGGCCTCGAAGCCGCGGTCGAGCCTTATCTCGACGCGATGATGACGGCCTCGCCGGTGGGTTTGAGGCTGTCGAAGGAATGCCTCAACATGAGCGTCGATGCCGGCTCGATCGAGGCCGTGATCGCGATGGAAGACCGCAACCAGGTGCTGTGGAGCCGTTCGGAAGACTTTAATGAGGGCATCAGGGCCTTTCTCGAAAAACGAAAGCCTGTCTATATCAGGCGATAAGACCAAAAGTCCGAAAAGGACAAAGAATTCCGGGAGACGCAATATGAGTGGGAATGCGGCCGCGGTGATGACCAAACCGGCCTTTCGCAAGATCGAATGGCTGAAGCGCGATATCGCGGTCGAGCGCCGGCCCGACGGCGTGATCGTGCTGAAGTCGCGGATCCCGCTAAAGCCTTACGAAAAATGCATCCCGGGCGCGCTGGCGAAATGGGCCGAGCAGACGCCGGACCGCATCTGGCTGGCGCAGCGCGCGGGCCCCGAGCGGCAATGGCGCAAGCTGTCCTATGGCGAGGCGAAGCGCACCGTCGATGCGCTGACGCAGGGCTTGATCAATCTGAAACTAGAGCCCGGCCGTCCGGTCGCGATTCTGTCGGGCAATTCGATCGAGCATGCGCTGATGACGATGGCTGCGATGCAGTCGCGGTTTCCGGCGGCCCCGGTGTCGCCGGCCTACTCGCTGATGAGCCACGATCACGTCAAACTGAAATACCTGTTCGACCTGATCAAGCCGCAGGTCGTGATGGTGCAGGACGGTCCCGCCTTCGAGAAGGCGCTGAAGGCGCTTGACCTCACCGGCGTCACCGTCGTGCATGTCGCGCGGCCGTGCGAAGGCATCAAGAGCATCGCCTTTGCCGATCTGGCCGCGACGCCCGTGACAAAGGACGTCGAAGCGTCAATCGCGGCGATCACGCCGGATACCGTCGGCAAACTGCTGTTCACCTCGGGTTCGACCGGCATGCCCAAGGCCGTCATCAATACGCAAGCGATGATGTGCGCCAATGCGGCGATGATGATGCAGGTGCGGCCGCGCGATCCCAACGCGCCGCAGGCGACCTATCTCGACTGGATGCCGTGGAACCACACCATGGGCGGCAACGCGCTGTTCAATCCGGTGTTGATCGAAGGCGGCACACTCTACATCGACGACGGCCGTCCGATGCCGGGCATGATCGAGGAGACGCTGCGCAATCTGCGCGAGGTGTCGCCGACCTATTACGCCAACGTGCCGGCGGGCTATGCCGCGCTTGCCGCCGCGATGGAAAAGGACGACGCGCTGGCGCGCAGCTTCTTCAAAAATCTGGGCCTGATGGCCTATGGCGGCGCGCGGCTGCCGGACGATCTCTATGACCGGATGCAGGCGCTGGCGGTGCGCGCGATAGGGGAACGCCTGGTGTTCTATACCGGCTGGGGCTCGACCGAGACCGCGCCGACCGCGACCGGCACCTATTGGGACACCGAGCGGGTCGGCCTGATCGGGCTGCCGTTTCCCGGGGTCGAACTGAAGATGGTGCCGGTCGGATCGAAGTATGAGCTGCGGCTGCGCGGCATCAACGTCACGCCGGGCTATTTCGGCCGGCCGGACCTCACTGCGGCGATGTTCGACGAGGAAGGTTTTTACTGCATCGGCGATGCCGGCGTGTTCGTCGACGACGCGGATCCCGTGCAGGGCATCATTTTTGCGGGCCGTGTCGTGGAAGACTTCAAGCTCACCACCGGGACCTTCGTCCACGTCGGCTCGCTGCGCACCGACGCGATCGCCGCGGCTTCCCCTGTCGTGCAGGACGCACTGGTCGCCGGGCAGGATCGTCCGTTCGTTGGCCTGTTGGCATGGCCCAATCTGCACGCCTGCCGCCAGATCGTCGGCAATCCCGAGGCCAGCTATGAGGACGTCGTCAGGCATCCCGAGGTGCTGGCCTGCCTGAAGCAGGGTTTGCAGGCGCACAACAAATCCTCGAGCGGCGCCAGCAGCATGCGGATCGCGCGCGCGATGCTGATGGTCGAGCCGGCCTCGATCGACGGCAATGAACTGACCGACAAGGGCTACATCAACCAGCGCGCCGGCCTCGAACGCCGCGCCGATCTGGTCGAGCGGCTTTATGCCGAGCGGCCGGATGAAGAGGTGATTATTCTGAACTGATCGCAGGATGGGTAGAGCGCAGCGAAACCCGTCAGCCGCAAACCAAATCATCGATGGGTATCGCTTCGCTCCACCCATCCTACGCAAAACGTCAACCAGCCGGGTAACACGCCATGAATTTCGATTTCTCCGACGACCAGAAGCAATTGCGCGACGAGGCGCGGAAGTTCCTCGCCGAGAAATGCCCGCCGAAAGCGGTGCGCACCGTGCTCGATGGCAAGGAGCCGTATGATCGGACGCTGTGGAAGGGCCTCGCCGAGATGGGCTTTCTCGGTGTCGCCATCCCGGAAGAGTTCGGCGGCGCGGGCGCGGGCCATCTCGAGCTTTGCGTGATCGCGGAGGAGATGGGTCGCGCGCTGGCGCCGGTGCCGCTTTCGTCGACGGTGTATCTGGCGGCGGAAGCGATTTTGTTGGCCGGCAGCGACGCACAGAAGCGCAAATGGTTGCCGGCGATTGCCGCGGGTGAAGCGATCGGTACGCTGGCGCTGTTCGAGGGCAAGGGCAACCCGTCGCCGCAGAATGTAAAACTCCAGGCCGCGGGCGGAACGCTCAACGGCGTCAAGAAGCCGGTTCCGGACGGCGCGATCGCCGATTTTGCCGTTGTCGCCGCGCGCACGGGATCGAGCGGGCGTGAGTCCGACATTTCGCTGTTCCTGGCCGATATGAAAGCCGGCGGCGTCGAGGCGAAAACGCTGACCAATATCGATCCATCGCGCGGCCAGGCCGAGCTGACGTTCAAGAACTGCAAGGCCGAACCGCTGGGCGCAGCCGGCGAAGGCTGGAGCATCCTGTCACAGGTGCTGGACCACGCCGCGGTGCTGATGGCGTTCGAGCAGGTCGGCGGCGCCGACCGTGCACTGGAAATGGGCCGCGACTATGCGCTGGACCGCATCGCCTTCGGCCGTCCGATCGGTTCGTTCCAGGCGGTCAAGCATATGCTCGCCGATATGTATGTCTCGGCGACGCTGGCGCGCTCCAATTGCTATTACGGCGCCTGGGCGCTCTCGACCAACGCCGGCGAATTGCCGGAAGCGGCGGCCGCGGCACGCATCAGCGCGACGCAGGCGTTCCAGCATTGCGCCAAGAACAACATCCAGGTCCATGGCGGCATGGGTTTCACCTGGGAGTTCGACTGCCACATGTACTACCGCCGCGCCAATGCGACAGCGCTCGGCCTCGGCAGCCTTTCCTACTGGGAAGATGCGCTGATCGCGCGTATGCGGAAGAAGAACGCGGCGTAACGAGGATCGGTGGGTTAGCGCAGCGTAACCCACCGCGCCAAGCAATCGGAATTGGTGGGTTACGCCTTCGGCTAACCCACCCTACGAAGAGAAAACAACATGAACTTCGACGACACCCCGCAGGAAGCCGCGTTTCGCGCCGAGGCGAAAGCCTGGATCGCGGCGAACGCGCCGAAGCAATATGAGGAGGAGTTGCGCAAATCCTCGCTCGGCCGCACCGTGCTCAAGGGCGCCAACATCCTCGAAGTGGCAAAAGCCTGGCAGAAGAAGAAGGCCGATGCCGGCTGGGCCTGCCTGCATTGGCCAAAAGAATATGGCGGCCGCGGTTCATCGCCGATCGAGCGCGTGATCTGGCAGCAGGAGGAAGGCCCGTTCGGCAAGCTCTCGGGCATGTTCATCATCGGCCATGGCATGTGCGGCCCGACCATGATGGCGTTCGCCGGCGAAGAACAAAAACGCCAATACCTGCCGCCGCTGGCCTCGGGCGAAAAAATCTGGTGTCAACTATTCTCCGAACCCGCCGGCGGCTCCGATGTGGCGGGCTTGCGCACCCGCGCCGAGAAGAATGGCGGCGACTGGATCATCAACGGCCAGAAGATATGGACGTCCGGCGCGCATTATTCCGACTATGGCATCTTGCTGACCCGCACCGATCCCAACGTGCCCAAGCACAAGGGCCTCACCATGTTCTTCCTCGACATGAAGAGCAAAGGCGTCGAGGTGCGGCCGATCAAGCAGGCCAGCGGGCAATCGGACTTCAACGAGGTCTATTTCACCGACGTGAAAATTCCGGATTCGCAGCGGCTCGGCGAGGTCAATGACGGCTGGAACGTGTCGCTGACCACGTTGATGAACGAGCGGAGCGCGATCGGCGCCGGCGTCTCGACCGGATTTCCCGAACTGTTCGAGTTCTGCAGCAACCTGATGCTGGAGGACGGTCCCGCGATCGACGATCCGGGCGTGCGTTCAAAGCTTGCGAACTGGGCGGTGAAGGCCAGCGGCCTGAAGTACACCAGCATGCGCGCGATCTCGGCGCTGTCGAGGGGCGAGCGGCCGGGTCCGGAAAATTCCATCGGCAAGCTGGTGGCGGGATCGATGGTGCAGGACGTCGCGGCCTATGCGCTGGATTTGCAAGGCGCGGCCGGCGTGCTCAGCGGACCGGAGGATGCCGAGATCGCCGGCAAATTCCAGGCTATGCTGCTGCGCGCACCGGGCACGCGCGTCGAAGGCGGCACCGACGAGATCATGCGCAATATCATCGCCGAGCGGGTGCTTGGCCTGCCCGGCGACATCAGGGTCGACAAGGACGTGCCGTTCAACAAGATTCCGACCAAGGGAAGAAGTTAGGACAACCTCATCCTGAGGAGCCACGCGAAGCGTGGCGTCTCGAAGGATGTGCCACACAGCTCATGGTTCGAGACGGCGCAAGAGCGCCTCCTCGCCATGAGGAACGGGTAGCGATTTGAACTCAAGAGGATGTGCCGATGAATTTCGATGACACCCCGCAGGAAGCCGAATTCCGCAGCGTCGCGCGCAAATGGGTCGAGGCCAACGCGCCAAAGGAGCTGGAAGCCGAGCTGTCAAAATCCTCGCTTGGCCGCATACGGCTGGCGAACCACGACATGGTCGAGGTCGGCAAGGCCTGGCAAAAGAAGAAGGCCGAGGGCGGCTGGGCCTGCCTGCACTGGCCCAAGGAATATGGCGGCCGCGGCGCCACCCCGATCGAGAAGGTGATCTGGCAGCAGGAAGAGGGCGTGTTCGGCAAGCTGACGCAGCCGTTCCAGATCGGCGAGGGCATGTGCGGGCCGACCGTGATGGCGTTCGGCAGCGAAGAGAACAAGCGGCGCTATTTGCCAAAACTCGCCTCCGGCGAGGAAATCTGGTGCCAGCTGTTCTCCGAGCCCGCCGGCGGCTCCGACGTTGCCGGCCTGCGCACCCGCGCCGAGAAGAAGGGCGACGAGTGGATCGTCAACGGCCAGAAGATCTGGACCTCGGGCGCGCATTATTCCGACTACGGCCTCTTGATCACCCGCACCGATCCCAATGTGCCCAAGCACAAGGGGCTGACGATGTTCTTCCTCGACATGAAGAGCAAAGGCGTCGAGGTGCGGCCGATCAAGCAGGCCAACGGCATGCAGGAATTCAACGAGGTCTACTTTACCGACGTCGTGATCCCCGACTCGCAACGGCTCGGCGCGGTCGGCGACGGCTGGAACGTGTCGCTGACCACGCTGATGAACGAGCGGATGTCGATCGGCGCGCGCCTCGCGACTGGATTCCCTGAAATGTTCGAGTTCTGCTCGAACCTGATGACCGAGGAGGGCCCCGCGATCGACGACCGCGCCACGCGCTCGAAGCTGGCGAACTGGGCGGTGAAGGCCAGCGGTCTGAAATACACCAGCTACCGCGCGATCTCGGCACTGTCGAAAGGAGAACGCCCGGGCCCGGAAAATTCGATCGGCAAGCTGGTCGCGGGCACGATGCTGCAGGACATCGCGACCTACGCGATGGACCTCGAAGGCGCGGCCGGCGTATTCACGGGCGCGGCGGAAAAGGAAGCGCGTGGCCAGTTCCAGCAGATGCTGCTGAGCTCGCCGTCGATGCGGATCGCCGGCGGCACCGACGAGATCCTGCGCAACATCATCGCCGAGCGCGTGCTGGGCCTGCCCGGTGACATCCGCGTCGACAAGGACGTGCCGTTCAACAAGATCCCGACCAAGGGGCGATGAGGATCGTCGGATTCGCAGGGTGGGTTAGCGAGGCGTAACCCACCATTCCGCGATGATGCCGATCGAATTGGTGGGTTACGCCTTCGGCTAACCCACCCTACGGAGAGCAAACGATGGATAGCAACACCAAGCCTCGCTACGCGACCGCCGAGCGCATCGGCGTGCTCGAAGAACTCCTCGGCGAACGCTACTCCGTCCGTGCATTTCTCCCCCGCGAGGTGCCTCGGAAAACCATCGAGCATGTGCTGACGGCGGCGCAGCGCACCGCGTCATGGTGCAACAGCCAGCCCTGGCAAGTGTTGATCGCGAGCGGCGCGGCGAAGGAGCGTTTCCGCGAGACGATCTATTCCAAGGTCTCTTCCGGCGCGGCGGAAGACGGCGATTTTCCGTTCCCGCGCGAATATCTCGGGGTCTATCTCGAGCGCCGTCGCGAAAGCGGTTTTCAGCTCTACAACACGCTCGGCATCGCGCGCGGCGATAAGGCGGCCTACGCCAAACAGGCGCTGGAGAATTACAATTTCTTCGGCGCACCGCATGTCGCCATCATCCACACCGACGAGGCGCTCGGCGTCTACGGCGCGATCGATTGCGGCGCCTATGTCGGCAATTTCATGCTGGCCGCCCAGGCGCTCGGCCTCGGCACTATCCCGCAGGCGGCACTGGCGCGCCAGTCCGGCCTGATCCGCAAACACTTCAACCTCGCGCCCGATCGCCGCGTGGTGTGCGGCATTTCGTTCGGCTTCGCCGACAACGCCCACAAGGTCAACAGCTACCGCACGTCGAGGGCGAGCGTGGCGGATACGGCGACGTTCGTGGAGGAGTAAAGGTTCGATACTATCGCGGCCTCATCTTGAGAAGGCGCGAAGCGCTGTCTCGAAGGATGGCGACATGTGTAGGCCATGGTTCGAGACGCGCGAAGACGCGCTCCTCACCATGAGACGGTAATCGTAGATGGGGTAATGGGCCGCGGTCAGGCTTCCAAGCAAGCCGCGCCCTCAGCCCTTCTGTCCGGCCGCTTCGAGGATCAGCCCCGCGATCTCGTCGGGATGCGAAATCAGCCCGAGATGGCTCGCTTTCACTTCGATCGTCCTGGCGCCCATCCGCTTGGCCATGAAGCGTTCGAGATCCGGATTGATGGTGCGATCTTCGGTCGAAACCGCATAAAAACTCGGCTTCGATCGCCATGCCGCGTTCGTGGTCTTGCCGCCGAGCAGCGCCTTGTGGAACGGCTCCTGCACCGCATAAAGCACCTTGGCTTTCGCCTCCGGCAGGTCGCCGGCAAAGTCGCGTAGGAAGGACTGTTCGGAAAGCCGTCCCTCGTCGCCGTCGAACACGATTCCGGCCGAGGCCGGCGGGGTCGGATAGGTTTTTGCTAGCGCCGTGTAGTCCTCGCCGGCATCCGGCGCGCGGGCGGCGACATAGACCAGCGCCGAGACGTTGGGATGCATGCCGGCTTCGGTGACGATCATGCCCGAGAAGGAATGGCCGACCAGCACCGTCGGGCCATCCTGCCGCGCCAGCACGCGTTCGGCGGAGGCGACCGCTTCAGGCAGCGTGGTCAGGGGATTTTGCACGGACGTGGCGTTGAGGCCCGCGGCCTGCAACCGCGCGATCACCTCGCTCCAGCACGAACCGTCGGCGAACAGGCCGTGCACCAGCACGACGTTGCGCGCCTTTTGCGGCGGCGCGCTCGCGGCAAAGCCGCGGGCCGGGATCATCGAAGCGGCCGCGCCGGCAAGCAGCGCTGTCGAAAAATCGCGTCGGTTCATCATGGTCTCTTCCTCGGTTGCAATGGAACGATTGGGGCCTGGTGAGCCCTGGTCAAGGATTTCGACATAGGCCGAGCAGGCGATGCTGCCGTCTTGTACGAAAGCTTCGTGATTGGCTTCAATGCCGATCAGCCGCAAGGACACCTGGTTTTAAACCCCGGGCCGCATCGCGATCCAAAATTGCGACCGCTGCGACGTTTGTCGAGGAATAGGGACCCGATGCGGTGGCGCTAACGGGCCGGCCGCTGGTACGTCCATCTGAAGCACGCCGCCAGCCCCCACCTGCGATGCTGTGAACTTCTGTTTCAGATCACTCGCGCCGGGCAGCATCGGCTGCTCCGTCAAAGCGGACGCGCGCGGCGTGGATATCGGAATAACGACGGTCGGCCCAATCGACGAGGCCCGCCATCGGGTCCAGCAGGGATTGGCCGAGCGGGGAAAGGCAATATTCAACGCTCGGCGGCTTGGTCGGAAAGACCTGGCGGGTGATCAGCCCGTCGCGCTCCAGGTCGCGCAGCGTCTGGGTGAGCATGCGCTTGGAGATGTCGCGGATGGCTCGGTGAAGCTCGCTGAAGCGCTGCGGTCGCATCGCGAGATTCACGATCATGAGCATGCTC
>Ga0068856_100001211_pt1 | contig 27074 bp, 23 predicted proteins | sample KBSCornC62_FD_66595 | JGI IMG/M metagenome (GOLD analysis project Ga0068856, IMG submission 66595) | Corn rhizosphere microbial communities from Kellogg Biological Station, Michigan, USA - KBS Corn C6-2 | ecosystem: Host-associated > Plants > Roots > Rhizosphere > Soil ... | reverse complement strand
CCTTTGACTTTTTGAGGCTCACGTCCAAATCCGATCCTGCTAAGCACGAGCCGCACAGCTTCGGGAAACGCTCTGACAACTTCTTTCCGATCCACAATGTACCGCTGGTCTTCGAAAACAATCTGCGAATGGCATTCTAATCCCGAAACCTTCTGAGATTGCGGTAGCTCGAGCATCAGGTCGAATGTTAAGACTCTGCCACCCCCACTCTGCCGCCAATTCTGCTCGGCACAAATCGTTTCGGCTCTCGTGATTTTTGTCAGCTGGTTCATACAGGGAGCACCCTCTTCCTCAATTCAGCAGCGAAGCAACCAGTCACATCTAGTGGATAGCAGCCACCGTTATTGCTACTCGTAATCTAACAGCGAGCACCACTGTTTACGACGGTGTTTGTACCTGGTGTTTCAGGTGTTAACGCTTGCCCTGATTTCAAAGTCCCAGGGAGGAGGCGCATACATCGAGTCTGATCGGGAAGAGTGGCGTCGCTGCAGAATTCGAGATAAATGTTGAGGTGTCGCGGCGATGAATGCCGAATCAAGGTTAGATTCTTAATCACCAGCTCGCTGGGTTACGATGAATGCTGCTCAATCTCCGCTGGATCTGCTTCCGACAGCGGTTTGTGCTGTACTGAAAGCGAGAATGCGAATGTCGCTCCTTCGCCGGGGATATTCTCAAACCAGATCCGACCGTTGTGTGCTTCAACGATCCCGCGAGCGATTGCGAGTCCCATGCCCGTGCCTCCGCTCTGTTGCGGATGGGTACCACGATAGAACTTCTCAAAGAGGCGGTTGGTTTCCCCAGGCGCAACACCCGGCCCCTGGTCTGTTACGGTAATCAATAGGTCATCACCTTTCATGGTAGCCTTCAAAAATATCCTGCCTCCGATAGGCGAATATTTGGCCGCGTTCTCAATCAAATTTGAAAGCGCTTCAGCTACCAATCGAGAATCAATCAGAACAGCGGGGAGGGACTCATCACACTCCAGGCTCACCTGGTGATGACGAAGGGCCACGGCACAGCGGTCAAGCACATTGTGACACACCTCCAGTACTGACTCCCATTTCTTCGAGAGACGCAGCTCACCGGCCTCAATTCGCGCCATCGCCAACAGGTTTTCAATGAGTCGTGTCAATCGCGAAACCTCTTCGCTGATGATTAAGTGGAACTCGCGTAGCGCGGACCTGTCCCAGTTGGCCTCAGAATGGAGAAGACTATCGACAGACGTACGGATAGAAGTGAGCGGAGTGCGTAAGTCGTGGGAGACTGAAGCGAGCAACGCCGTTTTTAACTCATTGCTTTGTCTTAATGCTTCTGTGCGGCTTATTTCCTGCAAAATGCGCGCTCGGTCAAGCGTCCATGCTACGAGACCCGCGATAGCTTCCATGGTCTTCTCGTCAAGTGTCGTAGAGCAAAGAACCATGACTCCGATTGACGTTGTTCCTACGTGCAGCGGGAGGTAGCAAATCGGACACGACTCGATTTTGCCCGTTGAGCGTTCGGACTTCGATTCGTTCCTCATCTCCGTTGGGCCAAGACGAAGTGATGTCAACCTTCCCGTGCGTGCGACCTCTTTGATAGTACTGAGCGAAGGTACGAATGACTCATCCAGCCCCGAGGCGACTGAGAGCGACCGCCACTCACCATCGTCAGCGATTTCAAAAACCGCACAATATTGAACGTGAAAGACATCTTGTACCTTGTGAGCGATCGAAGCAATCAAGGTCTCGGAATCTAAAGTGGCCATGCTTGTGCGGCTAAGCTGGTAGAGTTTCCATACATCTGCCCGACTCTTCACGGCTTCCTGGGCACGGGCCTGAGCAGTGGACCACATTTGGCTTGCAACTATCGCCGTTAAGAGGAAGGCGGTGAGCGCCACCCAATTATGTGGATCTGCCACCGTAATCGTAAAAGGCGGCGGGAGAAAGAAGAAGTTGAAGCAGAACGTGCTTACGATTGAGGCAAAAATACTTGGACCATGTCCCTGTCTTGATGCGACAACCAGAACTAACAACAAGTAGCTCAAAGCGACGGCCGTTATATTGACGTCTGTTAGGAACAAATGGCGAAAAATCAACACGCGGTACAAGAAAGTCAGAGCAGCAACCCCGATAAGAGCTCCCCAGTATCCTCTCCATTTTGGGCGCATGAGTACGAACATTGAATGATTTTTCTGCCAATAGCATAGTGCTGTGCCCTACACGGCATGGCGCTGGAGTCTACTAAAGAGGAAATACCGAGCAGCCAGGAGCCAGCCTATACTTCACTCTTTGACAGCACTCACCAACAAGCAACTTGGTCAAATGCGCGACCGTCGTTGATGTAGCGGCGATCTCCCTTCCGCTTCTTTTGGATTAGAGACGATTGCAACAGGCCTTCATTGCAAGGTTGGCCTTTAAGGCGTGCTAACAATTTCTCGATTCCCGCTCAGGCTCGCGCCCCCTGTGCCGTGGCTCGCTCTTCACTCGGTTTCTTAAAGCGGGAACCAGATATCCTCTTGAGTGTACCGACCACACGCTCGGAGGAGAGAGAGTGACTCTTCTTGCTTTTATCATTTCCCGCGTGAAGAACGACGCTATAGATGGTTAAGACGCCTTGAAGTTCGCCGTCATCGCTGATTACCGGTAGTCGCAGCACATTGCCCTCTTCCATGATCTTGAGTGCATCCTCGATGTCATCATCGGGCCGACACGAATAGACATGGCTTGACATGACATCACTTACACGAATCTCCGAAGCCAGCCGGTTCCTCGAGGCGACCGCAATGCAGATATCGCGGTCCGTAATCATGCCAATGATCTTTCCGCTGACATCTAACACCGGCAGTACACCGCAGTCCTTTTCCCACATTAGACCTGCTACGGTGGCGAGGTTCGTCTCGGGACTACACGACTCTACTCGGTTGGTCATAGCTTCTCGAACTCTCATATTGAATTCCTTTCTTACTAGTTATCGTCTCTAACAACGCGTAAACAAATCGAGTCTCATTACACCGCTCGGCAACGCTGAATCCGGCACCCCAGTGGAAGTTGACTGCACATCAATCGACCTTCGGACTCTCGGGTTGGACAACTTTGATTGCTCACCACTCTGATGCATCATTGTTCCGACCGCGACCGTCCGCGTTTTTTCGGCGACCATTAAGGGAAGCCGCACGGTGAAGGATGTTCCTTGCCCTTCTCCACAACTCTCCGCCAGGATTGTTCCGTGGTGTAATTCAACTAATTGACGCACGATCGCCAGTCCAAGGCCTAGCCCCTGACCTCTTGTCGGTCCCTCTGGTTGACAGTACGGCTCAAAAATATACGGCAGAAAATCGGGACTTACGCCCCGTCCGGTATCGGTGACTTTGATTTCCGCAAGCGAATCAATCTGCCCAAGTTGGACCATGATGCATCCGCCGCGCGGCGTAAACCTGATGGCATTTGAGAGCAGGTTCCACATGACTTGCTGTAAACGAGCGGGGTCACCCAAAACGGGATCTATCTTCGGTTTAATGATGCGTTGCAAGCGAATATTCTGAGAATCAGCCAAAGGATGCAGACTGTCAATTGCCGAATCAATAATCGAGCTAAGCTCAACCGGGCCGAAATGAAGACGCAACTTGCCAGTCTTGATACGCGTGGCATCAAGTAGGTCCCCGATTAGCTGCTCTTGCGCGCGCGCATTTCGCTCGATGATTTCCAGACCACGGACATAATTAAATCCATCCGGCTTCTCTCTCCGCAAAACTTCCACCCAACCAAGAATGGCGGTCAGTGGACTTCGTAATTCATGCGAAACATTGGCTAGCAACTCATCCTTGGTGCTACTGGATTCCTCCGCCGCTGCGCGAGCCTTACGTTCCAGTTGGAGCGCCTGCGAGAGTGAATCTGCCTGCGCTTGAAGCACCGAGATTCTGTCAGCGAATTCTCGCGCTCTTTCGCAACACTCTTCCTTTGGGACACCTTCGATCAAATCCTTTGACGCTGAAGCGGCGCAATACGCGGATAACGAAGGGGCTCGTTTCTGCATGATCAATTTCTCCTTGCATCTCTGAGAAGCGACTTTGCGCGGGTGAATGTTTCAAACCAGTTCCGGTTCATGCGCACCGTAGCAGAAGCAAGGTAAGAAAGTCATACATGAGTCGTTAAGAGTCCGTTAAGGAAGTATCAAAAGATCGAGCAATGCCTCGCGGAACTGAACGTGGTACTGGCGCGTCGAGTGATAACACTCTAGATAACCGAGTGTTATCACTCTATTGACAACATGCGGACTTGCCTAATCTAGGTTTGGGAATTCGCTGACCCACTTTGCAACCTTTGCCAGATGGGATTCGGACTTTAGGAGTTCTATGAAAACGCTTCAGTCGCATGCAAGTTTTTTTGATAACGTCTCATCATATTTCGATCTGGCAGCATCCTTCACGGAACATCCCAAAGGTCTTCTCGACCAGATCAAGGTTTGTAATAGCGTCTACTCATTCGAATTTCCCGTTCGCACTTGGCGCGGCTACGAGGTTATTTCAGGCTGGCGCGTACAGCACAGTCACCACAAACTTCCGGTTAAGGGCGGCATCAGGTTTTCAGAATTTGTTAATGAAGACGAAGTGAAGGCCCTGGCTGCTCTCATGACCTACAAATGCGCCGTGATGGACGTCCCGTTTGGAGGCGCAAAGGGCGGCGTGAAGATCAATCCGAAGAACTACACGGTTGATGAGTTAGAGCACATTACACGCCGTTACACTGCTGAGCTGATCAAGAAGAACTTTATCGGTCCAGGAGTTGATGTGCCCGCACCGGACTACGGCACGGGGCAGCGAGAGATGTCGTGGATCGCCGACACGTACGCCGCGTTCCATCCAGGACAGATCGACGCACTCGCTTGCGTAACTGGAAAACCTATCTCGCAGGGCGGCGTACACGGAAGATTTGAAGCCACCGGACGCGGAGTCTTCTTTGGTCTGCGAGAGGCGTGCAGCAACAGCGACGACATGAAGCGGCTCGGTTTAGAGACAGGGCTACAAGGTAAGCGTGTTGTTGTGCAGGGCCTCGGAAACGTTGGCTACCACGCGGCGCAATTCTGTCAAAACGGCGGAGCTGTAATCGTCGGACTCGCGGAGTACGAGGGTGCCATCTACAACCCGAAGGGACTTGAGGTTGAGGCGGTGATGAAGCACCGCAAGGAAACAGGATCACTCCTCAACTTTTCCGGTGCGAGCAATTTAGGCAGTCGTGAGGAGGCGCTCGAGCTTGAGTGTGACATTTTGATTCCGGCAGCGCTCGAAAATCAGATCACTGAGGAGAACGCACCGCGCGTAAAAGCGAAAATCGTCGCCGAAGCGGCCAACGGGCCAACCACTGCCGCGGCTGAAGTCATTCTGTTGCGCAAGGGTGTGCTCGTCATCCCCGACATTTATTTGAACGCCGGTGGCGTGACTGTTTCCTATTTCGAGTGGCTGAAGAATCTGTCGCACGTTCGCTTTGGCAGGCTGGGCAAACGCTTCGATCAAACCACGTTCGAGAATATGCTGCGCGTCGTCGAGAAAGCTACGGGCAAGAAGCTGTCCGACGACGAGTTACGGAAAATTGCTCGTGGTGCTGACGAGATTGACCTGGTCAATTCAGGCCTCGAGGAGACGATGGTCGTTGCGTATCAACAGATTCGTGAGATATGGAAAACAGATCACAAAATACCGAGTCTTAGGACGGCAGCCTTCATTAGCGCCATTAACAAGGTTGCGATCTGTTACGACGAGCTGGGTATTTTCCCTTGAGAGAGTCGGAGGACCATCGCTTGTGATCACACGCGAATGCTGCGTTGCCAAGGTGAACAATTGGAAGCTCGCGCTTCAACGAATGTGCGGTGGATGGAAGGACGAATACGCGAAAATTCTAACCATGAGGGAGAACGAGAATGAACATGAAAACAACTTACCAGGCGAAACAGTTCAACCTGAGCGGGCTGAAGGGTATCTCAGATGAGACGCTGGAGATGCATTTCAAACTTTATGAGGGTTACGTGAAGGCGACGAATACCCTCACTGAAAAGATCTCAGGGTTCCTGGCTGATGGCCGAGTGGACCAGGACGACATGCCGGCGTACGCCGAACTGAATCGCCGCTTGGGGTTTGAATACAATGGCATGGTCCTGCACGAATATTACTTCGGCAACATGATGAAGGCCGGGACGGGAGAGCCGGATAAGACTTCTGCATTCCGCAAAGCAGCCGAACAGAGTTTCGGCAGTTATGACATCTGGCGAGCAGATTTTGTCGGCATTGGCAAGATGCGCGGTGTCGGCTGGGCCATTTGCTATCAGGATCCAACGAATGCCCGTTTGTCGAATCACTGGATTACATTACACCAGATCGGTAACGTCGCTGGTTTTACACCCGTGCTCGTGATGGACGTGTGGGAGCATGCTTTTCTACTAGACTACAAACCTGCCGAGCGGCCGAAATACATCGAAGCCTTTTTCTCCAACATTGATTGGAAGGCCGTGGACAAGCGTCTACAGAAAAGCACGGCCGCAGCGCGAGGCTAACAGAGAATGGAGTTCGTAATGGGAAAGGAGAACACATGAGCAGCGCCGCAACCTGGCCAATTTTTATGGCCAAGCTGAAAAGTCGTGAAGAGGTCGCGGAAGGTACGATGGCGTTTCACTTCGAGAAGCCGGCCGGCTGGACATTCAAGGCAGGTCAATTTATCGACATCACTTTGCTTGAACCTCCGGAGACAGATGCCGAAGGCAATACGCGAGGCTTTTCGATTGCTAGTGCGCCTCAAGAAGAAACCATTATGGTGGCGACTCGCCTACGTGACACAGCTTTCAAGCGGGTGTTGAAGACTGTGCCTCTGGGGACCGCGGTAAAGATCGAAGGTCCCTTTGGCAATCTGACACTACACAACAATGCTGCACGTCCGGCCGTTATGCTCGCCGGTGGTATTGGGATTACTCCATTCCGAAGCATTTTGTTCCGAGCAGCAAAGGAGAACCTCCCTCATCGGATTTTCCTTTTCTACTCGAACCATCGCCCGGAGGACGCGCCATTTCTGGAAGCGCTTCAGAAGTTGGAAAAGGAGAATCCGAACTACAAGCTGATCGCCACCATGACCGACATGGAGAAATCGAAACAGCCATGGGACGGTGAGACTGGACCAGTCAACAAAGAAATGCTCGAGAGGTATTTACAGCGCGCGGGTTCGCCCATTTACTACGTTGCGGGTCCGGCGGGGATGGTGAAGGGTCTTCACACAATGCTCAATCAGGCTGGAGTGGATGACGACGACATCCGCACGGAAGAGTTTGTGGGCTACTGAGATGCGTTGAGAAGGGAAAGAAATATGAAACCCACGCAACAACTGCACAACCTCGGCCAGAGTCTCTGGCTCGACAACATCACGCGAGGGCTTCTGACAAGTGGGACGCTGCGACGCTACCGCGACGAATTCTGCATCACCGGATTAACTTCAAACCCGTCGATCTTCGATCATGCGATCATGAACTCGAGTTTCTACGATGATGCTATCGACCAGAAGCGAAAGGAAGGTAAGTCAGGCGAGGATCTCTTTTTCGAGCTTGCCCTCGAAGATTTGAGGCAGGCTACCGATCTCTTTCGACCAATCTATGACGCAACTGGCGGTCTTGATGGCTGGGCGTCTTTAGAGGTATCGCCATTACTGGCATACGATGCGGCGAGTTCTGTCAAAGAGGCTGTTCAGCTCCACGCTCGAGCGCGACGGCCCAATCTCTTCATAAAGATCCCTGGAACCAGCGAAGGGGCTATAGCGATTGAAGAAGCCACCTTCGCCGGTGTGCCCGTGAACGTTACGCTCCTCTTCTCGCGTGAGCATTATCTCGCTTCCGCCGAAGCATATCTGCGCGGGGTCGAGCGGCGAATCGCGGCGGGACTCGATCCGAAAGTGCGTTCCGTCGCATCTGTCTTTATCAGTCGCTGGGACAAAGCGGTGATGGGGAAGGTGCCAAAGGAACTTCAGGACCGTCTGGGCATTGCCATCGCTCAGCGTACTTACAAAGCGTACCGCGAGCTGCTCGCTTCCGAAAGATGGCAGAAACTTGCGAGTGCAGGCGCTTGGCCTCAGCGACTGCTTTGGGCGAGTACGGGCACCAAAGATCCAAACGCGTCCGACGTGCTTTACATCGAAGCGCTCGCGGCGCCGGATACCATCAATACAATTCCGGACAAGACGCTGCTGGCATTTGCCGAACACGGCAAACTCAGTGGCGTTCTGCCGGTCGACGGCGGTGATGCTGAAAGAGTGATCGCAAGATTCGCTGAGGCAGGTATCGACGATCACCAAATCGCCGCCGAACTACAGCGCGAAGGCGCCGAATCGTTTGTGAAGGCGTGGAAGGATTTGATCGATCGCATCGACGCGAAGAGCGGCACTTTGAAAGCTGCCTCGTAGACGTGAAGAAAGTGAACGAACATGAATGTAATAGAACTTCTCAGGGAGGACCACAGGAAATGCTCGGCCCTGATTAGCGAGCTGTATCACGACGTTAAGCAGATTGAAGGTACCGAACTGGACGTCATCGACTGCGAACGCATGGAGATCTTTGTCAAACTCAGAGATGCGATTACTCGTCACCACGATATCGAGAAGCGGTTCTTCTATCCAGCTTTGGAAGAGTTTGTAGAAACCCAGGCATTGATTAGGGAGTGTTACAGAGAGCACAAGGGAATTCTTGAGCTGGTCAGAAAGATGGAGGATCTCAGGAGGGAGAAGCACTGTGATCGCTGGGACGATGAGCTGGTGGAGCTGAGACACAGTCTTCGCCATCATTTTGAGAGGGAGGAAGACAAATTGTTCCCTAAGGCCATCAGACTTCTTGGCGAAGCTCGGCTGGAGAGAATGCTTTTCGAAATAGAAGGAGCGCGTAGCGAGCAGTGTGAAACAGGAAGTGCGGCTCTATCCGCGAAGAGACTCGTTGGTGGTCTTTGAGGTATTAACCCAAGTGGATGAACGGTCTCCACGACAACTCGCATAGTAACGATTCTGTAGCCGGAGACCACAGCAGAGCAGATGCCATGACAGCAGTACCCAGGTTAGTTTTCCTCGTTGATGTCGACAACACGCTGCTTGACAATGACAGAAGGCATATCAGCAGACAAGTCCAAGGTCTCTTGGGCGATCGTTGACACCCTTTAACGTGCAGGAGACGAAGTTATGATCGATGGATACGATAAGCCACTCTACGTTCTTCCTTTCGATCACCGCAGTTCTTATATCAAGGGGCTATTCCACTGGCAGTCGCCGCTCACGGCCGAGCAGACTGCTGAGATTGCCGCGAGCAAGTTCGTGATCTATGAAGGATTCACGAAAGCGGTCGCCGATGGAGTGCCTCGGGATCGCGCAGCCATCCTCGTCGACGAGCAGTTCGGAGCAGACATCCTGCGTGATGCCGGGAGTCGCGGATACATCACCTGCATGTCCATCGAGAAGAGTGGATCGAAGGAATTCGAATTCGAGTATGGCGAGGATTTTGAGCAACACCTCGAAGAGTTCAACCCGACCTTCGGCAAAGTACTTGTGCGCTATAACCCTGAAGGCGATGGCCGCTTGAACAAGCGACAGGAAGATCGTTTAAGCCGGCTCTCAGAATATCTCGCGAAGACCAAGCGCCTATTCATGTTCGAGCTTCTGGTGCCACCAGAGAAATCGCAGCTCGAACGCTGTGGCGGACAGGCAGTTTACGATCGGGAGCTGCGGCCGAAGCTGATGATCGGAGCGATTCGAGCGCTACAAGACGCTGGGGTTGAGCCAGACGTCTGGAAGATTGAAGGACTGGATCTCCGGCAGGACTGCGAGAAGATTGTCGCGGTGGCGCGACGTGACGGTCGCGCCAAAGTGGGCTGCATTGTGCTCGGACGTGGTTCGGATAAGCAGAACGTGTTGAGGTGGCTGCGGACGGCAGCCGGCATGCGAGGTTTCATCGGCTTTGCCGTAGGCAGGACGACCTGGTGGGACGCGATGGCGGCGCTGCGTGAAAACAAAATCTCCCGAGATGAAGCCATAGCCCAAATCTCCACATGCTTCCACGAGTGGGTGGATGTTTTCGAAAAGGCGCCTACAGCGGACCGATAGAAGTTATGAAAGCTGGCTCGAAGAAAACGAAGAAGGTTCTGGTAGTCGATGTAGGCGGCACCCACGTCAAGGTGCTGGCAACGGGCCACCGTCGAGAGCGCAAGATTGCCTCCGGCTTGAAGATGACCGCAAGCAAAATGGTGGAAGACGTGAAGCAGCTCACCAAAGACTGGGAGTACGACGTCGTTTCGATCGGATATCCGGGCCCTGTGGTCCACGGGCGCCCACTGCGCGAGCCCTACAATCTTGGCGGCGGCTGGGTCGGATTTGATTTCATCAACGCGTTCGGCTGCCCGGTCAAGGTTATTAACGATGCTGCAATGCAAGCGCTCGGGAGCTACGAAGGGGGCCGCATGCTCTTTCTGGGTCTTGGCGCCGGACTCGGGTCAGCCATGATCGTCAATGGAATGCTTGTGCCGATGGAGTTAGGACACCTTCCTTACAAAAACGGAAAGACGTACGAGGATTACGTTGGCGTTGCGGGTCTGAAACGATTGGGCACAAAGCACTGGCGACATCACGTGCTGAAAATTGTGGAACGACTGAAGAACGCCTTGGAACCTGACTATGTCGTTGTGGGAGGCGGGAATGTCAATAGGGTAAAAAATCTCCCTCCGGATACGCGCCGCGGTAATAACCGAAACGCATTTATTGGCGGTTTTCGCCTATGGCAGAAAAAAACCAAGTCGCAGCCGCCGAAAAGAGAGAAAGAGAAGAAATGATCGGGAGCCCAGAATACCGACCAATCATTAGTGAGAAGCGCGTGTCGGCACCTCCTTCCGACGTCCTGATCTTCTTTGGCGCAACCGGGGATCTTGCCCACAAGAAAATCTTCCCCGCATTACAGAGCATGATCCAACATGGAAACCTAAAAGTGCCGATCATCGGCGTCGCGAAATCTGACTGGACCATCGACCAGCTCCGCGCTCGCGCCCGGGATAGCATCGCTCGATACGGTGGGGGTGTTGATGAAGCTGCCTTCGCTAAGCTCGTAGAATTGCTGCAATACATTGACGGCGATTACGCGGACCCCGCAACCTTTGAACAGTTACACAAAGCACTCGGTGACGCCAAATGTCCGACGCATTACCTGGCGATTCCGCCTAACCTGTTCGGTACCGTCGTTTCGGCGCTGGGAAAATCGAGTTGTGCCAAGGGAGCTCGTGTCGTTATCGAAAAACCTTTTGGAAATGATCTTGCCTCCGCACAAAAACTGAACACTCTATTGCATTCGGTCTTTCGTGAGCAGGCAATCTTTCGCATTGACCACTTCCTGGGAAAAGAAGCTGTCGAGAACCTGCTGTTTTTCCGGTTTGCCAATACGTTTCTCGAACCGATCTGGAACCGCAACTATGTCCACAGTGTGCAGATCACGATGGCAGAAACCTTTGGAGTCTCGGGTCGTGGGTCGTTTTACGATCATACCGGCGCGATTCGTGATGTCCTTCAGAACCACTTGCTTCAGGTGGTGGCTTTGCTGACGATGGAGCCGCCAACGAATATGTACTTTGAGTCGCTGCATGATGAACAGGTCAAGGTCTTTCATGTGATTCGCCCGCTCACACCAACCAACCTCGTGCGCGGGCAGTACCGCGGCTACCGCGACGAGGATGGAGTCGCATCGGACTCCCGTACGGAAACCTTTGCCGCCGTTCGTTTCGAGATCGATTCCTGGCGCTGGGCCGGGGTGCCCTTCCTGATTCGGACCGGCAAGTGTCTGCCGGTAACTGCGACTGAGGTCTTAATCAAGCTCAAGCAACCTCCGCCCAGCAAAGCCGCACCGGGCAGCAACTACTTTCGCTTCAGGCTCGGCCCCGAGCTGTATTTAGGTCTTGGCGCCACAATCAAACACCCCGGTGCGGGTATGGACTCAATGCCGATCGAACTCTCCGCCGTCAACAAGGACCAGGCTGAAGAATTGGAACCGTACGAGAGACTACTCACCGAGGCGATGCGGGGTGACGAAATGCTTTTCGTTCGTGAGGATGGGGTGGAGGCGGCGTGGGCTATCGTCGAGCCGATTCTTGGCGATGTCACCCCGGTGCATGTCTACGAACCGGGCTCATGGGGGCCGCTCGAAGCCAACCGCCTCGCTACCGATCTTGGAGGATGGAGCGACCCGCAAGTCGGACATCTTCAGTAGTAATCATGCTCTCGTTCGACGCGGCTCACAAAGCTGTTCATTATCCACCAGACCGACGATTCCGGATTTGGATCAAGCCCTCGTTTACAGTGGGAGCTGTCATCTTGATACTCCTGCCATTAGTGCTCGCCTGGCGACAAGCTGCGATTTTCAGTAGCTTGGACGATGTCCTCAAAGCAGAATGTCTGGTGGCATATGAGATGAACGGTGCGCCGCCGGGTGAGGAATACGGAGTGCCACTGCGGCTGCGGGCAGAGAATCAACTCGGATGTAAGATGTACAAGATGGTCAAATGGATTGAGCGGATAGAATTTATTGAATCCGAAAAGGCGATCGGCAAAGGCGAACGCTGAACGAAGACGACGAGTACTTCGATCTGCTGCCGAATATTTGATGCAAAGGCAAGTAGGTTCCATCTCCAAATGATCACCGTGTCTGTGGCTTAATAGAAAGAAGTCTGTCATGAATGAACTTATTGGCGAAATGCCAGTCGTCGGCGCCGTCGAAGACTCACTCTCGGCCGATGAGCTTCGCAAGATCGATGCATATTGGCGTGCGTGCAATTACCTCTGTCTCGGTATGCTATATCTTTGCGAGAACCCGCTGTTGCGAAAACCTCTCAAGGTAGAACACCTCAAGAAGCGTTTGATCGGTCATTGGGGTTCTGATCCCGGTCAGAGTTTTATCTGGGTCCATCTCAACCGACTCATCAAAAAATATGATCTGAACATGATTTATATAGCTGGCCCGGGTCATGGCGCGCCAGCGACTCTCGCAAACTCCTATCTCGAAGGACGATACTCGGAGGTCTATCCGGATAAGAGCGAGGATTTAGAAGGCCTGCGGAAGTTCTTCAAGCAATTTTCGTTTCCCGGAGGAATCGGAAGTCATTGCACTCCGGAAACACCCGGCTCCATCCATGAGGGCGGCGAGTTGGGTTACAGCGTGTCCCACGCTTTTGGCGCCGCGTTTGACAACCCCGACTTGATAGTTGCTGTAGTCATCGGAGACGGCGAAGCCGAAACCGGACCTCTGATGGGCTCGTTGCACTCCAACAAATTTCTAAATCCAATTCGGGATGGCGCAGTGCTGCCAATCCTTCATCTCAACGGCTACAAGATTGCCAATCCGACTGTATCCGCCCGAATCTCTGAGGAGGAACTAAACAGCCTCCTCATTGGCTTTGGCTGGACACCGCACGTGGTAGAAGGTGACGACCCGCCACTCATGCACCGGAAGATGGCGGCCACACTTGAGAAATGCATAAATCAGATCCACTCGATCCAGAAGGACGCGCGAAGCACCGGCATCCATGAGCGGCCCAGCTGGCCAGCGATCATCCTCCGTACTCCCAAAGGCTGGACCGCTCCCGAAGAGTTGGACGGGCACAAGCTCGAAGGCTCTTGGCGAGCTCATCAGGTCCCGATCCCGGGTGTCGCTGAAAATCCAGAGCACCTGAAGATGCTCGAAGACTGGATGCGCCGCTACAAACCGGAAGAGCTGTTTGACGAAAACGGCAAACTTGTTCCGGAACTAAAGGAATTAGCGCCGGCGGGAGACAGAAGGATGAGCGCCAATCCGCATGCGAATGGTGGGCTGCTGCGGAAGCCGCTTCTGTTGCCGGATTTTAGAAATTACGCTGCGCCAATCTCCGAGCCCGGAACCTCTGACGCCCTGACCACCTACATCCTCGGGGAATTTTTACGCGACGTCATACGCGACAACATGAGCAACTTTCGGATTTTTGGACCAGATGAAACCGCCTCCAACCGCCTTGAAGCCATTTACGCTGCTACCAAGAAGACCTGGCTGGCCCAATCAAAGCCCGAAGACTTGGACGGAGGGAATCTCTCTCAAGATGGCCGGGTTATGGAAATGCTCAGCGAGCACACTCTGGAGGGCTGGGCGGAAGGTTATGTCTTGACGGGACGCCATACGTTCTTCGCCTCGTACGAGGCATTCTTTCACATCATCGACTCGATGTTTAATCAGCATGCAAAGTGGCTGGAAAAATGTAAGACCGAGGTGCAGTGGCGAGCTTCCATCCCTTCCTTGAATCTGCTGGTCAGTTCTACGGTTTGGCGTCAGGACCACAACGGCTTCACCCACCAGGATCCTGGTTTCCTTGATGTGGTTACTAACAAAAGTGCGGGGGTCACGCGAATCTATCTGCCCCCCGACGCGAACTGCCTATTGAGTACGGCGGACCATTGCTTACGCAGCGTCGATTATGTGAACGTGATCGTCGCAGACAAACATCGTCATCTACAGTATCTGGGCATGGATGCTGCCATCAGGCATTGCGAAAAAGGAATTGGTATTTGGCCCTGGGCCAGCAACGACCAGGGTAGTGGGCCGGATGTGGTGTTGGCTAGCGCGGGCGATGTGGTAACCCTGGAAGCTCTGGCTGCAACGGCAATCTTGCGCGAGAAGTTTCCAGACTTGAAGATCCGTTTCGTCAACGTGGTAGATCTGTTCAAGCTGATGCCGGCAACTGAACATCCGCATGGACTGACAGATCGTGACTTCGACTCTCTGTTTACTACCAACAAGCCGATCATTTTCAACTTTCATGGTTACCCCGCTCTCATTCACAAGTTGGCCTACCGCCGCGCCAACCACGCCAACCTGCATGTACGGGGCTACAAGGAAAAAGGCAGCATCGAGACTCCGCTGGGACTGACTATTGCGAACCAGGTGGACAGGTTCAATTTGGCGATCGACGTCATCGATAGGGTTCCAGGCTTGCAGAGCTCCGGCGCCCATATAAAGGAGTGGTTGAAAGATCAGATCGTGGACAACATCGCTTACGCTCACGAGTACGGCATTGACAAGCCTGAGATCCAGAACTGGAAGTGGCCATTCGGTAATTGAGAATAGGAAACACCGGAACGATGCCCAACGTTTTAACGATCAATAGCGGCTCTTCCAGCCTGAAGTTCTCGGTTTACGAAATGGGCCGATCTGAGGCGCTGTTAGTCTCCGGTGAATTCAAGCGGATCGGTCTCAGCCACGGTGTCTTCCATGTCGAAGGTCATAATCAAGATATCGACCTCCCGAATCATGATGCAGCACTGCGGACGCTGTTCGGGTGGCTCGCCGATCACCGCCTTGGTGACAAGTTGGACGCCGTCGGACACCGCCTGGTCTATGGCGGTCCGGAGTACTACAAACCGCAGCTGATTACTCCGACGTTGGCGAATGCGCTAAAAAACCTGATTCCATTCGCTCCTGATCATCTGCCCGAGGAACTAAGAGCCATCAATGTCGTTGAGAACGTACACCCAGGGTTAGCACAGGTAGCGTGTTTTGATACTGCGTTTCACTGGCAATCCCCGAAAATTGCGAAGTTGTATCCACTTCCCCGCCACTATTGGGATGAAGGTCTTAGGCGTTATGGATTTCACGGCTTGTCGTACGCTTATATCGTGCAGGAACTCGCACTCCAGGATGGCGCTGACGACGGGAGGGTGGTGGTGGCGCACCTCGGTAACGGAGCCAGCATGGCCGCTATCCGTAACGGCTGTCCGGTCGATACGACCATGGGAATGACTCCTTCTGGAGGACTAATGATGGGCACACGTTGCGGCGACCTGGATCCTGGTGCGGTCTTTTTCGTTGCCAGGAAAGAATCGTCCCTGGCCACGGCCAAAGTTGTCTTAAACGAGAAGGCTGGGCTATTGGGAGTATCGGAGATCAGCTCCGATGTGGAGGACCTGCTTGACAAGCAGACAACAGATCCGCGGGCAGCCGAAGCCATCGATCTCTTCTGTTATCAAGCCAAGAAGTTTCTGGGCTCGATGATCGCAGTATTGGGTGGCCTGGACAAATTGGTGTTCACGGCTGGCATCGGTGAACACGCTCCCGCTGTTAGAAGCCGCATCTGCGAAGGTCTGGAGTTTCTCGGTATTCGTGTGGACGCCAACCTTAACAACGCGAGTGCCGCTGTTATCTCCACCGAGGGGAGCCGTGTCCAGGTACGTGTAATGAAGACCAACGAAGAAATAATGATCGCCAGATATACAAACGAGCTGCTGAGTAAGGGTGCGTCTCCAATCGTGCGATGACCGATACAGATTCGGATTCGCTGCGCGAATAGCCTGAGGAGATGACTTCCTCAATTCAGTCCAGATATCCGCCTTCGTCCAGGCTCTTAAGTAGCAAGTGCAGAAAGATAAGACCGCCATAACCCTTCCACTTACTCAAGACGCGTTGCACACGGTCGTAATCAAGTTTCTTTCTGAGACGCAGCCAGCGCTCCAAGTTCTTTCGGGCACCCACATCATCACCCGGAAATACGTCGGTTCTACCAAAACCACGAAGTAGGACATATTCCGCGGTCCAGCGTCCCACTCCACGTAAGGCTACCAGACGCTCAAAACATTCTTGATTGTCGAGTCGTTCAAGCTCGCGTAAATCCAGCCGGCCTTCAACAATTGATCCTGATAGTTCGATGAGTGCTCGAGCCTTATTGGCGCTATACCCAAGCATTCGGAGGTCACTTTCATTTAGGCGCGCCACATCTTCCGGACGAGGAAAGGCATACATTGCTGGGCCGAACAACAGGCCGCAACGTTCCGCGAGTCGATTAAGGATGATGATTCCAACTGTTAGGCTCAGTTGCTGACAACTAATCCCATTTACAACGCCTTCAAAAACACTTGCGAAGCGCGGTGCCTTCAGCCCGCGAAACTGCGTAGCCAGGTTATTCAATCGTGGATGGCGAGAAGCGAAGTTGTAGAAATTTGAAAGATCATGTCGAATCCCCAAGAGTCGCTCCAGTGCAGTGGTGGTCGCTTGCTTTACAGCGGTGTCAAGATTCGTTCCAGTTATGGTGATGTCCAGCCTGGCCTTCTCCTGGGTTACCTCAACGAGAATAGCCCGATCATTAATAGCCAGCACGCGTCGATAGGTTTCGTCCTGCCAAACATCCACCGTATTCCCGAAGCGACGACGTAAGGCCCACACAGTCAGATCCAGCCGGAAGGGCATCACAGGACGAAGGGTAAAACGAGTCGAGTTGTACTTCAGTCCTGTAATTGCCACGTTTGATACATCATGGAAAACTCTTCAAATCGAAGCCCGTTCGGCTCTGCTACTTTAAAAGCGCGCGCAAGTATTCACGGTTCATGCGGGCGATGAAGTTGACGCTGATCGATTTCGGACAAACCGCTTCGCATTCACGATGCATCGTGCAGTTGCCAAAGTGTTCCCGGTCCATCGCCGCCACCATTTTCATTACTCGCTGTCCTCGTTCCGCCTGACCCTGTGGAAGCAACGTAAGGTGCGAAATCTTTGCCGCAGTGAAAAGTGATGCCGATCCATTGGGGCACGCTGCGACACAAGCACCGCAACCGATGCACGCTGCAGCATCCATCGCCAGATCCGAATCGTTCTTGGCAACTGGGATAGAATTCGCTTCCGGAGCGCTCCCCGTGGAAACTGAAATATAGCCACCAGACCCCACTATTCGATCGAAGGCACTGCGATCTACGACGAGGTCCTTGATGACCGGAAAGGCCCTCGAGCGCCATGGTTCGACATGAATGACGTCGCCGTCCCTAAAGTGGCGCATGTGTAGTTGGCAAGCGGCCGTCGCCCGACGCGGTCCGTGCGCAATTCCGTTGATCATCATTCCACACGATCCGCAGATGCCTTCGCGGCAGTCATGGTCAAAGGCAATCGGTTCTTCGCCTTTGTCGATTAATTTCCAATTAACTACATCCAGCATTTCGAGGAAAGACATATCTGGATTAATGTCGTCCGCGTCATAGCGAACCATCTTTCCACTCGCAGTCGCATTCTGTTGGCGCCAGACGTAAAGGCTCAGGTGCATTACTTGTAACTCCGTTGTGTCGGCGGCACGTATTCAAACGCTAGCTTCTCTTTGTGCAACACAGGCGGTAGCCGTTCCCCCGCGTACTCCCACGCTGAAACATTACAAAAGTGTTCATCGTCACGTTGGGCTTCACCATCGGGTGTCTGGAACTCTTCTCGGAAATGGCATCCACAAGATTCTTCCCGCTCCAATGCGTCCAGGCACATTAACTCTGCCAGCTCGAGAAAGTCAGCAACTCGTCCTGCTTTCTCGAGTGCCTGGTTGATTTCATCATCACTACCCAGCACTTTAATGTTGTGCCAAAACTCTGCGCGAATTTCAGGAATCTTGGAGAGCGCCAGCCTGAGCCCTTGTTGATTACGTACTAAGCCGCAATGATCCCACAGTAATTTCCCCAACTCCTGATGAATCGAATCGACAGTTCGTTTGCCCTTGATTCCAAGAAAGTGATTCACCCGAGTCGCAATCTCCCCTTCACTCTGTTGAAAGCTGGGATGTTGCGTTGAGACCTGGTCGAGTTTCGTTCTCGCTAGATAATCGCTGAGCGTATACGGAAGTATGAAGTATCCATCAGCCAGTCCCTGCATCAATGCGCTCGCACCCAATCGATTCGCCCCATGATCAGAGAAATTCGCCTCACCGGTCACAAAGAGGCCCGTGATTGTGCTCATCAAGTTGTAGTCGACCCAAAGGCCTCCCATCGTGTAGTGCACTGCCGGGTAAATTCGCATTGGCACCTGATATGGATTCTCATCAGTTATCCTCTCGTACATCTCAAAAAGGTTGCCGTATTTCTCACGTATGACGTCGGCTCCTAATCGCCCGATTGCTTCCTTGAAATCCAGATAGACGCTAAGACCATGTTCACCTACGCCCCGTCCGTTGTCGCAGATTTCTTTCGCGGCGCGCGAAGCTACGTCACGTGGGACGAGGTTCCCAAAGCTGGGGTAGCGACGCTCGAGGTAGTAATCACGCTCCGGAACTGGAATCTCATTCGGTCGACGCTGGTCTCCTTTTTGCCTTGGAACCCAGATACGTCCATCGTTGCGGAGTGACTCACTCATCAACGTAAGTTTTGATTGGTAATGGCCACTGACCGGGATGCAGGTAGGATGGATTTGCGTGAAGCACGGATTTGCAAAGGCTGCCCCACGCTTGTAGGCGCGCCAGATTGCGGTTGCGTTGCTGTTCTTTGCATTCGTCGAAAGATAGAACACATTTCCATAACCGCCTGTCGCAAGCACTACAGCATCACCCGCATAAGATTCGATTCTTCCGGACACGAGGTTTCGGGCCACAATGCCTCGAGCCTTGCCATCGATGATAACGAGATCGAGCATCTCGGTCCGCGGATACATCCTGACCGATCCGCTGTCTATTTGGCGCTCAAGAGCCTGGTACGCTCCGAGCAAAAGCTGCTGTCCTGTTTGGCCTCGCGCATAAAAAGTTCGCGAAACCTGAGCACCTCCAAACGATCTATTATCGAGAAGTCCGCTGTATTCGCGCGCAAAGGGCACACCCTGCGCGACGCACTGATCAATTATGTTCACGCTGAGCTGGGCCAAACGATAGACATTCGCTTCCCGCGAACGAAAGTCGCCCCCTTTCACCGTGTCATAAAAGAGACGATAGATACTGTCACCATCGTTACGATAATTCTTAGCCGCGTTGATACCTCCCTGAGCGGCAATACTGTGGGCGCGTCGCGGGCTGTCGTGATAGCAGAAGCAGAGAACGTTGTAACCCAGCTCGGCGAGCGAAGCGGCAGCGGACGCGCCGGCCAGACCTGAACCAACCATAATGATGGTGTGCTTACGCTTGTTGGATGGGTTGACGAGCTTCATCTCGAAGCGATGATGATTCCACTTCTGTTCGATTGGGCCAGACGGCACTTTCGGATTCAGTTCCATGGCATCAGTCCACTCATGATATGAAGCCCAGCAAAACCGCTACTGGAATCGAAATGAAACCCACCACGACAACGACCGTGACAACAGTTGCCAGAATGCGGATGAGCCGATTGTATTTAAAATGATTGATGCCGAGCGATTCAAACATGCTCCACGCACCATGGTAGAGGTGAAGCGAAAGGGCCAACATCGCGACGATGTAAATGATTGATACATACCAAACCTGAAACCCGCTGATGACGTTGTGATAAACATCTCGTTCGTTGAAGGCAGGATGTAGGGTACCAGTCGTAAAGTGAAGTAGATGATAGATAATGAACAGCCCGACGATTGGACCAGTCCACCGCATCGTTCGTGATGCCAAATCTGAACCTACTGCCCGCCACCGTTTGTAACCGAGCGGCCGGCTCCGTTGGCTGATACGCGCCAGCTGGTAAGCAACAATAATGTGGAGGATCACGGCAACGATCAGAACTGTCCGCGCTGTCCATAAGAGGGCGGGGTTGGATTTCAATAACGCGGCATACGCATTGATTTTTTCTGGGCCCGCAAACACCTGCAAGTTTCCAAGCATGTGTGCGACGACATAACCTACTCCAATGGCACCAGTCAGCGCCATCACCACTTTCTTTCCGACTGTGGAGTCCCAGAGCCGTGCCAGCGAACGCGATCTTGAATGGACCATCATCATCGACTCTTGCAAGCGTGGTGAATTAACGGTCAGCACTCGACGTACAGCCCGAGAAAGTTAATGAGATTCGGCACTCTCGACCCCAACCGTAAAATTACTTCCTTCCCAGCGCTGATCTTCGGGCCAAAAGAAAGTAAAAACGATCTCCGTCTTGTCAGGCAAATCCCTGGTAGGCAAGTCAGCGACATGGATTCCGACTTTAGTATCTCGCGTTTCAATATCGTGAACAGTATGCCACTCGTTGCTGCTCCAATGGACGCGCGCTTCAGCCATGAGCTCGATTCGTAAAATGTTTCCGAGGAGCATCACAACACATTTGTTGTTGAAGCGCCAGATCGTATAAGGACTGCCCGTCTGCTTGATCACGTAACGCTCGATTGTCTGTGGAGGTGTATCGAATGTCTGACCTTCGCTGAGCGAGCGGCAGAGCTTGACGTACTCCGCCTGGGCCCAGGCGAGTGGCATGGCCGAGCCCGTTGGTCTACCGAGGAAGAGCCCTCGATCCGGAATATCGCTCGCATCCCAAACCTGTTCGGGGATCATCCCGCCCTCATTGGCGAAAGCTTCCATCGCCTTCAGTAGGCGCTGCGCTTCATCCGCTCTGCCCGCTGCCAACTCATAGTGGCCACGCTCTCCAGTTAAGAGCGGCCATGCCCGGCCGACTCCTGTTCCGTCGAAAGGTGATCCGTCCTCGTGTTCGCCATACAGGTCGTCAACATACCTGCGCCACACAGGGCCGTAGGATGTCTCCACTTTTAGCAAAGCATCAATCGCTTTCACGGTGTTGACTATACGAGGATCGTCAGCCGCGCGCAGGCCGAAGCGCACCAGCGCGAGTGCGTCTGGACCGACAATATATGCCGGCGGGCCGGAACTCTGGTCGGGCGGGCGACATTTGATCGGGACGAAACCATGACGAGGAGATGCAGCGTCGGCCTTTTCAGGCGGAGCAACGCGAACATAATGACCCTCTACTCCGATCTCGCGATCAAGCTCCGTATCCATCACGTAAGTCCAGCGCTCGATGTTAGCGTTCCAATTGTCAGCTGTTTCTCTGAAGTAGTTTGCCGCTTGAGGCTCTGCGACCGAGTCAGCCATGTCGGCGGCGGCGAGAAGCGCGGCGATCTCCGCCGCCAGCGTGAATGGCGAATAGCCCGGGTCCATCTCCCACCGCTCCTGAGGCGTGACTGGTCCGTTGCGTACGATGTAGCTCGCAGCTCGGCGCACCATCGGCCAGAAACGTCCGAGCACTTTGCTGGGCTCAGACTCGATGAATACTCCCTCTCGCAGTGCCTGATCGATAAGCAAAATAGGCAGCGCCGTCTCGTCCATCTGAACGCCGTTCCAATAGGGCATGCCGTCGCCCCACATGTTCTGAGGCCAATGTCCGTCCGCCTCTTGGGTCACCTGCAAGTATCGAATAACTCTATAAACTTCCTCTTTAGATCCTCCCGCCAGAAGACCCGATGCCGCTTCAACCAGATCACGCGGCCAGACTAGATGATAGCCGCCCAAATCTTCATCCCCTTTTGAAGAGCCCCATGGAATCGAGAGGCTGGCGATCATTCCACCAACGGATCTCTTGGACTCGTGGGTGCGCAACACGGACAGACTCGTCTGAAAAAGGTTTTCGCCCCCCGCATCCAGATTGAGATGTAACAACCGACGGTGCCACTCCTGCCATTCGCGAATGTACTCTGCCTGTTCGCGCTCGAAGTCGCTAGTCAAGGCGGCGCGAGCGAAGTGGCCTGCTTCCGCAGTGCTCCTGCCGAATCCTAAGGTCAGCACGAAATCGCCATCCGACGTGCTTAGATCTATTTCACCTATAAGTGCAACATTGCCGTTTTCAGCTCGCTCGTACTCAGTGCTCAGGCGCTTATTCTGCTGAAGGTCCTGCCAGCCGTCGGAGGCACCGACAAAACCTGCGGAACGTTTCACCCATCGCGACGAACATGCTAACGCCAAGGCAAGCCCATTTCGTTCAGCGAAGAGCATGGGCACGCCTTTATACTCTCCGACAAAGGCCGTGTTGCCGCTGCCTCGGTTGCCGAGGTGTGGCGCCAGCAGTGCGTAAAGGTGGTAATCCTCTAGCTTTCCCTGCAAGGGCGTGAATCGCGTGCGTTGCATGACCGCATCGCGATGAGGAGATGCGATGATCTCCTTTTCGATCCGGTAGCGCCCTTTGCGGCAAGTGTTGATTAAGTGATAAGCGGGAATGCCGGCTGCCGTGGATTTGATTTCCTGTTGAGTGTGCCGCTTTTCCTCAGAGAAGAAGTTCTGGCCGTCGGTGACGATCAAACCAAAATCGCGGGTGCACGCATTATCCAGACGCGGGTAATAGATCTCATTGAAGATGCCATGGCTGAGAGTGAACCAAACTCGACTCGCCGAGCTGAGAGCTGTCCCCACGCCGCTCTTTGCGCTGGATGTCCACTTCGGCGGTATGCCGGGCCAGCCTGGAGCGTATTTCACCTCACTAGTCATGTTGACACCACCTGGGGAGCTTTAGATCCTAATCTTCGGGCCACGGCTCGGGCGGGAAACATTCAGGACACTGGATCTCAATGAAAGATAACCAGTCGCGGATCTCCGTTTCTCCAGGTAGGTCTTTCATTTCACTGTCCACGGTCTTACTAAACAACGCGCCCCAGCGATCCGCGATAAAGACACCAAACATCGGATCTGCAACTCCCCTCCCCTCCGCATATGAGTCGAACACTGCGGCACCCCGATCTGACAGAAGTGGGAATGGTAGTTGAAGCTCTCGCTGGAAACGACTGAGGTGTCTCAAATCGGTGTTCATGATGGCCAATATCTCTGCATTCAGTTGTCGATATTCTTCATAACGCGATGCCAACTCTCTCAGAAAGCCCAGGCACGCGTCGCACTCCGGATCGCGAAAAAAAATCAAGACGAGATTCTTCTGTTGCTTGTAATCCCAAGGGCTAATGTTGCCTGACGCATTCACAGCCGGCAGGCTGAACAGAGGAATCAGGTTTCCGGTTTTGATTTCCTTCTCTTGAGCAACTTCCGTCATGGTCCTTCTGCAGCTCGCCCTCCCCCATTTAGCTGGCGATCTCCCAATCAGCGGATTGGACCAGCTTAGCTTGCAAGTTAATTACGGTACCGGTGAGTGCCAGTGACACTGGACAAGTCTTTTTCGTTGCTTCAGCCTGTTTGATGAATGTCGCTTCGTCAATTCCTAAGACTTCAGCCTCTGTGCGGAGATCAATCGAAGTAATCTTAAAGCCGTCACTTACCTTTTCGATGTGAACCTTGGCGGTCGTGCTGATGCGCTTTGGGGAATAACCGGCTTTGGACAGCCCAAGAGACAACGCCATAGAAAAACAACCCGCCTCTGCCGCTCCAATTAACTCCTCGGGATTAGTTCCAATTCCGTTTTCGAAGCGTGAAGCGAACGAATAGCGTTTTTCGAAAGCATCACTCCCAACCTTTATTGTCCCTTTACCGTCTTTTAACGTTCCTTCCCAAATTGCGCTTCCGGTGCGTGTAGCCATCACATTAGCTCCTTGCTGATTCTTTGATCCTCAATGGTATTTAAGGTTGGTTCTCTTAACCAAAGAGAAATCGCATCCGCTTTCGCGTGATACCGATCGTTGCCGCGAGAGCATGGCGGCGTTCTCAGGTATCTCCCCCCAAAGTACCCGAGCCTTCCGCAAGCTCAATCGCGTGCAACGATTCGCCATAGAGTCAGCTTAGAGATCGACTCAAATGTCGAAAAGAGTGATAACACTTAAGTAGTTCAGGTGTTAGCACCTGATGTTTTGCCTCGCTGTTAGGGCGATTACTCTTGGAAGGTGTTGAAGCGGAATGATCAACTGGAAGATTCTTGAGGCAGATCAACTAGGCAAACGTCACGGCAAAGAAATTCGTGCCGATCGTTGCGGCAAGAACGTCGCGGCGGTCTCCCACACGAGTACTCATCGTGCTCGTCCCGCCCGTGAGTTCCATCGCCGGCAACGATCAGCGTGTACCACATTAGACACTTACAACGAAAATCTAAACGGTGAAAACACCTGACGTCGTTGGGTGTTATTACTTGAACTCACGACGTTAAGCGGCTGCCCAATCATCATCAATGCCAACTAGTTTCTTTCAATACGCGAAAATCGTTCGTCACTATCAACGCTTGAATATGGTCCAATCGCTATCACTCGTATCGGGCAAAAAGAATTGCAGGGAGAGCGGCAAGCACAGAACTATCCTCGTGATGACCGTCAGTTTCCACCAGTTTCAGGATGCTGCGGACTTCAAGTGATAACACCCGCATCTCTAAGCGTTATTACCCTATTTTTCGACGTTACCGTGCGCTAGATTTAAGTCACGCTGACCGTTGCCGTAGGGGACTTACAGGCGGAGCAACTCCGATGATTGAGATCAATCATCGTAAGCGCCATGAAGTTCTCCAACTCAGCGATCAGCGGCCTGTCACTAGGTACAACTAGCAAGAGAGATTAGCCAAATTGAAGAAAGCGAGCGACGTTCATCGGAAACTCGGGAAGCCGGAGTCAAGTGATGACGCGCAGGATTTTTTCCTTATATCCGATGTTGAGAAAGTGCAGGTTGTCTATGATAGAGACGGCAAAGCGAATACAGTTTCCGTCACCTATTCGAGCAACAATGAAACCGCACCGACGGTTGCGGATGTGCTGGGCGAAGATGTGCCGGCCGGTCCAGACGGACGTATTACAAACTCGTTCGATATCCGAGCGTAGGTTACTGGGTAGCGTACAGCCGGACGGGCCGTGATGCGCCTGGAGTATCTGTAACGATGAATGCATTTTGAGGGGGAAACAGCGATCTTGTGTTCATCGATTACAGGCGATGCTCAATCAGTCGGGAGTAAGCGTCTCGCATGAATACCACTTTTATGTTTTGTCTTTTGTTTTCTAATCGTGACCTGAAACTTCGCCGCTGGCCGAAACGGTGGCAATTAAATGCATAATAACCGTCATAGGGAACATCGCAAATTGAACTCGATCACGGATGGAAGGAGCACCCCGGCATGAAAGCCCAAATCAAGCTCGGTCGCATATTCGGAGTTGAAATCGGCCTGCATTACAGTTGGTTGATTATCGCACTGCTAATCACCTTTTCGCTCGCCGGTCAGTTTCAGCTGCATAACCCCGGCTGGAGTGACAGCTTGAGGTGGGGCTTGGCCATCGTCACCGCTCTTCTATTCTTTGCAGCGATTGTTGTTCATGAGCTTTCGCATGCTGTTGTCGCGAAAAGTCGCGGCCTGCCAGTGCGCTCCATCACGTTGTTCGCATTAGGCGGTGTCGCGCAAATAGAGAAGGAGGCTGCCGATGCCAAAACCGAATTCTGGATGGGGATCATTGGGCCGATTACCAGCTTCGTGCTCGGCGTAGTGTGTCTCGTCCTTTGTGTGGCGCTCGGATGGAATCCGCCGGAATTCCCGCAGAGACCTCTGCCTGCGATGCTGCTGTGGCTCGGCCTTGTCAACATCGGCCTGGCCATCTTTAACATGATCCCTGGATTTCCACTTGACGGCGGCCGTGTACTTCGCGCAATCGCATGGTGGATAACGGGCAATCCAAAGCGTGCGACGACAATCGCAGCTCGTGTCGGCCAGATCATTGCATTTCTGATGATTCTTTACGGAGTGATGCAGTTTTTTAGAGGTGCCGGGTTCAACGGCTTGTGGATCGCCTTTATCGGTTGGTTTCTGCTAAGCGCCTCACGTGAAAGCTATTCGCAAATGGTAGTTACGGAGGCACTGCGCGGCGTGCGCGTCCGGGACGTAATGTCACAAAACTACCTCACAGTAGATGCATACTCGAACCTTAAAACATTGGTTGATGATCATCTGGGACGTACAGGACGACGCTTTTTTATCGTCACCTTAAATGGACATCCTGAAGGAATAATCACCACAAATGAAATTAACAATGTGCCGCGTGCCCAATGGCCATATAAAACGGTGTCTGATGTAATGCGACCGTTCGATCAGGCCCAAACTGTTGGACCAAACAGCGATGTCACCGAGGCACTCGAGCTGATGGCGAGTCAGGATCTGAACCAATTGCCGGTAATTGCCAATGGCGCGCTAGCGGGATTGATTTCGCGCGGCAACGTGCTGCAATTAATTCAAACCCGAGCCGAACTGCATTTGTGAGCATTACGTACCCAGCGAACTCGCCGTCGATGGTTGCAGGCGACATATTGAGGATAGGTGAGATGCCAGAAGATTGGGACTTGCTTCAAGGTGTGCTGGAAGAATCGGCCAAATATAATACGATGTTCTGACGCTTGATTTCCTAATCAACTAATATCAGGTTTCTACCCAGGCGACGTACCAGGTTTTGAGGTGCCAAGGCCAAAGCGAGATCATTCAGGGGAAACTCTTCTACGAAATGGTGGA
>Ga0068856_100001199_pt1 | contig 27292 bp, 29 predicted proteins | sample KBSCornC62_FD_66595 | JGI IMG/M metagenome (GOLD analysis project Ga0068856, IMG submission 66595) | Corn rhizosphere microbial communities from Kellogg Biological Station, Michigan, USA - KBS Corn C6-2 | ecosystem: Host-associated > Plants > Roots > Rhizosphere > Soil ... | reverse complement strand
TATCGCTACTGGATAAAACGCCTGTAAATGAACTACTTAAAAGAATAGACTACAAAGATGTCAAAGAACTAAATTATAACCAACTGTCACTCAGCTTGTTTTAAGTGGACAGTTATGATAAAAATTAACAATGTAATTACCGATGCAACGCTGCCTGTCGAAATCAAAGCCCCAAAACTGGTCATCTTTCAGTTGGTTCCGTAGCAAAACTTCGCCAAATGTCATATCCTTGCGGAGTTTATTGGCAAGCTTTTTCAGGTAGGGATTGTATGGGATGAACTTAGGCAAACGGTTAAATTCTTTGATCGCCTGGTGAAACCCCTCCCTTCCCCTCCCCGTGGGAGGGAATCGCACGCGCCACCGCTTTTTGCGCTGTGCAAAGCCTAATCCTGTTTCTTCGGCTGCTGAATCACAAAAACATCCTCATTGTCTTTCTTCATCAAATAGCGCTCACGCGCAAATTTTTCCAGTTGTTTGGGATCAGAAGTAAGTTCCTCAAGGTCTTTATTTACTTTAGCTGTTTCCCGCTGATAAAAATCGCGCTCCTGTTTTAGTTTGCTCACCTGCTGGTAATACTGATATTGCGAGAAAAGGTCGTTCTTGTCAAAAAAAATCATGTACACAATAAAAGCCAATGAAAACAAAAAATACTTGTTTTTAAACAGGTTGAACAGGCGTTTCATAGTGGTTAATAAAATTTTGTTTAAAGCTATGCAATCTCCACCGTTAAGGCAAGTTTCGTTTTAAACTTTTGAACATTTGCGGAGAAGTCCGAAAGTCCGAAAGTCGGAAAGTCCGAAAGATGAAATGCACTAAAGCCTAATCCCGTCTTCTGTTTCCGCTCCTGTTCCCACTCCTGCCGCCGCCACTTCTTGAGGCGCCGCTCAAGCTTTCCGATCGGTGCCTGTCATGGTGGCCAAAGCCGCGCCCACGTTTATTGCCGCCGCCTGAGCCTGGTTTTGCCGCAGGCTGAGGGCGCGAGGCCACACTTTGCAGGCTCATCGGGTAAGGGTGCCCTTCTTCAACAGGTATCTGTTTCGAGATCAGCTTGTGAATGTCCTTTAAAAATTCAACTTCTTCGGCATCACAAAAGGATAACGCTACGCCATTTAACCCTGCACGACCGGTACGGCCTATGCGATGCACATACGTTTCAGGAATGTTAGGCAGCTCGTAATTGATCACGTGCGAAAGCTCATCGATATCAATACCGCGGGCGGCAATATCGGTGGCAATTAACACCCTTGTGGTGCGGTTTTTAAAATTGCTCAGCGCCCGTTGCCGTGCGTTTTGCGATTTGTTGCCGTGAATGGCTTCTGCAGTGATGCCTACACGAACAAGGTCTTTTACCACTTTATCTGCACCGTGTTTAGTGCGTGTAAATACCAGTGCGGTTTTAATGTTTTTATCTTTCAGCAGGTGGATCAGTAATGATTTTTTGTCGGCCTTTTCAACATAATACAACGACTGCTGTATCGTATCGGCGGTTGACGAAACCGGCGTCACTTCCACTTTTTCAGGGTTGTGCAATATGGAGTCGGCGAGTTGTTTGATTTCATTCGGCATCGTGGCTGAGAAAAACAGCGTTTGCCTTTTTTGGGGCACTTTGGCAATGATCTTTTTAACATCGTGCACAAAGCCCATGTCCAGCATGCGGTCGGCTTCATCCAGCACCAGCATGCGTACGTGCTCCAGGTGAACGTAACGCTGGTTCATCAGGTCGAGTAAACGGCCAGGCGTGGCAACCAGTATGTCAACACCCCGTCTTAAAGCATCAGTTTGCGGGTTTTGCGATACACCGCCGAATATGACTAAATGTTTCAACCCGGTGTGCTTGCCATAAGCGGCAAAGCTCTCGTCAATTTGTATGGCCAGTTCGCGGGTCGGCGTTAAAATAAGTGCTTTTATGGTCTTTGGCTCTTTATGATTTAGCCTGTCCTGGTATAAAAGCTGCAGGATGGGGATGGCAAATGCAGCCGTTTTTCCGGTGCCTGTTTGAGCGCAGCCCAGCAGGTCGCGGTTTTGTAATACAATGGGTATAGCTTGTTCCTGTATGGGGGTAGGGGTGGTATATCCCTCAGTTTTTAAAGCCCTGAGGATCGGCTCAATTAATTTTAAATTTTCGAATGACATGTAATTGTTGTTGTTATTTGCTAACGCTAAGCATAAGCGGGGATCTGAAGTATTTTTCGGTGATCAACCTTAAGCGGGGCGGATAATTTTTTGCAAAGATACGGTTTTTATTGGGATTTGCTTTTTGGGTCAATTGACCAAAATTTCCAGCCTCTCCTTCCAAATTTTTAATTCATCAAATAACTGAACTTTAATTTGATTTATATATTCCTGGTCCCGCTTGAGGGGAGGAGTTATATCAGTTAGATTATCATAGTCATCGTAAAGCCCATAAACTTTTTCGAAGCCAATGCTGTCGTATACATAGTTTGAGTTTTCGGACCAAAAATTGTAACTATCTACAGCTTGGGCTTTTATTTCGCGGATTCCGGATATCAGATCCTTTGTCCCATCAATTATTTCGTTAGTAATTGCTAACGCATAAATTAACGCTGCCTGCCTTTTGTCGGGCATTTGCATTCCCAATTCTTCAAGCGTTAAATTCAAATATCGCTCGGCGACAAACGAGTTTTCGGCTTTATCTAAACCTGCTAAAATATAAAGAGAAGGAGAATCTAAGTTTTCATTAAGGCCGGCAATACCAATTTCCGACAATTTATCGGAAGGAATATTACCAGTGACATATTTTGCAATAAGTTGCTTAAAATCCATTTTTTGCAAAAATAATTTCAACATTTTTTTATTTTTTCGACTTCATTAGGGGCGTTGCCTGCGGCCCGGGCTGTTCGCTTATACGCCTTCAAGGCCTTAGGCTCAAGGCCGGTATTCGCTGCCATCCCTAACGCAAATGAAAGGAAGATTCGACAACTTTTAAAATTTGTCAAAGCTGTTCTCCTTATTCCATCATCGGCTTCTCCTCTTTCACAACAATCGTATTCGACCATTTGTCATGCCATCCATCGTTAGCAAAAAAGGAAAATGCCTCAAAGGGTACGAGGCGCGATACGGTACGGATGAAAATGCTGCCGAAGGATGGTTGTGTTCCGTCCTCATTGGTAACGCGTGTTTCGGTAAGCAGCTTTCCGGGCGTGGCGCCTAAAACAGCTTCGTAAAATGAATAATAAATAATTAACCTGATCGAGGAAGCCAGGAACATGTAAGCTTCAGATGCAAAATATTGTGGATGTGTATAAATTAATGCCTCAAACATCGGGTAAAAAATCAAAATCGAAACGATCAAATCGACAAGAAGGTTCAGAAACCTTTTGCCCGAATCGGCTTTTACCAGATACACATATTCTTTGCCGTTCTCTTCAAACTCATCCAGTTGAATGGGCACCGTTTGGTTAAAGAATTTCAATATTCCTAAGGACAAATAAATCCAGAAAATGCTCATGCCATAGTTGAATAAGCGAATTGGCAAATGATGAATCCAATAGGGCAAATATTGGGGGTTAAATATCATGAGCAGGATCACCGAAACGAACAGCAATACATTTGAGAAAAGTATTGTTGAAAATACAAAGCGGATGAGCCGGAATTCGGTGCTTTTGGAGGTCGTGTACAATATGGCGCCCAGCAGCAACAGGACATCAAAAACCGCGTTCACGTAATTGTGTCCATTATAGCTTATTGACTGTCCCTCAAAACCAAAATCCAGGTTTAAAGGATTTAACGCGTCCTTAATGCGCATCACGCTAAAACTATGCGTGGTGTAAAATAGATCATTAACGATACCAACGATAGCAATTATAAAGCTGAGAAGAGTAATTATCCGGACCGGCTGTTTTTTTAGCATTGCAATGAGGTTTGATCAAAAGTATTCAATTTTTGCACTATAAGGCGAGAAAACCATAGTGCTGTGGCTGAGAACACGCTGCTGAAAATAGTTAACTGATTATTAGATCGATTCGCCGCCCGAGACCTAATTCAAAGATTTTATAAAGTGTAGACAGCTGTATGTCACATTTCCCATTTTCAAGCCTTGAGATGTAGCTTTTCTTTGTTCCGATTTTGTCAGCCAATTCCTGTTGAGTCATGTTTGCCTCGCGCCTTGCTTCCTTCAGCATTTCACTTATGATAAAATATTGAGCGCGTTCTTCAAATTCATTGCGCGATTGGGTTCCTACCTTCCCGTATTCAATATCCAGCAATTCCTCAAAACTCCTGGTGTTCCTTATGGCCTCATTCTTTTCCATCAGTCTTTGGTTTTGAATTAAAATATTCGGTTCGAAGTTTCAGTGCGAGTTCAATTTCCTGGCTCGGGGTCTTTTGTGTTTTCTTCTGAAAAGCGTTAAATAATACAACAAGGTTTCCCTTATCAAAACAGCAGAAAATCCGATATATATTAGTTCCTGCTTCAACTCTCATTTCATACAAGCCTGGTGTAGCTTCAATATGTTTTAAAAATTTCTCAGGAACCTTTTCTACACATTGAATAAGACGAAATACATAGCCGATCTTCTCTTTTACCTTGTCGTTAACGCCATTATAAAAATCCTGAAAGTGATGCTTATAGAAGATAATCCTCCTGTCTTTCATTACAAAGTTAACTTAAAAGTTATCAATATACAAGGAAAAATGTTAATCAGATTATTCGGCGAGAGTTTTTTCTTCGGCTTCCCCCTCCGGCTTCTTCTTAAACCAGGCATGCAAAACGATCATAAACGTTCCGGCCATAATAAACATATCCGCCACGTTAAAAACCCCGGTTTCAAAAAGGCCGAAATCGATATGCATAAAATCGGTAACCGAGCCGAAACGGACGCGGTCATAAAGATTTGCCAGCCCTCCCGCAATGATCAAAACAATGGCGATCAATGTCATGCGGTTCAGATCAGGCCGGGTAAAAACATAGTACATACCAAATAATACGGCGATAAATGGCAGGATATTGAGCAGGATATATCTCATCGGTCCGGATAGCGAGTCGCCGAGGCCTAAAAATGCGCCGGTATTATCCACACGGTGAATGGTAATGTGACGATGGAAGTGACTGTATTCGTCATAGTAATCCATGTGATTACGGATCAATATTTTTGTAACCTGGTCAAGGCCGATGCAAAAGGCAAGGAGTACGATGATGAAAATTATTCGTTTCGTTTTGTTTGATATCATTGGTTTAACCGCCGTTCCCGGCTTTAAAAGGATGCAAATATAGACCGCTGATTTTAATGATTGATGTGATTCCGCAGATTTTATAAAAAAAGCCGGCATTTAGCCAGCTTTCTATAATTCGTGTAATTTGCACCAATTGGCGAAAATTCGTGTCTATATCCTATCTGTTCTTAAAATATTTAAAATTCTTGCCGATAAACTTAGCGCTGTCGCCCAGTTCTTCTTCTATACGCAGCAACTGGTTGTATTTGGCGATCCTGTCCGACCGGGATAGCGAGCCGGTTTTTATCTGTCCGCAATTTAATGCAACGGCAAGGTCGGCAATGGTGGAGTCTTCTGTTTCGCCGGAGCGGTGACTCATTACTGTAGTATACGCACTGGTTTGCGCGAGCGCTACCGCGTCGATCGTTTCGGTTAAGGACCCGATCTGGTTTACTTTTACTAAGATGGAATTGCCGATTTTTTCATCAATACCCCTTTGCAGGCGTTTAACATTGGTTACAAATATGTCATCTCCCACCAATTGAATTTTACCGCCGATTTTTTCGGTCAATAAAGCCCAGCCATCCCAATCATCTTCCGACATACCGTCTTCAATAGAAATGATCGGGTATTTTGCAGCCAGCTGCGCCAGGTAATCGGCTTGTTCGGCACTGGTGCGGATTGCGCCTTTTTCGCCTTCAAATTTGGTATAGTCGTATTTTCCGTTCACAAAGAACTCCGAAGCGGCACAGTCAAGCGCCAGGCAGATATCTGCACCGGGTTTGTAGCCAGCCTTTTCAATGGCTTTTAAAATGGTTTCGGCCGCGTCTTCGGTGCCCTCAAATTCGGGCGCAAAACCGCCTTCATCCCCAACAGCAGTCGACAGGCCGCGGTCGTGCAAAATCTTTTTCAACGTGTGGAACACTTCCGATCCCCAGCGCAGCGCTTCCGAGAATGAAGGCGCGCCCACAGGCATGATCATAAATTCCTGGAAAGCAATAGGGGCATCGGAGTGCGAGCCGCCGTTTATGATGTTCATCATTGGGATGGGCAGCGTATTGGCATTTACACCGCCAATGTAACGGTACAAAGGCTGGCGGCTTTCCTGCGCGGCGGCTTTTGCCACTGCTAACGAAACACCCAAAATGGCGTTAGCGCCAAGCTTACCTTTATTTTCGGTACCATCCAGGTCGATCATTAACTGATCGATGGCATTTTGTTCAAATACATCAATACCGTTTAACTCTTTGGCTATAATATCGTTCACATTGGCAACGGCTTTAAGTACGCCTTTGCCCATATAAATTGATTTGTCACCATCGCGAAGTTCAACAGCCTCATGCGCGCCGGTTGAAGCGCCGGACGGAACGGCGGCACGGCCAAGTGCCCCATTTTCAGTTAAAACATCTACTTCGATGGTAGGATTGCCGCGCGAGTCGAGTATCTGGCGGGCATGGATATCAATAATCAGGCTCATTTCAATTGGAATTTGTAAATAAAATAAACTTAGTGTAAACTATACACTAAGTTTTGAAATAGTTTTCAAATATACAATTTCCGCTAAATATGTTTTGTGATTTCACCGATTGTTTTCTGATTTCACCGATTGTTAACAGTAATTTAACAAGGTAGCGTTGATTGTCTGAACCATCGATTCAGCCCATTAGGTGATAAAGATGATTTTGCACCGGGTTTTATTACTTCGGAGTTATGCGAGTGGAAGATTTATACTTGAATGCACTACTGCGCGGACTTTGGGCGTTTAAATCGGTGAAATCAAATCAAAATCGGTGAAATCTCCCCCAAATTATTCCCACTTAAACGTCTTTACCGCGATGCCATATAAAACTACAAACCACACACCGAGTACCAGCAGGTCTTTTGTTATATCGCCCAGGCCGGCGCCTTCAAAAGCAACCTGGCGCATCGCATCGTTAAGGTAGGTTAAAGGCAGGATTTTGCTGATGCCCTGCAGCCAGGATGGAAACGCAGTGGTGGCAAAAAAGGTGCCCGACAGCAAAAATTGCGGCAGCGTAACAATATTGGACAGCGGCGGGATAGTACTTTCGTTTTTGGCGATGCCCGAAATGATGAAGCCAAAGCCCATAAATATGATGAGCCCTATTGCCGAAAGGATAAGCATGTTAACAACAGTAATAAACCCGTGTACCAATGTAAAGCCAAAAAAGTAATGGCCCACAGTAATAATAAAAAGCGCGCCTATCCACGAAAAAACAAGGCGGGCGATACCTTCGCCTAAAACAATACTGTATTTACGCACCGGTGTGGCAAAAAAGCGTTTGATCACCAGCGTAAGCCGTAGGCTAAGGAAAACGAACGCGGTGCCGAATACCCCACTGCTCAGCAGCGAAAAACCGAGCATACCGGGCAGGATGAAATCAATGTATTTATATGCCCGACCCTGAACAGTTGCTTCTTTTAGTTCAGCAATAGGTTGGGGCACCGTGTTATTGCGGCTGTTTATCCGGAAAAACATTCCATCCAATAACGATTTCAGCACACCGTCTTTTTGCACAGACGCGGTTGTATATTGAATATTCAGCGTATAATAAGGGGCCGTGTTGTGCCTTTGGATATCGATAATTGCATCAATATCACCTTTCGAAAGATTTTTAGCCATTTCGCCGGTGGATTGATTGTTTATCATGTGTATGACGGAAATTTGTTTTAAAGTTTGATAGATCGAATCGGCACGGGTTGTATCGCAGGTTTTGGCTACTCCCACGTCCATGCTGATTGCGCCGCCACCGATATTGGCAAAAACTACGATAAATATCAGTGGGAAAGCCAGACTAAACACCACCGCCGAAGGGCTGCGTATAATAGAGCGAAAGCTGGCTACAGCTATGGCTAGGGTTGCACGGGTATTACTATATTTCTTCATTGGTTCACTGGTTCATTAGTTCATTGGTGTCAGGTCGGGTTGGTTAATTGCAAACTGTAACTGCCACTTGCCACTGCAAACTGCCAGCCGGGCTTCTGCTCCCCCTTTAAGGGTCTGGGTGGTCAACCTTCCCGCCACTCTTTGCCGGTAAGGGTAATAAACACATCCTCCAGGTTGGCCAGCTTAACCTCTTTCTTACGCTCGAAGCCTGATGCAACCAACTGGTCGATAAAGTGATTGGGCGTATCGATGCCCACGATGTGGCCGCCGTCTACAAAAGCCACGCGGTCGCATAATTCTTCGGCTTCATCCATGTAATGGGTGGTGATGACAACCGTCGTACCATGATCGCGTATCTCGCGTATCAGGTCCCAAAGGTTGCGGCGGGCCTGCGGATCAAGACCAGTGGTGGGCTCGTCCAGGAAAATTATTTTTGGATTATTGATGAGTGTTGTGGCGATGGAAAAACGCTGTTTTTGCCCGCCTGATAGGTCTTTATATTTTGATTTGGCCTTATCGGTCAGGGCAACTTTCCCCAGCATTTCGGCGGGCGTTTTGTCTATTCCGTACAGGCCTGAAAATAATTTGATCAGTTCCGACAGGTTTAAATTGGGGTAATAGCCCGCTGCCTGTAGTTGCACCCCGATGCGCTGTTTGATCTTGTCGGCATCATGGTCGATGGAAAGCCCGTCTACCATTACCTCGCCCGAAGTTTTTTCGCGCAGGGTTTCAATCACCTCGAGCGTTGTAGTTTTTCCGGCGCCGTTCGGCCCAAGCAGGCCGAAGATCTCGCCATCGTACACGTCGAAACTAATGCCTTTTACGGCTTCAAAATCTTCGTATTTTTTTACCAGGTTTTTTACGGTTATAATCGGTTGTTTTGCCATGCTGCAAAAATGGTTTACAAAAATGGTATTTCCACTATTTTTTCATTAAAAGACATCGGCGTTACTCAGGACATCCCCAGACGACTTCGGGTTGCCGGCAGCACGTTATTTTACCAGGTGCCCGATGGAATGAAGCAGCGCGTGCAAATGTCCTGCTGCTTGTATGGCGAAATGAAAAAGATTAACTGCGAGTAGCGTTTTCATGATATGTGTTGATTTACGGCGCAAATCTGCATTGAGAACTGCTTTTTGCCTATTGATTTTAGGTAAATGGCAGGATATCGTCGGTGAAATGTTGAACGGAACCGACGAATGGGGATTGTTGGGGAAGGCGGACGGGTTGTTTGAAATCGGAAAAACTTACGAAGTTTAACTCGGAGTTGTTTATTTTTCAAAGGCCTCGTTGAGGGCTTCGCCGTTTAAAAACTTCGTAAGTTTCGGCATTATCGGGGGCTTTCCTTTTTGAAAATCCTTTGTAAGTTGTATAGTTCTTAATTATTCATCAACTCAATAAACTGGTCGAATAAATACCTGCTGTCATGCGGGCCGGGAGATGATTCCGGGTGATATTGTACCGAGAAAGCTTTTTTGCCCTTTACCCGGATACCTTCTATAGATTGGTCGTTCAGGTTAATATGGGTGATCTCCACTTTATCGGATGCGCGCACCGCCTCAGGCACCACGCCAAAACCATGATTTTGCGAGGTCACTTCGCAATGGTTGATGATGACGTTTTTTACCGGATGGTTCAATCCGCGGTGGCCGTTAAACATTTTTTTGGTGGGAATATCGTTGGCCAGGGCAAGCAACTGGTGGCCGAGGCATATACCAAACATCGGTTTTTCCGATTTTAATATATCTTTTACGGTATCAATGGCATAAGGCATCGCAGCCGGGTCGCCGGGCCCGTTCGAAATAAAATAGCCTGTTGGCGCAAAATCTTTCTCCATTTCGGCAAATGTTGTTTTTGCAGGGAAAACTTTTGCGAAAATGTCGCGGTCGTCAAAATTGCGCAGGATGTTTTTCTTTACGCCCAAATCCAGTACCGCTACGCGGTAAGTGGCGTCTTCATTGCCGAAGGTATAAGTTTCGGTAGTAGATACCTGTGACGAAAGCTCAAGGCCATCCATCGACGGAACCTTATCCAGTCGCTTTTTCAATTCATCAATGTCCAGGATCTCCGAGGAGATAATGGCATTCATGGCGCCTTTATCACGGATGTGGCGTACCAGCTGGCGAGTGTCAATGTCGGATATCCCCACGATATTCTGCTCCTGGAAATAATCCTGTATCGATTCATCCGCCTGCTTGCGGGTATAATAAATATTGTAATTTTTACATACCAGGCCGGCAATTTGTATCCTGCCCGATTCCACTTCGGCTTTCGCAATACCATAATTACCAATGTGGGCATTGGTGGTCACCATGATCTGGCCAAAATAGGAGGGGTCGGTAAAGATTTCCTGGTAGCCGGTCATGCCTGTATTAAAGCAGATCTCGCCGGTGGTAGTGCCCATTTTTCCGGCAGATTTTCCATAAAAAACAGTACCGTCAGCCAGTAATAATACCGCCGGTAATTTGGTGAAATACGTCATTGTAAAATAAAAATGAATGGATGATTGAGCCGGAAACCGTAAACGGCATGCATTGAAAATGCCCCTGAGAACTGAAGTGAGAAACTTCCTTTATCACGGCGCAAAAATAGGATTTTATTTCTGAATTCGGATGTTCGATTTCGGATTTTTATGTCGCTGGTAAGTATTTTTTGTGTTGCCCCGATGCAATATTCAAATCCAGGATACTTACGAACCTCACTTGCTTCTCTTTTCAAAATCAAGTTTTCCAAATCAAAGGATAAGCCCGAACCCGATAACTATCAGGTTGAACAACCAATCAAAAAATAAATCCGAAATCGAACATCCGAAATCCGAAATCAAAAAATACTACCTTTGCTGACCAATAAATTATTGTCATGTCGGTACACAAAGAAGCCAAGCGGATCACCACGCACATTTTGCAGGAAATGAAATCCCGCGGCGAAAAAATTTCTATGCTGACGGCCTATGATTACTCTATGGCGGCGATTGTGGATGAAGCAGGCACAGACATTATACTCGTTGGCGATTCGGCTTCCAACGTAATGGCCGGCCACGAAACCACGCTGCCCATCACGCTCGATCAAATGATCTACCATGCATCGGCAGTGGTACGCGCTGCAAAAAGAGCATTGGTGGTGGTGGATTTGCCGTTCGGGTCGTACCAAGGCAATTCGAAAGAAGCGTTAAACTCCGCCATCAGGATCATGAAAGAAGCGGGCGCGCATAGTGTCAAGATCGAAGGCGGCGTGGAAATTGCCGAATCAGTGAGCCGCATATTAACGGCCGGCATCCCGGTGATGGGCCATTTAGGGTTGACGCCACAGTCTATTTATAAGTTTGGTACCTATACCGTACGGGCCAGGCATGAAGCCGAGGCGCAAAAGCTACGCGAAGACGCCCTGAAATTACAGGAATTGGGTTGCTTTGGCATCGTACTGGAAAAAATACCCGCCGCTTTAGCAAAAGAAGTAAGCGAAAGTTTGAGTATCCCGACCATCGGCATCGGCGCGGGCCGCCATTGCGACGGCCAGGTATTGGTTATTCACGATATGCTGGGCATAAATAAAGAATTTAAGCCCCGGTTTTTACGCCAGTATGCTGATCTGAACGGAATTATGAACGCAGCGATAAAGAATTATATCGGCGATGTAAAGGCAAAGAGCTTTCCGAACGAAAAAGAGGAATATTAATTTACTTGAAAACCTTACATGAAAAACAATTTGGCTATTTTTATGTATATTAATATTTAGATATAACTGCAATTCGCCCGGATAATGCAGTAGTAACCAGGGACTAAGAGAATGAACCGTTGAGCAATGAACAAATCCCCTATTATTAAATATATAAACCTGCCCATAACTGATGACGATGTCCTTTTCGAAGACAATCACATCATTGGGATCAATAAACGCGCGGGAGATATTGTGCAGGTAGACGAAACCGGAGATGAATCGCTGGAAGACAAAGTAAAAAAATATATTGCTGAAAAATACGACAAGGCTAACGGCGCATTTTTGGGCGTGGTTCATCGTTTGGACAGGCCGGTAAGCGGCGTTATCATATTCGCCAAAACCAGCAAAGCGCTTGACCGCCTGAATAAGCTGTTCAAGAACCGGGAGATGCATAAAACATATTATGCGGTTGTGCGCAACCGCCCCTACCCGGAAGCCGGAACATTGATCAACTGGCTGGTTAAAGACCCCAACAAAAATGTAAGCCGTGTTTATGATCACGAGGTAAAGGGCGGTTTACGGTGCGACCTTAGCTTTAGCCTTGTAGGGCAACTTGATGGTTATTACCTGCTTAAAGTTGACCCCGTAACCGGGCGGCCGCACCAGATACGGGTGCAGCTTTCCTCGATTGGATGCCCGATAGTCGGCGATAATAAATATGGCTACCCGCGCGGCAGCCTTCGCCGGAGTATTAGTTTACACGCCCGAAAACTGGAATTTATACATCCTATAAAAGATGAACCGGTAAAGATTGTAGCGCCGGTGCCGCATGACGGTTTTTGGGAGAAGTACGAAGGGATGATGGAGAGTTAGCATCCATCGTGAGCATATTCACCATTTTGTGGTTGCAATACCATCTACCTCATTAAAGTGTCGATCACGGGTAACTAATGTTAAGTTATGCTGTCTTGCAATGCCGGCTATCCAAATGTCGTTTTCAGGGATCGGCTTACCCTTTTTTCTTAGAGAGGCCTTTATTATTCCATATAGTGCAGCAGTTTCACTATTGGTGTTCAGAACATCATATCGTGCAACTAATTTTTCAATATTGGAAATGTTAGTATGAATTTGGGTTGAATACTGTGCACCGTAATAAAGCTCGCCAAGTACAACTACTGGAATGTAAACATCTTCTGCTTCGTCGATTTTGTTCGCTAACGATTTTTCGCCCTTAAGCCATGCCGAGATAATATTTGTATCTAACAATATCCTATTTCCAATCATCAGGATCAATTTTTTCACATCCTTCCTCAATCGCAGCATCAATTAGGGATGCATCTTTTTCTGATAATAGCCCTGAGAAATCGTGTGCACTCCTTTTTTTTCTACCTTCCCGCAAATTCTTATCTAAGGCAGCTTCTATTTCCATTAAAACAGCATCATTGTTTATTTTCAAAACCTCTTCTATAATATGTAGTTTTTTGGCTTCTGTAATCATCGCAGTAAAATTAAAAAGCGTCCCTATTTCTCACGGTTATACAAATATAAACATTGCTAATGAGAATTCAGTTTACATGGCCATTACCTTCTCCCATATCCTTTCATCAACCCAGACGCCTTCTTTCATACTTTTCGCGCGGGTCAGCAAGGTGTTTTCTCCCGGATAAAATATGGGCTGCCCCTCGCTAACCGGCCGACTGCTTTTAGCGTATTTTATGATCTCTTCCACTAAATGTGCGTTCTGGTCATCTTGTCCCGGTTTGATACAAATAAAAACCTGCGATACACCGCTTTCATTCCCACTTGCGGTGATCCTTGCCGTAGAGTTTCCCTGGCTTAAAACAGTCGCCAGTAAATCGAGTACTAACGACAACCCCGAGCCTTTCCAAAAGCCTACCGGCAACAGCCTTTGGCTTTCCAGTATTTCCGTTGCGTCGCAGCTCAGGTTGCCTTCTTTATCATATCCCCCAGGCAAAGGCAATTTTTGCTGGTTTGTTTTGTAAAGATTGAGCTTGCCAACCGAATATTGAGAAATTGCCATGTCCAGCACGACATGGCCTCCCGCGCGCGGGACCGCAATTACCAGCGGATTATTGCCCAAGCGCGGATCAAGCCCGCCCCATGGCGGCAGGTTGGCGATGGTATTGGAAAAGCAAATGCCTATCATCCCGGCATCGGCAGCCTGCCAGCCGTACGTTCCGGCGCGCATCCAATGGTTGGTGTTCCTGATCGCAACGCACCCGATCCCATTCTCCTTTCCCAGCGCAATGGCGCGATCCATGCAGAAGCGTGCATTTAGTATGCCCGGCCCGAGGTTCCCGTTCCACTGTTCCAGGGCGCCGAAAGCATTTTCCTTCACAGGTTCGGCATCTTTTTTTACCAGCTCGTCCTTAACGTAGTCAACAAAGGTCGGAAAACGATTTAAGCCGTGGGTATAAACGCCATCGTGGCTGTTTTCCGCGAAAATGGTGGCAAGTACGCGGGCCTTTTCTGCCGAAAAGCCGATAGATAATAAGACCCGTGTAAACTCTGACTGCAGCTTTTGAAATGGAACCAGCATGCCGTAAAAATAAAACTAAAAAAGCCAGAAATCTTTTTTAAATAAATATGCCGTTAAATCTAAAGCCTGCACCTGCCAATCGGATTGACGATCTTAAATTGCAAAAACGTGAGTCACATTCAAATAATTGTTCCGTTAAAATAATTGCACACAAAAACAGTTATAATTACTTCTGTTAAGTGATCCGGGAATTTTTATTTTTGCCGGTAGATTGAAAATGAAAAGCAAACGCCGTTTTTTGATACTTATAGGCCTAACCCTGATCAGTATTGGCGTAAACTCCTGTAAAAAGCAATCGCAAAGTGTCATCGCCCAGCTGTTTACCGGAGGTTACTGGGAACTGGCATCGGTAACCGCCACCCATTACACTGGGCCGGTTACGGATTCGGTAGTCAACTTAAATTCCGATACGACTTGCCTCTTGAAGCAAATATTTACCTTTAATACCAATAATACCTGTACGTATACCAATTTCGACTGTATAACGCAAACAACCACGCCGGCTTCATGGAGCCTTACCGCTAATCAGCTCTACCTTCAGGCCAATGTGGTGTGCAAGGATACTACAGCCGCGCACAGCTCGATGCCGTTTGCTTATGCGCAGATACAAAACCTGGGGCAATTTTCTCTTGTTTTAAATATTGGCGACATCCAGCCAAATTACTCCCTTACGCAAAAGCGCGTGATCTATCAATACGGGTTTATCAGGCAAAAATCGACAACGGGTAACTGAAAAAGCGGGCAGGATGGAAAACAGGAAGCCCAGCGTAAAAAATCTAAAAAACACTTTCATTTTTATTAAAAGGCTGATTTTTTCAGCGAAAATTTTATCTTTGGGACGTACAAACTAGCCCCATTTGGTAATTTGATTTATCTCATTATCAAAACAAAACGCGGCACATTTGTTTATCATAAGGCTTAAAATTCAGGTTACAACAGGTTAATGAAAAAAAGGATCGCGATTTTTGCTTCTGGTTCCGGGTCGAATGCTCAAAAAATTATGGAGCATTTTAAACGTAACCCCGAGGCGGAAGTGGTGCTTATATTAACCAATAATCCCCAGGCCTACGTATTACAACGGGCCGATAATTTTGAAATACCGTCGCATATTTTTACCCGCCACGAATTTTATGAAACCGACGATGTTATCAGGCTTCTTAAAAATCTGCAGGTTGATCTTGTAGTACTTGCGGGATTTTTATGGCTGGCACCCGAATCATTGCTGCATGCTTTCCCCAATAAGATCATCAATCTGCACCCTGCGCTGTTACCCAAATACGGCGGTAAAGGCATGTACGGCGATCATGTTCACAAAGCGGTGCTTGCAGCGGGCGATGACGAATCGGGCATTACCATTCATTTCGTGAGTGATAAATACGATGAAGGCGAGATCATCCACCAGTCACGCTTCAAAATTGAGCCGGGGGACAACCTGGAGGCTGTCAAATTTAAAGGTCAGCAGTTGGAACACCAATATTTTCCCAGGGTGATAGAGAGTTTGCTGAAGAAAATGAAGAGCTGAGGGTTAGTGATTAGAGGTTAGAGACTGGAGATTAGTCAGGTCGGCAGGCGTGAAATCCAAAAAGCGCGGCAAACAACCCCCGAAAATGGGTGTTTTTTTAAGAAAAACAGGCCCTCAAAGTGTTCAATATTTACACACGATTACCCTTTAAACGGCATACGAAAACACTCATTTTTAGGCATTTATAAATTGTCGATACCCGAAATCCGGACAGTTTTGAGGTTTTTTTTGAACACTTTTGTCGATTTGCGTTGATTGCCAGGCGGTCAGTAAATTACGCATTGGTTATTGTGCGCTGTTAATGGTCGGTTATTAACTGATAACCAGCATATTGTATGAGAAAATGCGTGTACAATCATATGTCACCTCCTGTTTCAAATTTACACTTTACTTAGCCCGCTATATTTATGGTTCTTGCTTAGTGTAGTTTAGCGACTTATATTTATCTCGGCAATTGAAATATTTTTGATTGACCCATTAACACCATGACCGGCACAGCTTGTTACCTATCAGCGGGGCACGAGTGCCGCAGCCGCACAGTCCGGCGCCGACCTCGCGCCTGAAAAGGGGATGCAATAGGTTTTTAAAAAGCCATCGCAAAAAAAGTTTTATGAAACCAGTAGATTCGATTTTTGCCGACTTTCACAATTCCGACAAAGAGGGGCGTGTGCGTTTAAATACTGCGGGAACATTTGAAGATCTTAAATTGAAAAATATCGTATTAACGGCAGGTATGCAGGTAATGTTAGATGATCATGAGGAGTTTAACATTTTAGGCATAGTCGAGTTCTCAGAGACTGAAAATATTTGGGTTGCTAAAATCGATTGGAAGGATTTGGACTAGTTGTAAGATGGGGTAATAGGTAGTGTTTCCCGCTGAATCCAGACGTGAGTGTCGGCATGGGCCAAAAGTGTTGCAGCACCCGTGCCGCACCTGGCGGTAGCCCCCTATGTTTATAGTTCTTGCTTAGTGTAGGTCAGCTACATACATTTATATTGTAAATTGAAATATTTGATTGACCCATTGATACTATGACCGCCACAGTTTGTTACCTATCAGCTGGGCACGAAAGCCGCAGCCGCACAGCCCGGCACCGACCTCGCGCCGGAAAAGGGGAATTCTACGTTATTGCCATGTCCTTTTATGCCCTATTAAAATCATGAAATCTTTGATAATATTTTTTCTTTTGGTTTTGTCTATTAAAAGCTATTGTCAGCAAACCGAATCGCCTAATTACATTCAAATAAAACATACTGGATTTGAGGAAAAACCTGTCACCAGTATTGTGTTCAGTATCGAAAAAATCCAGTACAACTTTAGATGCGACTGTTTTATTTCGGCTATAAGTGATCAAGAAAATGCCAATAAAAAGGATGCCAGAGATTTACTTGGCGCTAACGATGTTTTCAAAATAATTAATGAGCATGAATTTTTTAAAATCTGTGATTTTGTAAATAGTCAGCAAAAGTTTTATACTGATCAGTCAAAAAAAAATCATGGTGATTATGACGATTATGCCGTTGAAATCAAGGTCAATAATTCTATCAAAACTTACAACGTTTATTTTAAATTAAAGAAGCATTTTTTCCATAACTTGGTTTCATTTTTACAAAAACTGCCCAATTATAAGGAAATAATCGAAGTGATAAAAAGCTATTGAGGTAGGTCTATCTCTAGGTAGTTTGAGCGTACCACTGCATCATAGCGTAAGATAAAGAACGATGCTTGGCCATGCCCTGAGTCTGGCGCTAGTCTGAAGAAATGGCCGTTGCGCAAAGGTTACTCGTGACATTTCTATCTGTCCACCCATCCTAACCTACACACTCTCCCAAAACCGGGACAGTACACTAACCCACGACGTCATCGCGAGGAACGAAGCGACCGCTACACAGGACACTCAACGAAACGAAATGTCACAGGGCTAACGTAAAGCCAATTCCCGCCGTTTCGTTGACTGAAAAGTTCAGAGATTGCTTCGTTCCTCGCAACGACGGTCTGGTGGGGTTACGGGGTAACCTTTGTCCGTTCGTCCAAATCCTGTCCGCATCCAACTCCGGACGAACAAACAAAATTAGAATTGAGAAGAATTGCATTAGGGGGCGTCGCGGATACCAGCCGTGTGTGGGCGGTCTCATGAGCACCACTTAAAAAAACAACCAAATGCGAATAATCCAAAAAAATAAAAAAACTGCTCACTAACCTCTAATCTCTAGTCACTAATCCCTACCTTTGCGGCTCAAAAAAAACGCTGCGCATGAGTCACCCAGTTCAAATTAAAAATGCTTTAATTTCAGTTTATTACAAGGATAATTTGGAGCCCATTATCCACGAATTAAACCGCCTCGGCGTTAAAATATATTCCACAGGCGGTACCGAAACGTTTATTCGCAATCTTGGGGTTGAAGTGGAAGCCGTTGAGGACCTTACTTCCTATCCATCCATACTGGGCGGGCGGGTAAAAACCCTGCACCCGAAAGTTTTTGGCGGTATTTTAGCCCGTCGCGGGTTTGAAGGGGACGAGCAGCAACTGGGGCAGTATGAGATACCTGAGATTGACCTGGTTATTGTTGACCTGTACCCGTTCGAGGAAACCGTGATGTCAAATGCGGAAGAAGACGACATCATCGAAAAGATCGACATCGGCGGTATTTCTTTGATCCGCGCGGCCGCAAAAAACTTTAAGGATGTGGTGATCGTCGCCTCGAAAAAAGATTACGGTGAACTGGAAAACATCCTGAAAACTCAAAACGGCGAAACTACTATCGACCAGCGCCGCAGTTTTGCCCAAAGAGCGTTTAACATTTCGTCGCATTACGATACCAGCATATTTAAGTATTTTAACCAGGAAGAGCCGATGCCGGTATTTAAGGAGAGCATCCAAACCAGCCAGGTATTACGTTATGGCGAAAATCCCCACCAAAAAGGTGTTTTTTATGGCGACCTGGACAGGATGTTTACCAAGTTGCACGGCAAAGAATTATCCTACAATAATTTAGTGGACGTAGATGCTGCTGTTGCGCTGATAGACGAGTTTACCGAGCCCACCATTGCTATATTAAAGCATACCAACGCCTGCGGGATAGCTTCGCGGAATTTTATCAAAGAGGCATGGCTCGATGCGCTGGCTTGCGACCCGGTGTCGGCCTTTGGCGGCGTGATCATCGCCAATGACGAGATCGATGCAGAAACCGCCACCGAGATCAGCAAAATATTTTATGAAGTTTTGATAGCCCCTGCATTTACCGATGAAGCGGTGGCTATACTAAAAGAGAGAAGGAACCGTATTATACTGGTGCGCCAGCCGGTGCAACTGCCGGCCAAACAGTTTAAAACCCTGTTGAACGGCGTAATTGAACAGGATAAGGATGCGGTGATTGAAGGCCCGGAACAGATGACGCCGGTTACCAAAAAACACCCGACAGAACATGAAATGAAGGATTTGTTTTTTGCAAATAAAGTGGTAAAACACACCAAATCAAACACTATTGTTTTTGCTAAAAACAACCAGTTAATGGCCAGCGGAGTGGGACAAACCTCCAGGGTCGATTCATTAAAACAGGCGGTAATTAAAGCGGAAAGTTTTGGGTTTGATCTGAACGGCGCCGTAATGGCCTCGGATGCTTTTTTCCCATTTCCGGATTGCGTTGAGTTGGCCGCTGAAGCAGGCATTACCGCGGTTTTGCAGCCCGGGGGGTCAATAAACGATAAGCTCTCTGTTGAAATGTGCGATCAGAAAAACATCTCGATGGTAACAACAGGAGTGCGTCATTTTAAACACTGAAGTTGGCGGGTAGTTGATTGGTTGAATTGAGTGTATTAAGTTGTAATACTAACATTAAAAAGCAGATAACTCAATCAACTTAATGCAACTTATTCAACTATATTTAACAACTTTGCAAACATTTTTGAAGAGGACACCAAATGGGTTTATTTAATTTTTTTACACAAGAGATTGCAATTGATTTAGGTACTGCAAATACCCTGATAATACATAATGATAAAGTTGTAGTTGACGAGCCTTCGATAGTAGCGTTTGACCGCTCCACCAATAAGGTGATCGCCATCGGCCGCCAGGCTATGCAGATGGAAGGCAAAACCCACGATAATATCCGAACGGTCCGCCCGCTTAAAGATGGCGTAATTGCCGACTTTAACGCCGCCGAGCACATGATACGCGGCATGATCAAAATGATCAACCAGGGCAAGGGTTGGTTTTTTCCCTCGCTGCGTATGGTAATCTGTATCCCGTCAGGTATTACCGAGGTGGAAAAACGTGCTGTGCGCGACTCGGCCGAAATCGCCGGCGCAAAAGAGGTATATCTTATACACGAGCCAATGGCTGCTGCTGTGGGTATCGGTATTGACGTGGAAGAGCCCATGGGCAACATGATCATCGATATCGGCGGCGGTACAACCGAGATCGCTGTTATAGCGCTTTCAGGTATCGTTTGCGACCAGTCGATACGTACTGCGGGCGATAATTTCGACTCGGACATTGTACAATATATCCGCCGCCAGCATAATATTATGATCGGCGACCGTACGGCCGAAAAAGTTAAAATTGAAGTTGGCGCTGCTTTACCTGAACTGGCAGACCCGCCTGCGGATTTTGCCGTACAGGGGCGCGACCTGATGACCGGTGTACCAAAGCAGATCATGCTTTCTTACTCTGAAATAGCTCACTGCCTCGACAAATCGATATCGAAAATTGAGGAGGCGATATTGAAGGCCTTGGAAATAACTCCGCCTGAACTATCGGCGGACATTTATCAAACAGGCATATATTTAACGGGAGGCGGTGCCTTGCTTCGCGGTTTGGATAAACGTATAGCTGCCAAAACCAAGCTGCCTGTACACGTAGCCGAGGATCCGCTCCGCGCCGTAGTGCGGGGTACCGGGACAGCTCTGAAAAATATCGGAAATTTCAAATTCCTAATGCAATAGGTTAGAGACTAGTTAATTAGAGATTAGTTGTTTGGCGGTGATTTGTGGTGCATTGTAATTTCAGGGATCTATACGTTATTAGAGAATATTTTACCAATGAATTCTTTTACTGATCTCGAAATTTGGAAGAAAGCCAGGGTTTTACGCAACAATATAACCGTTTTAGTCAAATCTTTCCCTGCAGAGGAGAAATATCGGCTAACCGATCAGGTCATCCGGTCGTCCCGGTCGATAGGAAATAATATAGCAGAAGGACACGGCCGGTTTCACTACGCTGACGCCGCTAAATTCCTGGTAAATGCTCGCGGGTCGGCTTCCGAAACAATAGACCATCTTTTTATAGCTCTGGATAACAATATTATCGATGAAAAGGTATTTGAATCATTTAAATCAGATTGTGAGGAATGTATGAAAATGATAAACGGATACATTAGTTATTTAAGGAAACAGGCAGACAATAAACCATAAATATTAATAGAAAGTTAAAACTAATCTCTAATCTCTAATTAACTAATCTCTACCACCCATGCGTACGCTTTGGAGATTTATCAGCAGGTATAATGCATTTTTTTTGTTCCTGATCTTCGAGGTTGCTGCGCTTATTATTTTCGTAAAAAATAACTCCTACCAACGGGCGGAATTCATCAACTCGGCAAGCGGGGTGATCGGGCGGCTTGATGCTGAAAAAGATCAGCTTTATGGTTATCTTTCTTTAAAGGAAGTTAACGACAGTCTCGCCCGGGAGAACGCCCATCTCCGTGGTTTGCTCAAAACATCTTACTATATCGATACCGCTGCAAAGCATAAAGTTACTGATACCACTTACAAGCAGCAATATGAATATATCGTTGCCAGGGTGATCAACAATTCAGTTAGCCAGCCTAATAATTATCTTACTTTGAACAAAGGCAGCGAGCAGGGGATAACTAAAGGTATGGGCGTAATATGCAGCAAGGGGATTGTTGGGAAAGTGATATATGTGTCGGGCCATTTTGCGCTGGTGCAGTCGTTATTGCATAAGGACTCCCAGTTTAGCGCCATGCTGGCCGATAATAAGGAGATCGGTTCCATCACCTGGAATGACGATCTCGACCCGCATAAAGGCATATTGAAAGATGTGTCAAACAATGCACAACCAAAGGTTGGCGAATGGGTGGTAACATCGGGCTATTCACTTTTTCCTGAAGGCGTACCTGTAGGGAAGGTAAGCAGCCTGCACACAAAGGGCGGGGGCTATTCCTTAAATATGGAAGTAGCGCTTTCAGTCGACTTTAGCAAACTGGAGTACGTTAATGTGGTAGATAACAAGTTCGGTAAAGAACAGGAGGCGCTGGAGGGCCAGAAAAAGAAGGATGAGTAGACTTATTTTGGTAAACCTTTTACGGTTTATCGCGCTGGTTTTTATACAGGTTTTTTTGCTGAAGAACCTTCCGCTGTACAATTTCCCGGTACCCTATCTTTATATTCTGTTTTTGTTGTTGCTTCCTTTCGGCATACCAAACATCCTGTTGTTTGCGTTAGCCTTTTCTACAGGCCTTTCCGTTGACGCGTTTTACGATACACCTGGCCTTCACGCAGCCGCATGTGTTATCCTTGCCTTCGTCAGGATCATTTTTATTAACATCACGGTATCAAAAGAAGGTTTTGACAATGAGCCTGAACCCACCCTCAGCGTGATGGGCGCCAGGTGGTTTCTTACGTATACCATAACCCTCACCCTGCTACATCATTTTGCCCTTTTCGCGCTTGAGTCTTTTAGCCTCTCAGGGCTCCAGTACACTATCGGCCGTTTCCTGGCAAGTTCGATTTTTACAGTACTTTTAATGTTAATTTCGGGTTTAATATTTTTCAGAAGGAAAGAGCGGAAATGAATAGTTTTTTTGAGCGGAGATATGTGATATCCGGAATTTTCCTGGTCATTATTTTTATCCTGTTAGCGCGGCTGTTTTATATCCAGATCATCGACCCGCGTTACGCCATCTATGCGAATGCCAACGTGCGCCGCCCGGTGATCTACAACGCCGCCCGGGGGCCCATATTAGACCGAACCGGGAAAGTACTGGTTCAAAACGTCCCGTTTTATGATATAATGGTCATTCCCAAACAGGTTAAGCCCTTTGACACAACCGAATTTTGCAAACTACTGGGTATCGACCGGCCCACTTTTGATAAACAATGGACAAAGGCGGTTAAACATTCTTCCTACCTGCCGTCAATTTTTGAAAAGCAGATTTCGGCCGAGGCTTATGCATCCATACAGGAACGGCTTTCGGAGTATCCCGGGTTTTCATCCACACCACGGTATTTACGCACTTACCCCGATTCTGTCGGCGCGCAATTTCTGGGCTATATAGGTGAGGTGACTGACGACAAGGTTAACCGCTCGCATGGTTATTATCACCCTGGCGATCTCGTTGGCATTACCGGCGTGGAAAAGTCTTATGAAGCAGTTTTGAGGGGTCAGCGCGGCGTTGAAAACTGGATGGTGGATTCGCGTAACAAACGCAAGGGCAAATACGCCAACGGAATGTTCGATACGGCCGCCGTGGCAGGGAAGCGCTTAACTTCATCACTCGACCTGGACATACAAAAGCTTGGTGAACAGTTGATGCATAACAAGGTGGGCAGCATAGTAGCCATTGAACCTTCAACCGGCGAAATACTTTGTTATGTGAGCAGTCCAACTTACAATCCCAACCTGATGGTGGGGCGCGAGCGTGGCAACAACGCGGAAAAGCTATACGAAGACCCATATAGCCCATTTTTTATCCGGCCCATCCAGGCCAAATATCCGCCCGGATCGTCTTTTAAACCGTTGAGCGCTTTGATCGCTTTACAGGAGGGCATTATCACGCCCTCGACCAGCTATTATTGCCCGGGTTATTATGTTGCCGGCAACAGGCGGTTTAAGTGCAACAATGGCGAAGCACATGGCGAGGTAAACTTGAGCAGCGCGGTTGCAAAATCGTGCAACGGTTACTTTATGATGGTGTTTCAAAAGATAATGGACCGGTACGGCGCAAAAAAAACGGAGCAAACCTTTGCACAATGGCGGGCGCAGGTAAATAAATTCGGCCTGGGCACCAGGCTCGACCTGGATATGCCCGGCGAAGCGCGCGGCAATTTACCCACGCCGTTGCATTACGACAATATTTACAAACCTGGTGGCTGGCGTTCAAGTACCATACTTTCGCTTGCTATCGGGCAGGGCGAACTTTTGGCTACGCCGCTGCAAATGGCTAATTTGGAATGCATTATTGCTAATCATGGGTTTTATTACAAGCCGCACCTCATCAAAGCCATCGGCGTGGAAAACGTCATCAAAAAGGAATATCTCGAAAAGAACTATGTCGGTATAGATTCAACAAATTTTGAACCGGTGATCAATGGCATGCAGGAAGTGGTTGAAAACGGAACGGCGATCAGATCTAAAATACCCGGCATCATCATGTGTGGAAAAACAGGCACCGCCCAAAACAACCATGGCGACCCCCATTCCATATTTGTGGCCTTTGCACCGCGTGATCACCCTAAAATTGCCATTGCCGTTGTGGTTGAAAACTCAGGCGAAGGCGCACACTGGGCTGCTCCCATAGCGAGTTTTATCGTCGAGAAATATTTAAGGGGGAGTATTTCTCCGCGCGAAGACATCAATCCGGAGTATTTTATGAATGCCAATAAGCTCCCTGATATTTCCACTTATACTATTAAAACAAAGCCAAAACCAGCAACCGCTGATACATCAAAAAAACAAAAAAAAGACAGCGTAAATAAGATCAAAAACTTAAAAACTGCCCGTGCCAATAAGCCGGGCGGTTCACCGCGTAAATCATTAATGATTCGGTTCAACAGCAAATGATATGAATAACCAGCGTAGTTTCTTTTTTAACGTGGACTGGCTAACGGTGTTTATCTACCTGGCGCTGTGTGCTATTGGCTGGTTTAATATCCATTCGGCAGTATTTGATGATAGGTATAGGGGGATATTGGATTTTAAAACGGATTACAGTAAACAATTTTGGTTTATCCTCGCCTCGCTGGTGGTAGCAATTGTTGTTTTACTGCTCGAAAGCAGGTTCATAACGGCGCTTGCGCCTGGCTTTTACGGCGTTACCATTTTACTGCTGATGTTAGTGCTGGTTGTTGGCCGCAATGTAGGTGGTAACCGGGCGTGGATATCACTGGGCGCAGGCATCCGCCTGCAGCCGGCTGAGTTTGCCAAGTTTACAACATGTTTGCTGCTGGCGCGATATTTAAGTTCAGTTAACGTCCGCATTGCTGAATTACGTTCGTTTTTGGTCACTATGGCTATTATCGGCGCGCCCATGCTGCTGATCTTGTTACAGCCGGATGTTGGTTCGATATTGGTTTTCTATTCGTTTATCTTTGTTTTATATCGTGAAGGGCTTTCGCCATATTTTCTGATCATCAGCGTATTATTTATCACACTGTTTTTAACATCCATTTTATTTCCCCCGTTATCCGTCATCGGGGTATTAACCGTTATTGCTGTGTTGATCATTTTGTTATTCCGCAAAAACCGGCGGTTCGTGATAACGATGGTTGCCGGCCTGGCTATCTGTATTGCGTTTGTTTTCAGCGTAAAGTTTATTTACAATCATGTATTGCAGCCGCATCAAAAGGTTCGTATCGATATTGTACTGGGCATAAAAAATGATCCGCGCGGACAGGGCTATAATGTAAACCAGTCGAAGATCGCTATTGGATCGGGCAAGCTTTGGGGTAAAGGTTACCTGCATGGCACCCAAACCAAGTATTCGTTCGTGCCGGCACAGAGCACCGATTTTATATTTTGTACAGTAGGCGAGGAGTGGGGCTTTGCGGGTTCGTTGGTGGTGCTTGGGCTTTATGCTGCGCTTATTTTACGTTTGATATTCCTTGCAGAGCGCCAGCGCTCGCCATTTTCGCGCATCTATGGCTATGGAGCCGCGTCCATTATATTCTTTCACGTCATGATCAATATCGCTACCACCATAGGCCTTGCGCCTGTTATTGGCATCCCTTTGCCGATGATCAGTTATGGCGGTTCCTCGCTCATCAGTTTTACGCTGCTTATTTTCGTCCTCGTGAAGCTGGATTCGAACAGGATGGGTATTGTTTAGTGGCAGTTTTTAGTGGCAGTAGCAGTAAGGTTTGACTGCTACTGCTACTGCCACTGCTACTTCAGTACACTGCTAAGCATACCGCCTCTTCAGCAATGCATAAAACTTCTCAACGGTGGCAGGTTTGCTTTCCCAGTTGTTTTTGGTAACGTAGTTTGTTTTCAAAAATCTCGCGGCTTCGTCAAAAGTATTAAAGCGGTTGAGTATTTCTATCGCTTCGCTGTAAGCCAGGTTGTAGCCGTTAAAAAGATCCTTCACATACAACAATTTGTCGTTGAGGGTAATGGCCAGCTTTATATCACTTATCGGTTTTATGCTGAGTTGTTCGGTACGGCTTGGATTGTTTTCGGCGGCCTGTGACATCTTTTGGTTGATCGTCAAAACTTCGTCTTCCTCAACTTTGGAAGATGATTCTGCGCTTGCCTCGCTTTCTTGCCCGGGTATGTCGTTAGCGATTTCGTCACCAGCTGCGACAGTTTTTTTCTTTTTCGATTCCTTTACCGGTTCGGTTTCAGCCGGTTCGTCGTCATCGTCCATCATTGCCTCGTCCAAAACCAGCTCATGCCGTATGGTTTCCGGTTCTTCGCGGATGAACGAATAGGTATCGGCTGCGGCTGCCGGCCCCAGGTCGATTTCCGGCGAAGATTTGTCTTCTGATTTGCGGCTGTTTGCAGTCTCTGGTTCTGCCCGCTTAACTGATTCCTTCGATACACCTGGCTCCGTCTTTTCCGACCCCTGTTTCATTTGCTGTACTACCGGCTCAAAATATTTTGGCTCATGTACCGTTTCCTGTGTTTTAGTCGGTTTTTCGGGCTTTTCCGTTTTTTCCTCTTTCTCCGACTTGTCCTCAGTAGCCTGTTTTTCAACTTTTTCCACGGACCGTTTTCCAGCCTGACTTTGCAGATTCAGCTTGCACAAAACCTCGATATGATCAGTCAAAAAATGAGCATTTGCAGCAAAAAGTTCCAGTTCAAGGTCGTTTAACTCTTCGTTAACGGTCTTCAAATATTCGTATTGTTCACTTAATTCCTGTATAATTCCACCTATCTTTTTAAATACTTCCTTTTGCTTCATGTCTCGATGTTAGAAAAAATGCCAAATCAAAAATAAGATTAAATTCTGATATTTGGGGCCTTGGTCAATTGCCGTTGGTCTTGGTATTAGTGCTTGCTACATACCAGTAGTCAACATTAACGTAATAACGTCGCTACTGATTATCAGTTAATGACAAATATTTTTACTAATGACAAATGACTAATGATCAATGAATGTCGTTTACTTAAGGAATTAGTATTTATGCTTGGCATTGCGTTCGCCTCACCCCAAACCCCTCTCCAAGGGAGAGGGGCTTAAAAAAGGCAGTTTTCCGCTGTGCATCGAAGTCCTTCTCCTTTGGAGAAGGATGGGT
>Ga0068856_100001192_pt1 | contig 27386 bp, 22 predicted proteins | sample KBSCornC62_FD_66595 | JGI IMG/M metagenome (GOLD analysis project Ga0068856, IMG submission 66595) | Corn rhizosphere microbial communities from Kellogg Biological Station, Michigan, USA - KBS Corn C6-2 | ecosystem: Host-associated > Plants > Roots > Rhizosphere > Soil ... | reverse complement strand
GCCTCGATGAATGGTTGCGTTTGTTTTGGTGGACTGGCATTGAGCGTTGGCGCTGACCTGAGACACGCATCCACATCGGACTAGTTTTCCACCGTAACCGGACTGGTTGTGCCCGAAAAAGCATTGACCCGGAAGACTCCCGCAGGTACGATTCCGGACATAGCAACGAATCCATGCGGTCCTAAGTCATCTCCCGAGGACGGAAGAATGGCCATGATGCGGACTCTGCAAGCAAAGATTCTGGCAGGAACGTTGAGCGTCATCTTTCCCGCGTCCATGTTTGCGGCGGACACGCCCGGCGCCATGGTGTATAGCCACGGTACGGCGCTTGTGAACGGCAATAACATCGCGCGTTCCTCAGCCCTGTTCCTGGGAGATTTGGTGCAGACCCGGTCCGATTCTGTCGCCAACATCAGCGCGACCGGTTCGAGTGTAATTGTGCTGAATGACTCGCTTGTGCAATACGAAGGCGGCCGGGTAAAGCTTGAGCACGGCGGAGTAACAGTCTCGACTTCGAAGTCAATGTCGGCACGAGTTGGCCTGGTAACGGTGCTGCCCGCAACAGCGGCCCTCACAGAATTTGAAATCAGAGATGTCGATGGCATCGTGCACATCACCGCTCGCAAAGGCGATCTTACGGTGAGTGACGCCGCAGGCGTGGCAAAGCTCGCGCAAGGTCAGCAAACCACCCGGGACGAGGGCCCCTCGCAAGACGATTCGCAGCCCCAGACCAGCAGCAAGAAACGGAAGAAACCAGCCGCTGGTACAAGTCCGGGCGCACAGGGCGGAATCTTAAATTCTCCGATCGCAGTCGGTGTAGGCGGCGGACTCATTGTTGGCGGCACTATCTGGTTGCTGACTAAGAGCGATGACCCTGTCAGCCCCGTGAACCCGCAACCCTAGCCAAATCCCAAGCTGTCATCAACCGGTCACCCCAACCTGTCACCTCAGCCTGTCACCCCAGCCTGTCATCCTGAGCGAAGCGAAGGATCTATGCAACTTGCCGAGTCCCAGCACATTGCATCGATCCTTCGCTTCGCTAAGCAATACGTGAAGATCTTGGGTGCGAGTACGTAAAAGCGTGGAGACGACCCTCCCCGGTCCCTCAGAATCCCCCAGCCACATACCTGAATCCAATACCCATGCCCCTTCGCAAACGTCTGGTGGTTTTCATCTCCATCATTCAATCCATTCTTTTTCTGGCCCACATCTTCTTGTTCCAGACCTGGACCTTTCAGCTGCCTGTGGGCGCAACTCCAGAGAGAACCTCGGCCACGGCGATTCTGAGCCTCCTCTCCGTCAGTTTCGTCTGCGCCTCGCTGCTCGCGTTTCGTTACACCAATGCTTTGGTTCGGGTTTTCTATCGAGCGGCAGCGGTTTGGATGGGTTTTCTCAGCTTCCTCTTCGTCGCGTCGCTGATTTCATGGTTTATCTTCGCGATCAGTGCCGTTGCCGGAATCCAGATCCCCTTCCATCGAATGGTTGAATTCTTATTTGCAGCTGCAGCGGTGTTCGGACTGCTGGGGGTTTTCAACGCCAGCTGGACTCGCGTCACCCGCGCCCGCATCCGCCTCGAAAATCTACCTGACGCCTGGCGGGGACGAAAAGCAGCTTTGATCAGCGACGTACATCTCGGTCACGTGCGCAATGGCAGCTTCTTGCGCCGCATGATTGCGAAGATTCTCGAACAAGAGCCCGACGCGATCTTCATCGCCGGAGATTTGTACGATGGCACCGCCATTGACGCGCGCCGCGCCGCGGCGCCCCTCGCGCAACTGAAGGCACCCAGCGGCGTGTACTTCGTCGCAGGAAATCACGAACAGTTTGGCGATGATGCCAGGTTCCTGAATGCTGTAGCTTCCACTGGCGTCCGCGTGCTTCGTAACGAAAAAGTAGAAGTTGACGGATTGCAGATTGTCGGAGTTCCGTACAATCACGCTTCTAACAACGGTTCGCTCGCGTCGGTTCTGCGGGGCGTCAGTTTGGATCGCGATCGCGCCAGTATTCTGCTAACCCATGCCCCTGATCATCCGGAAGTCGCCGAAGCGGCTGGATTCTCCTTGCAACTTTCTGGACACACTCACTTGGGTCAGTTCATACCCTGGAGCTGGTTTGCTCGCCGCATGTATCGGCAATTTGTTTACGGCCTGAGCCGGATCGGGAAAATGCAGGTCTTCACTTCCAGCGGCGCAGGCACTTGGGGTCCTCCGCTCCGCCTGGGCTCCAACCCGGAGATTGTGGTCCTGCAGTTCGAATAGGCGAAGCCCCGCAGGATTTATTAGGAATGACGAAAATAGCCGGACGGTTAGTGGCGGGGAAGGCGTGATTAACGGTAACCTGTGCCGTAGGCACAGCTGAAACGATGATCACACTCGCCGATCTGCAAACTGCCCAGGCCCGTCTTCAAGGCATAATCATTCACACGAAGCTGATTGAATTCCCCCTCTGCGACGCCGACCCGCGCCGGCTCCTGCTCAAGCCCGAAAACAAGCAGCCCATCGGCGCCTTCAAACTGCGTGGAGCCTACAACAAAATCGCCTCTCTGTCGGAAGAAGAGCGAACGCGCGGAGTCATCTCGTACTCCAGCGGCAATCATGCGCAAGGCGTCGCCTACGCCGCTCGCGCACTGAATGTGAACTCAGTCATCGTAATGCCCAGCAACGCGCCGCAAATCAAGCGCGACGCGACCGCCAAACTCGGAGCTGAAATCGTCCTCGTAGGCCCCGGCTCCGACGAGCGCAAAAACAAAGCCGAAGAACTCGCGGCCCAGCACGGATATGTAATCGTTCCTCCCTACAACGACGAAAAAATCGTCGCCGGCCAAGGCACCATCGGACTGGAGATCCTGCACGACCTTCCCGATGTTGAAGCCGTCCTCGCGCCAGTAGGTGGCGGAGGCCTGATCAGCGGCGTTGCCGCAGCCATCAAGTTGACGAATACAAAAGTAAAGGTGATCGGCGTAGAGCCCGAACTAGCCGCCGACGCCCAAGCCAGCCTGCGAGAGGGCAAGATCGTCCAATTTCCCGCCGAGCAGGTCTCCCGCACGATCGCTGACGGCCTGCGCACCCAAAGCATCGGCGCTATCAACTTCGAGCACATCCGCGCCTATGTTGATGACATCATCAGCGTCACGGAAGACGAAATCCGTCAGGCCATGAAGTACCTGGCCGCCAATCCGGACACCGTCGCTGAACCAAGCGGCGCAGTTGCAACCGCCGGTTTCATCTTCCACGCCAAAGAACTCCCAAAAACCAGGCTGAATGTTGCAATCATCAGCGGCGGCAATATCGAACCGCAGATGTTCGCAGGCCTCCAGCAAGAATAATTGCGCCATCACCAATACCACAGCGTCCTCCATCTCCCGTGCGCCGCCACAAGAATCCCAATTCCCGGGGTTTTGCACAGCCTCGCAATGTTCATATAACCTTGAACTTGCACTCCCACGAACGATGATCCTGATGTCACTCAGGAAATTATGAACAGAACGCGCCTAAGCGCCCGCAAGTGTAACGCGCTCAAGATTTTGCCCGTAACTCATTACAGCCCTGAGCTTTTTCGAATATTTTCCTCTAACTCGATGTTTTCGCTGTACCGGGGGGGAGGGGGGATACCTGCTTCGCGCCCCACATTCCCATTTTGGAAACGAGCAATTTTCATCGCTACTCTGGCCGCTCTCCTGTCCATTGCCTCTCTGGCCCATGCTCAACCGCAACGCGGAACCTTGGTCCACGAAGAAAATATTCGTGTAAGCCCCAGCGCCGATACCGCCAAACTCGGTACCGTCGGCCGCGGCCACGAACTGATCATCATCGATAGCAGTCGCGACTGGGCACACGTGGAAGCCATCTTGCGTGAGCCGAGAAGAGAGGCTGATGAGGACGATGAGGATTCCCAGGGCAAGACCATCACTGGATGGGTTCCCGGCAAAGCTCTGGTCAGCATGTCCACTCCCAACGGGGACAAGATCATATTTGGCGAAGCCGCGAGTTCCGAAGATGAAGCCAGTCGCCGCCGAGGCCGCCGCGATGCCGCGCAAGACGCCATGCGCCTCTACTACCGCCTGTACGACCTGTTCCCGAGTTCGCCGCTGGCGGCCGAAGGTCTGTACCGCGCTGCCGACATCCGCTGGCAAGTGGAGCGCTCCGACATCATGACGCGTCCCTCAGCTCGCGAGCGCGAAGCCTACATGCGTGGCCAAATCGATGAGGAATGGATGAAGCTGGTGATAAAAAAATTCGGCGGCACGAAATGGGCTGACCTCGCCGCCTTCCACCTGATCGAGAACAAACTCTGCGGCGACTGGCAGTCGGCCGCGAAATGTCCGGACAAAGAAGCGGACATGTACGAAAAGTACGCGAAAGAGCATCAGCAGTCGCCGGCTGCGCCGGAAGCCTTGTATCAAGCCGCATGGCGACGCTCGGCATTGATCGAGATCTATAAGACTGAGCCCAATCAGAAAAAATCAGAAGAGTCGAAGAGCCGCGCCCTCAGCCTGGCGCAGCAGATAATCAGCCAGTACGGACAAAGTGAGTGGGCGAACCGCGCGCAAGCTTTGGTCTTCTACGTCCAGCAAGGCATTCCCACATACGGAAACGCAAGCGATTAATCCTATCTCGCGCATAATCTTGTCGTCCTGAGCGCAGTTACAGAGATCAATCCTGAAACTCCCCAACCTGAAAACAACCTGCGATACTGTTCGCTCACGGCGGAGGAAGATTGAACGACTACCTGCTGTCGCTAATCCTGGGAATTGTTGAAGGCATCACCGAATTCTTACCAGTCAGTTCGACCGCACATTTGCGGCTCTCAGAAGCTCTCCTGCACATCAGCCTCTCCGACGGATATTGGAAGATGTATTCCATCGTCATTCAACTAGGCGCGATCCTGTGCCTCCCGGTTTATTTCCGGGCCCGCATCACCAAGTTCCTGTCAACGTTCCCTCGCGGGGAAAGCGGAAATCGTACCGTGCTCACGCATCCTCTTGGCCTGACCACTGTCGCTTTCCTGGTCACGGCAATTCCGTCGTTCCTGCTCACCAAAGTGATTGGCAAGCATTTAGAGAACGTCGTCATCATCGGATGGTCCTTGCTGATTGGTGGAATCGTGATGTGGATTGTCGATGCCATGCACGCCAAAGCCGAAGCCGCTGGGCCGCACGGGAACAGCAGCATTCGCACGTGGAAGATGGAAGACATGAGCCTTGGGCAAGCGATCTGGATCGGGTTGTGCCAGATATTCTCCGCCGTGTTCCCCGGAACTTCGCGGTCCATGGCGACGATCGCCGCCGGACAGATCGCCGGAATGTCGCGCGCCGCCGCGCTTGAGTTCTCATTCTTCGTATCCATGCCGACCATGGCTGCAGCCACGCTCTATACACTGTACAAATCGCTCCGAGGCAAAGGCGAGAACCCGATCGGAGTTTCGCAGATCGATGCCCACGGATGGATCGTACTCGCCATCGGATTCGTAGTGTCGTTCATCGTGGCGTATGCCTCGGTCGCCTGGTTCATGGCATGGGTTCGCAAGCGCGGATTCACCCCATTCGCGATCTACCGCATTGCGGCTGGCATTCTGGTGCTCACATTCGCCGCGCGCCTATTGTAGAGACGTTGTTTGCAACGTCTCTCTTCCCATGGAGGCATAAACGCAAGTGGACAAAAGACATTGCAAGCGACGTCTCTACGGATAACCACATAAACACCGCCTCACAATTCCCCGATTGTGAGAACCCCTGCTTCTTGGCATAATGTAGTGGCTCTGGCCCGATCACGGCGCTGAAGGCGTATCTTCGGCGATCTTATCCGGCCTTCATGGATTATCTGGCGACCATTTTTGTGCCCACCGGGAACCGGCGACTCAACGAGTTGATCGGATTCCTGATGTGCGTCTCCGCGCTCCTCCTCTTCCTCGCACTCGTCTCGTATTCTCCCCTTGATCCCTCATGGAACAGCGCCTCGGTGCTGACCGGTTCGCATGCCGCCCGCAACTGGATCGGAGTTGTCGGCGCGTATACCGCGGACGCGCTGTTGCAGTTCTTCGGCGTAGGCGCGTTTCTGCTCGTGATCTTTCCGGCGATGCTGGGAGCGCGCTGGTTCCGGTCGATGAAGGTGCAATCGCCGCTGGCGAAAACTCTTGGCGCAGTCTGGCTAGTGATGTTCCTGCCCGCGTTGCTGGCTTTGTTGCCGGGACAAATGCGGTGGAAGGGAGTCATCCCCGCCGAAGGCCTGATGGGACGCGTGCTCGGCGACTTCCTGATTCACTATCTCAATATTGTCGGCGCGTACATCGTCTGCGCCACCATTCTGGCGACCGCGCTTTATCTCTCGACTGCGTTCTCATTTGCGGCGATTCAGCTCTGGGCTCCCACGCGATTTGCCTTCGTAACCGCGTTGTGGAGTCGCTACCAGGATTGGCAGCAGGAACGCGCCAAGCAGCGCCAGCAGAAGGAACTCGACAAGCGACGTATTTCCAAGCCGATCGTCAAGACGCAACTGATTCCGTCGCGTCCAGTTCCTTCGATGGCGCAAGCTGAGCCTCGCCGCACCGGAATCGAGAAGATGATGGCGGAAGAAGAAGCCGCCGCAGCGCCGAAGATGACCTCTGCGACGCGCGGAATTCTGGCCGAGCCTTTGCCAGGGACTGCTTCGACCGAAGCCGCGGATGAACCGGAGGTGTCAGAGCGCGCTGATAGTGGTCGGAAGGCGAAGACGACCATGCCGCGCATTGCTGGCGGATACAAGTTACCGTCCAGCAGCTTGCTGCAGCGCCCCGATGAGCAGCAGGCCGTCGATGCCGATGAACTTAAACAACTCGCGCAGGTGCTGACCGAGAAGTATGCCGAGTTTGAAGTCCACGGCCAGATCACGCAGATCAATCCTGGTCCGGTGGTAACGACATTCGAGTTCAAGCCAGAAGCAGGAATCAAGTACAGCCGCATCACAAATCTTTCCGATGATCTCTGCCTGGCGCTCAAGGCAGAGAGCATTCTGATCGAGCGCATGGCGGGAAAGAGCACGGTCGGAATTCAGGTGCCGAACCGGCAGCGCGAAATCATCTTCTTGCGCGAGAACATCGAGTCGCAGGAATTCATGGGCTCGAAGTCGAAGATGACGATTGCTATGGGCAAAGACATTAATGGCCGCATCGTCACCGCCGATCTTGCGGGCATGCCTCACCTCTTGATCGCCGGATCGACCGGCGCAGGAAAGAGCGTGGCGATCAACGCCATGATCATGTCGATCCTGTACAAGGCCACTCCCGATCAGGTTCGGCTGATTCTGGTCGACCCCAAGCGGCTTGAGCTCGGCAATTATGAGGGCGTTCCGCACCTGTACACGCCGATCATCACGGAGCCAAAGCTTGCGGCCAACGCATTGCGCAATGCGGTTCGGGAGATGGAACGCCGGCTGAAACTGCTGGCCGCCAAGGGCGTTCGCAATATCGACCAGTACAACAAGCTCTTCGATCGGGGCGACACACCGAGCCTGTTCGGCGAAGATTCCGACGAGAAACCGATTCCTTACATCGTGATCATCATCGACGAGTTGGCCGACCTGATGATGCTCGATTCCTCTAACGTGGAAGAGTCGATCACGCGTTTGGCGCAAATGGCGCGAGCGGTCGGTATCCACCTGGTACTGGCAACGCAAAGGCCTTCGGTCGACGTCATCACCGGATTGATCAAGGCAAACTTTCCTGCTCGCGTTTCCTTCCGCGTGGCTACCAAGGTGGACTCGCGAACGATTCTCGACGCCAATGGCGCAGAAGCGCTTCTGGGCAAAGGCGACATGCTGTATCTGCCGTCTGGATCGGCCCGAGTGCATCGCCTGCATGCTCCGTTCGTGACGGAGAAGGAAATCGCTGCCGTAGTCGAGTTCTGGAAATCTCAGGCCACAGCCGAGTATCAGGAGCAGTTCCTGGAAGCTCCCAGGGAAGAACGCGAGGCAGGCAGCGGTGGAAGCGCTGGAGATTCGGGCGAAGCCGGCGAAGGCGAAGACGATCCCATGTATGGCGACGCTGTAAAGCTGGTGCTGGAGTTTGGGAAAGCGTCCACTTCCCTGCTACAGCGCCGACTAAGGATCGGCTACGGGCGCGCCGCGCACCTCATCGACCTGATGGAGCAGGATGGAATCGTGGGCGCTGCCGATGGCCCCAAACCGCGGGAAGTGTTGAAGCGTCCCGACTGGATCTCAGAGATTGAAGAATCCATGCGGTAATTCCGACCACAATTAAAAAACAAAGGGCGGCGAGAAAACGCCGCCCTTTTGAGTTTGTACAGCGACTGGCTTAGAACTTGAACACAATGCCAGTCAGCATGCGCATGTTCTTGCTGTTGGTGACGCCGCTATTGTGCAGCATCAACCAATCTGCGCCACCGCGGAAGGCCATGTGCTGGCTGAAGTTGAAATCAGCTCCGCCACCAATCATCGTGGCCCAGCCATTGCCCGTTGCACTCACGCCACCGAACGAAGCGGAAGCATGGTCTCCACCAATCAGGAAATGCACGAACGGAGTGTATGCCTTGTTCGCGCGCAGCGAGAGCTGAGGCCCGAAGGTGTAGGTGTAATTGTGGATGCTCACACCGCTCTGAGTCGTGAAGCCCGACCCTAAGTCCGCGGTGATTCCGAGGTAGTTGTTGAAGTTGCCGTTGAGGGCGAAGTCAAAGCCGTTAGCATTGACACCACCCTGCAAACGCGTGTACTGGTAGCCGCCGAAGAACTCGGCCTTCGGATAGCTCCCGGTCTCCGCCGCGATGGCGGAAACAGCAAACATACTCAACACGCAAGCCAAAACCATGAATTTACGCACTGTGAACTCCTCCAGAGATGAGTGGTATCTTCCTCGAACAAGACGGGTGCGAAAACCAAGATTCGCCCCCCGATTTCGCAACCGTTCGTTCGTCTGAACGGTTATTCCGTATGTCAGTGGAATTCATCCCGAGAGTGCGGGCAAGTAACTAAAGCCGCGGGTCCTGGTAACAGGATCGAAGTAAGTTACTTGTTTTCATAACATTACAGGGAGGCGCACGGCCAGCTTCCAGACGTAACGTGCGATTACCAGTCGATCTTAATGGCCCGTACCCAGTCTGGAATCCAGTTCTTGTAGTGGAGGACCACGGTAGCGTCGACCTTCTTCGCTGCCTTGGACGCGAACTTATTACTGAACACCACGTAGTACACCCCAGCCCCCGCTGGCAGGTCAGCCTGCAGCTTGCCCTCTGTGACTCGGCCGCTCTCGAACACCGAACTGGTGACGTATCCGGTCTGCCAGATGGCGAAGGCAGTCTCGCTGAGCACGTACACTTCGATGCCATTCTCCGATTCCCGCGCCTGAGTGTTCTTGTGCTTGTCGAGCGCAGGCGAGGCGGTGAAGTCGCCGATGATGGCAACATTCGTGGAAGCCTCGCGCAGGCTGAACTTGTAGTAGCGGAAATTGTGCGGAGAGATGGAAAACGGAGTGTCCACGATTGCCTGGTCGTGCTTGTTTCCTGCGAGTTCTTGCATGCCTTGGGCAAAAGGATTGCTGCTGGTCGCCAGCCAGAGAAAGAGGACGATAAGCAGCACGAAAAGGGTCCACAGGACGTAGTGGCGCTTGCGCCGAGGAGGCAGCGGAGCAGCGGGACGCTGCGCCGCTAGCGCATAGTTCTTCGGCTCCAGTTGGTTTACAGGCTGGAGCTCTGGTCCTTGTTCCGCCTCGGAATCGTTTGCGGTTGGCATTAATACCGCCCTCAGGTGACTGCAGATGTTAGCACAGGAATTTCGGGATTACGCAGGCGTTCGCGGTTACGGCGAAGGCTCCCGGTCAGACCGCAACCCCCGCACCGCGAGGACAGCCAGGACCAGAACTGCAAGGACCATGGCAGACCACAGAATTATCGTGTGGCGTTCAGACCAGGGACGTTCGTCAGGACGTCCAGCGAACTGGTCATTGTGCGCGCCGGGACCGAGGCCTGCCTGAGCAGCCGAAGGATCCACGTGGAAGAAGCGCGCGTAGTCATAAATTGGAGCGGGAAGCAACGCATCGCCGTAATAGAGTTGCAGCGTCGAGCGGTGGTTGGGCTCGAAATAAACACGGCGTTCGAGTGTGAGCGGTTGAGCCACGGTGATAGGGAGAGGCGGGTTATCGCCATTATCGATGTGGATCGTGAGCTGACCGTAATTTCCTGAGACGTTCACCGCCAAGTCTTCGTTGGTTACGAGGGTGCCTGCACGGTTCACCCGGACCCGGCTCACCTCGCCGCTTGAGACTACTGCGTTCGGATCCTCCACGGTGACAATGCGCCGGAAGTTCAGGTTTTCGGCAGGGATCTGAAACGAGATCCGACTCAGAGGAACTTTGGGCGGCAGAGTACAGGAAACGACCGTCAGGCGGCCATTCGTTTGTGGGCTTGAGCAGGAACCGACTTTGGTCCAGGATGCCTGCCGCTCGCGCAAGTTGAAGATGCCGGCGCTTTTCACTTGTTCAGGGCGGATTCCGACAGAGAGCCTGATGTGCAAATAACGGAAGCTGGAGGGCGGAAGCTTGAGTTCAAAATTGGAGCCCAGCTGTTCTTTGCTGAAGTCGTAGAGAGTGGACGGAGTAAGTTGGACTTCGGTTGCTTTGCCCGGAGCGCTACCACCAGATACAGTGGCAGTCGCAACGAAGTCATGAGCGTCAACGCGCAGGCGGATGCGATCGTACTCGGCGATTCCCTGGGCATCGAGATCGAACTCGGTGTGCCCGGCGACGCTGCCCAGATTCAGGATTTTCGCGTCTGCTTCCTCGGCAGAGGTGCCGGCGCGTTGTTCGGAAAGCGAGTATTGCACCGGAGTGCCGGCATCGTACAAACGCAAGTCGGCGAGATCAGGACGTGAATGATTCCAAAGCTCCTCATCGACAATAAAAAAGTTTTGCCGGTCCGGCTGGGAGATGTGAACGTCCCGGAGGTTGGTGAAATACGGGACGGCTGGCTCGGGGCGCGACGGAGCGGCGGCGACTATGAAACCCAGCAACAGCGTCACCAGCAGTCTCATGCCGGAGTGACTCCGCCTCCCGATTGGGTGCCGCTTTTAGACGATAACTTCAACCAGTCGCGCTGGTAGGCGAATGAAATGGCCAGCAGCAAGGCACCGAGCACGATAAAGCTCACGATGCGATATGCACGATCGAGTTGGGAAACATCGTATACAAAGACTTTCACGATGGTGACCGCGATAAAAATCAGAGCCTGCCAGCGAACGAACGCGCTGCGGCGCAGGAATCCGATGATCATCAGCATGGCACCGTAAGCCATCCAGAGGGCCGAATAGGTGAAATCCCGCGCGATCGCAAGGTTGTGGTAGACCAGGTAGGCGCCCCTCCACTGATTGAATGGCGCTCCAACAGCAGCCATTTGCCGCAAGTAATGATCGGAGACTTCGAGGCTGAGGGCTCTGAGGGCGAGAACGTTGAGAGACACAATGGCCAGCGCACCCACTACGCGGCCGGTATCATCGGTTCGCTTCGCCGCAAACCAAGCCACTCCGCCTAATACGGCGACAGCCACCGCGTAGGTCGCCATGCGCAAGTTGAAGATCAGTTGCTCGGAATGGAAATTGTCGATGAACAGCAGCCGAGTTACACCCAGCACCAGCGCACTAAGCGCGAAAGCATTCAGGAAATCAGAGTTGATGCGGTTGCCGATCCATAGAAGCACTCCGGCTTCAATGAACCAGCCGATCGTGATCCAGTGGGCATCGAGTCGGATGGGAATGGCGACAGTGATAAACCCGATCGCGATGGCAAGGTGAAGGAAGTAGAGGATTTCGGTGGTGCCGGCGGCAAGCCTCCTGGCATGCACCTGCCGGCTTAGGAAAATGTAGACGGCCGCGAGGCCGAGCGCGAACCACGCCATGTTCACTTTATTCACTTCCGCGATCATGGCGTAGGCTTCGAGGAAGTAGACGCCGGCATTTACGAACGCCACGACGGCCGGGATGGCGGCAAGGATTGGATGTTCGCCGTCTGGTTGCAGCGTGATCAGGGGAGCGATCGCGAAAATGGCGAAGAAGAGCGTGGCATATGAGAGCGTGAGAGTGAATTGGCTGCGGTTGTAGAACGTCCAGTACCAAACGAGGTAGAGGATCAGAGTGCCGGCGTAACTCATCACCAGCAGGCGGCGCCACGGCTTGATCGTTACCAGCACCAGGGTTGCGACATCGAGAATGGCTACGTAGGTGAACAGAGCTACTTCGCGGTTTTGGCCCGTCTTCAGCAGGATTGGGGTGGTGAAGCCACCGGTTAAGGCGAAGGCGGCGAGAATCTGTGCGTCCTGCGTCAATGCCATTACTGATGTGGCGGCGGTTACGACCAGCATCATGGCGAAAGCGATACCGCTGGGCATCAGGCTGTAGAGGTGGAAGGCGGCCCAAAGCGACAGGTACAGCGTTCCGATGCCTACAGCTTTCAGCGAGTACGAGAATGCTTTGTAGTTCTTTCGCCGGAACTGTTCGCTCCAGACGACAACCGCGATACCAGCCATTAGACCGATAGAGATGCGGCCCGCCGGACCAATCCAGTTGTTCTCGAAAGCGAACTTGAGGAAATACGAGACCCCGATGAGCATCGCCGCAATGCCGATGCGGTTCAGCCAATGGGATCCGATGCGGGATTCGAGATCGCGCTGCGATTTCAGGGTGGAGGCAATGGAAGGTCTCGGGGGAATCAGGGGATAGGGCGCAGTGGGCGGCGGGCTTGGTGAAACGGGTGGCGGCACCGTTGAGGGATCGGGCTGTGCCTGGAACTTGCCGGGGGATGCAGGAGCTTCGAGCGCAGGCGGCGGGGGCACCTGCAAGCGCTGTTCGATCCGGTAAACGCGGGTTGTCAGCTCGGCCAAGGTGCGCCGAAGTGCTTCCAGTTCGCTTTGCGGAGAATCCATGAGAGGGACAGAAAATTATCCGCGAAAGCACTTACGCTTGCACGCTATTTCTGTACGGGAGAAGCTTGCACAGCACTGCCGTCCAGCCCTAGTTGCTCGGCGATCGGCTTTAAGGCTTCGATGCAGAAGGCGATGTGCTCATCGAGATCGACGCCCAGATCCTTCGCCCCATTGATGATGTCGTCGCGATTCACTTTGCGGGCGAAGGCCTTGTCTTTCATTCTCTTTCGCACCGACTTCACGTCGACTTCGGCCAGAGACTTGCCGGGCTTGATCAAGGCAACGGCGGTGATGAATCCAGCGAGTTCGTCGCAGGCAAAGAGAGATTTCTCCATCGGCGTGTCGCGGGTTACGCCGGAGTATTCGGCATGGGACATAACGGCGCGGCGGATTTCGTCGGAGTATCCGCGTTCCTTCAGAATTTCATTGCCTTTGTAGGGGTGCTCTTCGGGCGTGGGCCAGCGCTCGTAATCGAAGTCGTGAATGAGGCCGACAATGCCCCAGAGGTTTTCCGCTTCGGGGGACCCGTCTCCATGCTTTTTCGAGCAGGCGCGCATGCAGGCCTCCACGGCCAAGGCGTGCTTGCGCAGGCTTTCGGACTGAGTGTATTCGGTCAGTAGACTCCAGGCTGCCTCACGCGTATCTATTTCAGTCATGTATGTGACCCACCTTTAGCAACAGCGAAAGTTTTATTTTGCAACATTCGCGGGGAAATGGAGAGGGCTGGACCATCTAATTTTTGAGCGACGCAACGAACCCAGTTAGTAAACATCGCCAACGACCGGGGACTGCGCAGGAGTTTGCCTGTTAACTCCGGGGTTTCCTCAAGAGGCGTGAAGGTAAAAGTGGCGATGTTGCAGTTCTTGTGCAATTTATTCTTGACTTCCACAGGGCAAGTGCCGCAGATTGAGCGTGCAGTTGAACCTCTCCCCCATAAGAGTTCCTGCAAGGCTGTAAGGAGGGCCCGCTCTGGCACTCCCACAACCCGATGGCTACGACTCTCGCCCCAGTAGATTCAAGGGAAGTCGTTCGCTGTGATCACTGCCTGTTAGTGCAGTTCCGCACATCCAATAACAATTGCCGACGGTGCCATGCGTCTCTGGACGAGGAACCGGAGCCCGAACCGATTATGGTCGCACCGCCGATGCTGATGCCGGTGCCCGGAACCGGGCGAGGGCATCTGAACTTGGCAACCTCAATCCGTTCGCTGCGTTTGCGAAGCGGTTTGAGTCAGCGGCAACTGGCTGGGCGGATGGCGGTTCCCCGCACCTACGTTTCAAAAATCGAGAACGAGAAGGCCACGCCGACGCTGTCTTCGCTGGAACGGCTGGCGCGTGCACTGGAGGTTACTGTGCCCGAACTGCTCAGCGGCGGAGAACGCAGCCGCCAGGAAGAAATCAACGAGTTGATGAAAGATCAATTTATCGCCGAACTCTTGCCGTTTGTTTCGCAACTAAATGGGATGCAGATGTCGAGCATCCTGACTCAGGTGCGGGACTTGACGGTACGACCGAGAAGAAGCGCGTAAGGAAGACAGTTTCGAGTTTCAGGTTTCGAGTTTGGTGGCTGAGAATTCTCGCGGGATCGCTCGAAACCTGAAACTCGAAACTAGGCGATCGACTTTTATCCGGGCAACCAGCCAACACTGAACCGGGACCGAAATTGGTCCCGGCTTTTTTCGTGTGCGTAAGTTCCGAAACTTCCCTTCCGTTCACCTCATCTGAACTTGTATCTACGGTTTTTGCGCCTTGAGGATTTATGCTTACATCACAAAAAAGCGTTGTTATCACTGGGGCCTCCAGCGGAATCGGGTGGTCTTCTGTGGCACGAATGAGCCGGGCGGGGTGGAAAGTATTCGCCACGGTTCGCAAAGAATCAGACCGCGAGAAGCTTCGGGCTGACTTTGCCGAGAATGTTTATCCCGTGTTGATGGATGTTGAGAGCGAGCCATCGATTGCCACAGCCGCTGGAGACATTGAGTCGCAACTTACCGGGCGGGGGCTGGAGGGCTTGGTCAATGTCGCGGGAATCGGGATGGTGAGGCCGCTGGAATATGCGTCACTTAAGGATCTGCGACAGATCTTTGAGATCAACGTCTTCGGGCAGGTGGCGGTGACACAAGCGTTGTCGCGCGTCCTGAGAAAAGCAGGAGGCCGGATTGTGAACATCACCTCGGTGGGAGTCAATGTTGCCATCCCCTTCGGCGGCCTGTTAAATGCCAGCAAGAGCGCCTTCGGCAAGATCAGCGACACGCTGCGACTGGAGATGCACCCGTTTGGAGTGCGGGTGATTGCAATCGAGCCTGGGGCGATTTCAACCCCCGCGGTGGATAAAACATTGGGAGATCTGGAGCAGGTTATCCGCAATCTGCCGCCAGAGGCGCAGACACAGTATGGAGCGCTAATCCGGAAGATGGGGCGGCGCGGGTATGAGATGGAAAAGAACGGGAGTCCGCCGGACGTTGTGGCTGCCGCGGTGCATCACGCGCTGACTTCGAGCCGTCCTCGCATCCGCTACCGGGTGGGGAAGCATGCGAAGCTGTTGGCTACTTTGCCGAAGATCCTGCCGGAGAGCTTGATGGACGCGCTTCTTCGGAGGATGTTGGGATTGTCGGAAGTCGACAGGCGGCGTACGGAGCAAGCGACGCCGCTACGCCCTGCCCGTACCAGCAGGTGAATCCGAATTAGATCGAAGTACATCTATCCAGCATGAAGTTGGAATCTGGAGTTGAATCTTTTTTGTTGCCCCTGGCTGCAACGAATGATCGTTCGCAATCGAAGGATTGGACCGATGCAGGCCGTGGTGCTCTACCACACGGGGCTGCGAACGATGGTTCGCTGCTGGACGCATACTCAACAGCGGTAACCGGCGCGGTCGAGAGAATCAGCCCCTCAGTCGCCCACATCGCGGTGCACCAGGTAGCAGGACAGACTCGATCCGGCGAGCCGCGGGAACGGCAGGGCGGCGGATCAGGATTTGTGTTCACGCCGGATGGCTTGATTCTCACCAACAGCCACGTCGTGCACGAGGCCACGAGGATTTCTGTTGCATTCAGCAATGGCCGGCATATGCCCGCAACCTTGATCGGGGAGGATCCAGCGAGCGATCTGGCTGTGATTCGGGTCCATGAACCCGGAGTAGTAGCAGCGGAATTGGGAGACTCGCAGAAACTACGGGTGGGACAGATCGCGATTGCCATCGGGGCGCCATACGGGTTTCAGTCCACCGTAACCGCGGGCGTGGTGAGCGCGCTCGGACGTTCCCTGCGTTCATACTCCGGGCGGCTGATCGACGACGTAATTCAAACGGATGCCGCGTTGAATCCGGGGAACTCGGGCGGGCCATTGGTCGATTCCGCGGGGCGGGTGGTTGGGGTCAATACAGCTACGATTTTGCCGGCCCAAGGGATCTGCTTTGCGATCGGAATCAATACGGCAAAGTTTGTCGCCGGCCGCTTGTTGCGCGATGGTCGTATCCGGCGCAGTTATGTAGGCATCTCGGGACAGACTGTGCCTCTGCATCGGCGCGTGGTGCGGTTTTACGATCTGCCGAACGAGAGTGGAGCACTGGTGCTTTCCGTGGAAGAGAACAGTCCGGCAAAGAGGGCTGGATTGCGCTCTGGAGACATCATCATAGGTCTGGAAGGCCAATCGGTAGCCGGTGTGGACGATTTGCATCGCTTGCTCACTGAAGTGCGGGTGGGCGTCAGTTGCCCGGTTACCGTGTTGCGGTGGACCGAGAAGTTGGACTTGCACGTAGTGCCGGAAGAGGCCCGCTAACCACTATTCGAGCATCGCGTGCGGACAGCCGCTGCTGGCTATCTGCCACTCGGTGCTGCGTCATTGCCACCAGCTAACCGCGTGTGATAGCCTCATATCGGAATGACCACTTTGCACGACAAAGTGCCTGCAGGGCTGGACCGCAAGGAAACGGAAATTTACCGGCGGCTCGATCCGCATCGACTCCCTAGGCACATCGCCATCATTATGGACGGCAATGGGCGCTGGGCGAAGCGCCGGCACATGCCGCGAGTCGCTGGGCATCGCGCTGGAGTGGCGGCGGTACGTTCGACGGTCGAGACGGCTGCGCGCATTCACATTCCGGCACTGACGCTTTACGCCTTCTCCGAAGAAAACTGGAAGAAGCGTCCGACCAGTGAGGTCGGATTCCTCATGGGGCTATTGAGCCGTTATTTGAAGGCCGAGGTTCCGACGCTCAACGGGAATAATATCCGGCTGGAATACATTGGGCGGCAGCAAGAGTTGCCTAATGACGTGCAGGACCGGATGGAATGGGCGCGGGAAGCGACCGCCCGCAACACAGGCATGGTGCTCACTCTGGCCCTCAATTACAGCGCACGCAGCGAACTGGTGGATGCCTTCCGCTCGATTGTGCAGGCGGCTTCGCGCAACGGCGGGGTTGATTACCTGCGGATTGATGAGGACACGGTTTCACGGCATCTGTATACCAAGCATCTGCCGGATCCGGACCTGGTCGTACGAACTTCTGGCGAGATGCGGCTCAGCAATTTTCTGCTGTGGCAATTGGCTTATGCCGAGATTTACGTCACGGCCACCTTATGGCCTGATTTCCGTGGAGTGCATCTGCTTGAGGGGATCGCCGAATATCAGAAGCGCGAACGGCGGTATGGCGGACTGAATCACCACGATGCACAGGCTCCCGCTGAAGCTGTAAAAGCTTGACCATGAGAGATTCTTTCCACTTCGGCCAGGCTTGGTACACAGGCTAGAAACATAGCGTCTATAGGACTGTGTTCCCGCAGTGGTTATAATTGCGCGTTCCTTCAAACCGCTGAATACCTCTCGTGCTCAAACGAATCGCCACTGCAATCGTACTGATCCCCGTTGTGCTGGTGCTGATTCTGCGTGCGCCGGTGCCGGTTCTGGCCGTTGTCGCCGGAATTGTCGCGCTGCTAACCATTCACGAGTTTCTCAAGCTGACGGAATCCTATGGCGTTCGCCCTCTTTGGGTGCTGACCTATACCTTCACCGGAATTTTCTTCGCGGTACTCGCCTTTAATTTCGGAAATGAGAAGCCGCTGCTTTCAACCGCCATTTTTGTGTACTGCCTGGGATTTGCGGCGGCAATCGCGCCCTTTATTTTTCTGACACGCGCGATGAAGAACGAAGATTTGAGCAGCGGCTACCCTGCGGCTGCAGCTTCGGTCTTTGCATTCACCTACATTGCGCTGCCCATGGGGATGCTCGTACAGCTCCGGCAACAGTGGGCCGGGGCTTTTTATCTGTTGTACTTGTTGCTGGTGGTTTGGGCGGGAGATATTTTTGCTTATTTTGTCGGCAAGTCGATAGGACGGCATTTGATGGCCCCACGGGTGAGTCCCAAGAAAACGTGGGAAGGAGCGGCGGCTTCGTTAATCGCGAGCGTTGTGGTCGGATGGCTGCTCTTCCACTATTCGTTGCCGCTAAGCTCAGCGATGCTACGCGCTGGTTTGATCCAGCGGCGAGACGGATTGTTTGGGCTGGAGCAGCCGGCCGGGGGCCCAGTGATCGTGCTCACGATTGTGTTGAATATCGCAGCACAACTGGGCGATCTCGTTGAATCGCTGATTAAAAGGGGCGCAGGCGTAAAAGATTCTGGAGCGATTTTGCCGGGTCACGGAGGCATGCTGGACCGCATTGATGCGCTGCTGTTTGCCGCCCCGGTGCTGTGGTACTATGCGGCTTGGCGCGTGATGCAGTGATGGTTACGTGAAGCCATGGCGGATTCGCCGAAATTCCCTTCCCCTCAAAGCCTTGCATCCCGAAAGCTCTGGATAACGGCAAACTTGTCAAGATGGCAAAACTGTCCACTGACGTTCTGAAAGGCTCACTCTTAGCCGGGGAGCACTGCCTGAAAACCAGGGCAGATGGAACTATACTGGAAGGACATCATCGCATTTGTACCATCGGGCGAAAAGAATGTCATGGTGCACTGTTGTCTACGAATGGCGCCCAGCGGACTGGTTTGCCGCATGTCTGCTCGTGAGAAAGGGCCTGAGTCATGGCGCCGCGATCGACAGAATCTGTAACGCTCGAGGAGTTGCAGTTCCGGAAACGGAGGAGCAACGAGAATGGATCGACCATTTTGCGGCAGGAATTTCAAAATGAACCAAAGTCCGCGACGATAGGAACAATGAGCAGATGAAGCGCATTGCAATCCTGGGATCGACGGGCTCCATCGGGCGCAGCACTTTGAGTGTGGCTGAGTCATATCCCGAGCGCTTTCAGATTGCGACCCTTGCTGCGGGTCACAATCTCGAGGCTGCTTTTGAGCAGGCGCAGCGTTGGCATCCACTCGTGATCTCGGTGGCGAAGGAGTCCGACGCGGAAGCACTCCATGTTCGCCTGAAAAAGAACGGCCAGGGTGATATCGAAGTGGTTCACGGCGGGTCGGGAACGGTTCGGGTTTCCACTCATCCCAACGTTGATTTCGTGGTCAGTGCGATCGTGGGTGTGGCGGGACTCGAAGCGACTTACGAAGCTGTGCGTGCCGGCAAAGCATTGGGATTGGCAAACAAGGAATGCCTGGTCGCTGCCGGAGAGTTAATCACTTTAGAAGCACGCAAGCAAAACGTACCCTTGCTTCCTATCGACAGCGAGCACAATGCGGTGCACCAGTGCATGCGTGGCGGGCGCATGGAAGAAGTCGAGCGGGTCTGGCTTACGGCTTCCGGAGGGCCGTTCCGGAACACGCCACACTCGGAATTTGCGTCCATCACGGTCGAGCAGGCTCTGAATCATCCAACTTGGAAAATGGGCAAACGGATTACGATCGATTCCGCCACCCTGATGAATAAAGGCTTTGAAGTGATCGAGGCATGCAGGTTATTTCACATGCCGCCCTCGAAAGTGGAAGTGATTATCCATCCGCAATCCACAATTCATTCCATGGTGGAGTTTGTGGATGGCAGCATACTTGCTCAGATTTCAGTGACCGATATGCGGCTACCGATTCTGTATGCCCTAACATATCCTGAGCGCATTCAGTCAGATATGAGGTTTGCGGTCAGTGACTTGCGTCATCTGGACTTCAGCCCGCCGGACCTGAAAAAATTCCCTTGCCTGCGTCTGGCCTACGAAGCTGCGGACGCGGGAGGCGCAAAGACCGTGGCGCTGAATGCTGCGGATGAGATTGCCGTGGGGGCATTCCTGGACCGGAAGATCCAGTTCGACCAGATTCCCAGGATTATCGAAGAGACACTGAGGGAAACAAATTCCAGGGCTCCGGAGTCGATTAAGCAAGTGTTAGACGCGGACCTGGAAGCCCGCCAGGAAGCACAGCAGCGGGTTTTAGCCCTGAACGAGGGTCGCCGGGCAACATCTTTTGTGTAGTTTGCGAATCTAATCAGTGGGAGCGTACATACCTCGACTATGTCTGATTTTCTGATCTCACTCATCTCCGTAGTTGCCGTCCTGGGCTTCATGATTCTGATCCACGAGTTCGGCCACTACGCCGTAGCGAAGTGGCTCGGGGTACGGGTGGAGCAATTTGCCATCGGCTTCGGGAAACGGCTTGTCGGGTTCCGCAGGGGTGATACGGACTACCGGATCAACGCCATTCCACTGGGCGGTTACGTCAAGATGAGCGGCGAGAACCCAATGGATCAGCGTACCGACGATCCCAAGGAATTCCTCAATCACTCCCGCTGGCACCGCTTCCTGGTTGCCATCGCCGGCCCAGCGATGAACATCATGCTGGCGGTATTTCTGCTCACCATTGTTTACATGGTGCACTACGAGTATCCCGTTTACCTCGACCAGCCCGCTGTCGTCCAGGGAGTACGCAAGGATTCCCCGGCGCAACAGGCCGGAATTCAGGCTGGCGACCGGATTGTAAAGATCGATGGGATTGAGAATCCTACGTGGGAGCAGGTGCAGCCCCGAGTTTGGTTGAGTCCAAATCAGGCATTGCAAGTGACCATTCAGCGCGGGAACGAAACCCTGCAAAAGATGCTGATGCCTAAGGCTGTCACCACTTCTGAAGTCGGCTCCGCGGGATGGTTCCCGGAAGAGCCTGTGGTTGTCGGCCGGCTCGATCCCGATCTACCGGCAGCTAAGGCGGGGATGAAAGAGGACGACCGGATCGTATCACTGAACGGCAAACCGGTCCCGTCCATCGAGAGCATGATAGAGAGCCTGCAACAGAGTCAGAGTAAACCCGTGGATATTCAAGTCGAACGCGGCGGACAGATGATGACTTTCCACCTGCAGCCGGTGTTGTCGCAGACTGAGGATCCAAAAGAGCAGCGCTACCGGCTCGGATTTGTGAATAAGGGAGTGACCAAGGTCAGCCAGCTGCCCTTTGCGCAGGCACTCACGTTGTCTCTGGAGCAGAACAAGAAATACTCCTTGATGATTCTCGAACTGGCCAAGAAGATGGTGCAGCGCAAGATTTCGATGCGCGCCATCTCTGGTCCGATTGGAATCGCGCAGGATGCAGGCTATGCGGCCCAGCAGAAGGGCTGGACGCCTTTGATGGAGTTGACTGCCGGGATCAGCTTGAATCTTGGCATCTTCAACCTGCTGCCCATTCCGATCCTGGATGGTGGTGTGATTATGTTCCTCCTGATCGAGGGTCTGATGCGGCGCGACATCAGCATGAGCATCAAGGAACGGGTGTACCAGGCAGCATTTGTATTCCTCGTGCTGTTTGCCGTGATGGTGATCTACAACGACCTGATGAAGACCATCCCGGGGTTAGCAGACAGGCTGCCCTGATCGCCTCGTGTTTCTGCGAACAAACCCGACGGCGCATAGAGCCGTCGGGTTCTTCTTTTTCAGCGTGTCTTGCCGGGCGGCAACAGGCGTTTGGATTTTGGCGCGCAGACCCTCGCTTCTCCCGCTAATCTGAACGCCGTCTGAGGAAGTTGCGTTTCCACTGTGCTGGGTGCCAGCTGTGCGGGGATCTTGGCGGGAGCGCCGGTGGAACTCGCCGTGAAGGCACCGAAAGGATCATCGCTCGAGACTCCATTCGGGAGTGCCCTGATCGCGCTTTGAAACTTCGACCAGGCATTGGAGGACGAGTCGGAAGTCAGTTTCTCGTACAGCTGCGCGAATGTTCCGCCATCTCCTAAGCCGACCATCTGGGGAGCAATCTGGTTGAGGCCATAACCCATACTCATGAGCCAGGAGATGAAGGCCATGCCGCATCCTGTGCTATCGGCGCCCTGGTCGGTGGGGTCCGTTTCATCCACGTAATTGGGCATCTCATCCCGTGCCCAGGCGGGAGCGGTGGCGAAGTCAGCGAGGGCATTGTTGCTGATCACCGCTGCACACCAACGAGATAATGCCTCGCCGGTGCTTTGGCCGCAAACGTTGCCATTCATCGAGCACTCGCTCAGTTCGGCCTCAAACAGGGCCGAAACACGAGAGGAATTTCCATACGCAGCATCGACCTCAATGGCATTGCCGGTGGTGTAATCACATCCCATATGGTCGGCGCCGCCGGTGCCGTCTGTGGCACCTCCCAGCGCGAAGACGACGGCGCTAACCGCACCTCCGGTCGTTCCGAAGATGCCGTCATTCGCGGTCACGACGCGATCGGAATCATCGAGAAGGTCTTGGGCGTTTTGCAGAGCCCTCCGACCGAGCGATGGGTCAACGTAGATTGTCACTCGGCCGCTTGGGCTGGTTCCAACGAGTTGCGATGTGCCTTGATAGCTGGGCCATGCGGGCGCTGATGAAGGGGAGTTTGCGGCGAGCGACATCGTGCCCTTCGCCTTTTTACGTGCAGTCATGAATCAACCTCGCGATCAGATGGAATTATTCAGCCAGAGTAGTTCTGCGAAGCGGAGGTGGGGAAACGGTTCTTCCACTTTAACTCGCCTCCGGCGTTTTCGGGCAGATTTATAGTCTGGTTTCATTTTCCGTAACTCTATGCACGCCAAGCGATTACTATGATCGAGCGACTGGCGCGCAAGACACACAAAGGTGGCGACCTATGCAATCGGAACGAAGCCAGCATCCAAGTCGGCCATTTTTAGCGTGATAAACTAGAATTTCCCTATGGCTACGAATCAACGCAGAAAAACGGTTGCGGCCGTGGTCGGAGGTGTGAGGGTCGGATCTGATGCACCAGTTGTAGTGCAATCCATGACCAACACCGACACGGCGGATGTCCCCTCGACCGTGCAGCAAGTGGCCGCCTTGGCGCGATGCGGTTCGGAACTGGTACGAGTCACCGTCAACAATGATGAGGCGGCTGCAGCGCTGCCCCGCATTGTGGAGGAATTGGACAAGCAGGGCGTGCGGGTGCCGATAATCGGTGACTTCCACTACAACGGACACGTTCTGCTGACGAAGTATCCGGAGTGCGCGCGGGATCTAGCCAAGTATCGAATCAATCCGGGGAACGCCAGCATCGGGCGGGGCGGAGATTCGAACTTCCGCACCATGATCGAAGTGGCAGTGAAGTATCAAAAGCCGGTTCGCATTGGCGTGAACTGGGGATCGCTGGACCAGGCGCTTCTGACACGCATGATGGATGAAAATTCCAAGTTAGCCGAACCGAAGGACGCGCGCGAGGTCACAATGGAGGCGATGGTGGTAAGCGCGCTGAACTCGGCGGGAATAGCGCAGAAGTACGGTCTCCGCGCCGATCAGATTATTCTGAGCGCCAAGGTAAGCGGCGTGCAGGATCTCATTGATGTATATCGCGCTCTGGCTGCACGTTGCGACTACCCGCTCCATCTGGGGCTCACCGAAGCCGGGATGGGCGCTAAAGGAGTAGTGGCATCCAGCGCGGCGATGGGGGTGCTGCTGCAAGAAGGAATTGGGGATACGATCCGCGTTTCTCTGACTCCAGCTCCCGGCGGAGATCGCAGTGAGGAAGTGCGGGTTGCACAGCAGATCTTGCAGTCGATGGGTATTCGCAGCTTCACACCGCAGGTGACGGCCTGTCCGGGCTGCGGCCGTACGACCAGCACCTTCTTCCAGGAGATGGCGGAGCAGATCCAGTCGTATCTGCGTGAGCAGATGCCCGGGTGGAAGGGGCGCTACGTTGGGGTGGAGGAGATGAAGCTTGCGGTGATGGGATGCGTCGTGAACGGTCCCGGCGAATCAAAACACGCGAATATCGGAATTTCGTTGCCGGGCACGTTCGAAGAGCCGAAGGCGCCGGTTTACGTCGATGGCCGACTGTTTACGACGTTGAAGGGTGATCGGATTGTGGCGGAGTTCATTCAGATTCTGGACGAGTACGTGGATTCGCACTACGCCGCCAAGGATACTGTGAAAGAAGAAGTTTCGACCCGGGTATAAGGGCAGGGCTAAAGCCCGTTTCATTTCCCTGATCTTTACGCGGCCCTAAAGGGCCGCTCTTCACCCTGGCTTCACTCTCAGTAAGAGCGCTTTTTCCTTAGCTTCCTCAGCCTTATTACCTATTTAACCATTTTCGTCTTGCCCCGCCGTGCACGGCTATTGTCCCGTCACCAGAAAGATGGGGGCCTGCAGCGGAGCGGCGGAACTGCACGTCCCTGAACAGGCGCCGAAGGGAGCAGGGATATCGGTGACCAGCGTGTCTGGAGTATTGCTTCCAGTCGCAATCGTATTGGTTGTGGTCACGACATCTGCAATCGTTCCCCCATCACAAATACTCACGTAAACATGGCTGCTGTCTGCCGCTGCAGTGGCATGCATCCGGAAGCGGGTGGTTCCTGGGGCATACGTCGGCGCGGCATCGCATGCCGTTACTCGCGGTAGCGCATATTGGCTGGCAGCGAAATGAGGAGTGCTAAGCAGCGAGATCGAGGGCGAACGCAATGATGCACTGGCTGGTTTGACAGTCATGCTGCGGGCATCGAAGACGGTGAGCAGCGGAATGATGCAGGCGGTGCCGCCGACGTTCGGATCGGAGCAACTCGTCTGAGTTTCAAAGCTGGCAACGTAAAAACGCGAACCGTCCCGCAAAGCCGCGACTGAAACCGGTGAGCAAATCCCGGAACAGGGTGGATTCGCGCCGGCAGTCATGGAAATCGTCGCGAGGAGAGTCGGAGTGTCATTCGGGTTGCCGCTAAGATCAGAGCCTCCGGTCGCGGAAAAAACATAGAGAGTCCCGTTAGTCGGATTCGTGACGTAGAGCCGATTCAGATGAGGATCGTAGAGCAGAAAATTCGCTCCGACACCTACGCTTAAATTGGTCTGACTCGGCAAAATCGTGTCAGTTGCGACATCGATGGCAACCAGAGTTCCACTTCCCTGGCTGAGCACGTACACACGCTGATTGTCAGGCCGCGCAACCGCCCACACTGGAGTTGTGCCTACGGCAATCGTTGCCGTGATCGACAAATCAACGGGGGAAAGGTCACTCACGGTGTCGTTACCCTGATTCACCACATACAGGTGCTGATCGTTGGGAGTCTCTGCCAGTGCGACGGGGTGTGCTCCCGCGGGAAGGTAGGCAATCTTCGTAATCGTATTTTCCGTGTTGCTGAGGACGGCAACGGAATCAGTGCTGCTGAGGTTCAGGGCGCACCCCGGATCATTTTCCACGCCATAATTGGCGACGTACATCCGGGTGGTCTCGGTGGTGGTCAAAAAATCAGGAAGGTAGGAACAAAACCACGTCGGTGTTCCGGCAGAACCGATGGGTCCGACATTGGGATACGTAAATGTGATGGGGGTACCCAGACCGGTTGCGACGCTGCTGCTGAAGGCGGGTGCGAAGGCGGTGACGACATCGGATTGCCCAGGAAAAAAGCTGCCAGCACTGGCGACGAAGACTCGGGAGTTGTTGGGCAAGATCGCAGCATGAGTGGGATTGATGCCGATGTTTGCCTGGCCTATATCGGTGTCGCCGGAGACATCGATCTGCAGAGCGGCACCCGGGTTTATCTGAGCGTTGGCGCTGATGCCGAACACGGCGTGGAAGTTCGCCGAATTGGGCGGCGTGATGGCAATGGGAATGACCACCGGGCGGTAAATGTCGCCACAAGACAAACACACCATCATTGCCAGCGCCACCGTGGCCAGCCCGCCCACACGTCGAAGACTCATCGGCACCCCGAAGATAGATTCTGCTTCAAATGACAGAATTGATTATTGTAGCGATTGCTTGGCGTATGCGCTAGGAGCTGTGCGCAATGAGCTTGGAGCTTTGAGCTTATTGCTGATAGCGAAGATGCGCGTTGAAGCAAAGATGGATGCCTGAAACGGACATCAGGCGATCGTGGAAAGGATTGCTCAGCTGCGCCCTCGCCGGAAGGGTGGACCATGTCCGTCGCTATATTGCCAAAGTCTTGCTTCTTTATGAGCGTCGGCGGCGGGACTTGCCGGTTGCGGCGGCGGCCACGGGCTCTTCATCTTTGGCACGGGCGGCTGGCTTTTTCTTGCCTTCCATTTGCGCCAGGCTTTGTTTCAATGCTGCCATCAGGTCGACCACCGGAGCCAGCTTCTTGGGTTTTTCGACGGCCGCCACTTCCCCGCCTTCCAGCTTGGCTTCTATCAGCTTTTTGAGATTTTCCTGGAAGGAGTCTTTGTATTTTTCGGGATCCCACTCATCGGCCAACGCTTCAATGAGCTGATGAGCTACTTTGACTTCCGCTTCTTTCAGGTCTACATCGGGCGCGCCAAAACCTTCTACCTTTCGCACTTCATCCGCGTAGTACATGGTGTGGAGCATGAGGCCGCCTTCACTGGGGCGCAGGAAAGCGGTGTACTCGCGATTGTGCATTGTGATTTTTGCAATGGCCACGTACTCGCTTTCTTCCAGCGCCTTGGTGAGGAGGGCGTACGGACGCCGCCCAGCTTCCTCGGGCATCATGTAGTAAGAGGATTCGAAATAGACGGGATCCACGTCATCGGCTTTCACGAACTCGAGGATCTCCATGGTCTTGGCCGTCTGGGGCTCGATCTTCTTGATCTCTTCGGGCTCGATGACAATGTATTCGTCTTTGCGGAATTCGTAGCCTTTCACGATCTCGCTTCGATCGACGACGACGTTTTCCAGCGGGCAGATGTATTGCTGCTTGACCCGCTGCTTATCGGGGCGATGCAGCATGTTGAATGAAATGCCGGAACTGCGCGCGCCAGAAAACAGGCGTACAGGCATGGAGATGAGTCCGAAAGTTAAGTGACCCGACCAGACCGATGACGGCATAGTCTCCCTCGCAGGTATTCGTGGCACGGCCCCCAGAGCCGGCCTCGGTAGGCTAAACTCAACGGCATGGAGAGTTTAGCCTAGAACCATCATTTGATGCACCAATCCCGCGCATGGGGAACCGGAATTTGAAGCCACATCAAATGCGGTGAACCTGGGAGGTGTACAAGGGATTGTAGTTACAGTTTAGAGTCACACGGTCACATGCTTCGCCACTAACCAAACATGTGCAAACGCCTTAATTTCGCTAGTTGATTGTCGCGGTAGGGACGACCATCGCTGATCGCCCCCCGCACAGATCCGTACGTGCGCGTTTACGCATACGGCTCTTACCAGGGATGCGTAACGGCGAAGCGAGCCATAGGATAAGGATGCA